>JGI24021J15306_10012639_pt1 | contig 10493 bp, 7 predicted proteins | sample Ectturendosymbi1_FD_15306 | JGI IMG/M metagenome (IMG submission 15306) | reverse complement strand
AAACAAAACCGATCGTTCTGCCTTGCTAGGGAAACTGAATTGGAAAATCGTAAATCAAAACCCCTTAGGCACAATTCCGGTTAATGACAGAACAAAATGGTTCGCAAATTCGTGCTGAAGAATTTGCGGAAATCCAACTTAGGAAACTTCTTCATGTGAAAACTACCAAAGGCTAATCACGATTTAGTCATATTTAAAAACTGACTACCAACCAAATTTGGTACAGTTGATTAGGGAAAATCAGCACTAGAATGTTTAATACAAAGAATCTTGATGTCTGTGAGATGATTACTCGTGTGCCTGTGTCGCTGTGTTCGAGAGCATTTTTGAGAGTGGACATCTTAAAAAACTTATTGGTAAGTTTCAATGTTTTTGTGTATTTCTTTGAAAGAAATAAAAAGCAAATAAAAAGAATTGTTCAAAAGTCAATTTCTCTTTCTTGTCTTAAGTGATCAGGAGATCAGAGATCATAGGGAGACCAAGCGAACATAGCTTTCGTGAATGTCGTCCTTGTTACGTCTATGAGCGAACTCACGTGTAATATACGGACGTAGCTAAATGCGGCTATCTAGATTCAATTTGGGTCTAGAACGTCGTTACAGATTCAGCAACGTTACCTGCACAACCGCCAGTTACCAAGGCAGATGCTGACAACGAAGCTATCCACAATGCATTTCGTAATGGTTGGTTCAGACAACAGGAAGCTATGGGTCATGGGAAGATCAATTTCTTTGACGTATTAGATAAATATGAATGTTGAAGGGAGAAATGTGTGAAATCAGTTCTTGCTGAGTTCAGTTCTGGTGTGTCTTGCCCCTAATAAAGGTCTTCAGTCCGATGCGGGGTCCCCTTTTTACCAGACACCCAGTCGGGGAGAACGGGAGGACTTTCCTCCGCCTCTGTTTGATATGGTACCTTCACTCAGACAGCTCCAAGAGAAGAGCATCGAGCAATCTCTTCCGTTGTATGGGATTATCCTAGACCTGACCAAAGCCTTTCGACACGGTGAACCGCTCGAGCTTGTACAACATACTAGACCTGCTGGTCTGCCCCGAAACGCTACTTTCCATTCTTGTAGCTTTCCACGAGAACATGAAAGTGGCAGCCAGTTCGACACCTCCAGGTCTGCAACTTTCCAATTTGCAGAGGGGCCAAACAGCGTTGTACCTTGGTCTCCAAGCACAGGTGGCGGAACCGGGGGGCCGCATGGGCCTAGGCCCCCCCACTTTTAAATTTCTAATTTTGCCGAAATAACCTTAATAATACAGTCCATTGTTAAAGTAAATCGTTTAATGAAAAATTTGGCAGAATTTTGCCAGTATTTTGGCATTAATATTTCCAATATATTATTTGTAATTTGGCAGGATTTCATAAATGTTTGGCAGAACACACCGCCAACAATCTGGTCACCCTTCTCGGGATTGCTTACCATACTGGTGTTATCGAACAGTGTTGCAAGATGGTGTAATTTTGCATGCTTGTGTGTAAGAAAAATTCGTGCCACACCATGAAAAAATTGTTGTGATTCGGTGTAATTTCAAGCGTTTTAACAACATTCCAAATGGTGAAATTTTGTTGAATCTTATACGCAAGATGAAATATTTGACAGATCAATTTCAATTGTGTTTTCCCTTTGCATTGGCAACACTACTGTAACTAGCAGTGATGTAGTCGGGACCGTAACCTTCAAGACCGAGACCTCGTTAAAACTTCGAGACCGAGGCATCATCAAAAATTCGGAGACCGAGACTTCAAAATTCGTGGATTTTGCCGAAATTTTTCAAAAAAAACATGGTCACCACTTCTCAAGTTGAATTTTTTTCGAATTTCTCACATTAGTCCGACCTGTTTTCATTGTTTCTTTACTGCAAATACAATAGAGAAAAAACTCGTTGAATTACAGTTTTACTAAGCCATATCCTTGCAATATTCAAAGTCTCAAAACAATGGGCTTGTGACCGAGACCTCTAGCCTTCGAGACTGAGACGAGACCTGAAACCTTCGAGACCGACACTCGCAAAATTGGGCCTCAACACGATTCTTGAGACCGAGACCAAGTCTCGAGAATCCATCACTGCTAAGTAGTAGCTATGTTATATTTTTTCACTGGCAACACAATTGGCATCTTACAGACAACTTGATGCATATGCTTTGTCTTGTCTTTGCATTCCGGTATCTAATGCAGTTGTATAATCAAGCCCGTCGCCAGGATTTCCCAGCAAGGGGGCCAAAAACCACAAGAAGGGTACATTTTTTAAATACAATACTGGATGTATGCAGCAACCGGAGGCCAAACATGAAATGGGGGGAACATATTTGAAATGAGGTGCCAGGCACCCCTGGCCCCCTTCTGGCGACGACCTTGTGTAGAATGAGTATTCAGTCATGTTACTTCTGTGTTCTAGTTGTGGAAATGTTGTGATTTTGAATGTGTTAAGAGAGGTATCCATACTGTGTCATTTTTGCCTGTTTTTTAAGCTGTGTTCTTGGTGTTGTTAACAGCCTAGTGGCGGCTCCGGCACACGGGCTCCTCGGGCATACCCCGAGCCTTCGTTTAGGATTTTTATTGGCAAACGCGAGTTTGCTTTATATATTTGTGCCGCCACCCACGGTCCCACTTTACTAAGTTGTTAACTCGGGATCTTTTCAATGTGGGCCTTGTCACTGTTCATATATTTTCGTTACAGTATCATCATTTTGAAAGCCTATCTCACCCATAGACGCTCCCTTAGCTTTGTGCATGTTGTATTTGTGCAGGCTACTTCCTTGTGAATGAATTTTGTATGAGACTAAGAACAACTAGCTACATTAACTAGCTTCAAGTCAGTGTAGCATAGATAGATAGGGTGTAGTGTAGATAGAGGTCGATGAGGGCTTATAAAACATTGCATGAAACATGCTGACAAAAGTTAATGACGTCATATTTCAATGCTTGTGACGTCATAATTTCCAATTCAAACCACAAATTTTCTGTAGATTTTTGACGATCATTTGTGCCCCCCCGCTTTGAAAAAAGTTCCGCCACCCATGCCTCCAAGTTGTTCGGCATCTTCTTTTCCGCTCTTCCCGCTCATGCTTTCTAAGAGGAAGACGGATTCGTGCTCCAGACTCACAGCAGCGGCAGATTGATCTGCGGCGAATTCTATAATACGTCACGTAGAACTGGCAGACCCAAGCTGCACTGTAAGGACGTCATCAAGTGTGACATGGTTGGTTTCCAGATCTCCTCACATTCCTGGGAAACACTTGCTGCTAACCGCGACAGATGACGTGCTATACCCTGAGTGACGGAACTTCAACTTCAATCAAACCTACGTAGTGAAAATAGAAAAGCGTTGAGATTATCGTCGGCAACGAAGGGATGGTTCACAGTAATAATTAAAACAGTAGTATTTTTCACAAGTGACGCAACGCTTCACTGTAAATACAAAACTATAACCAAACTTCGGAACTAACGACAAAACATGATGAAATGCTAAAAACAGACTTCTCATCGTAATCAATTTCAATTTTTTCAACCTACATTGCTGATTTTGTTCTCAACGGCAATAGCGTATTTTGAAATCGCCGCTCAGGTAATTTGAAATGCTTGATTATCCGCGTGACAATTGCTAAAATGACCATTAAAGTCTTAGGAGCACAGGCGCATTTTTCAACAACTCAGCAAATATTTTCAAGCCCTCATCTGACCCGACAAAACAAACGTGTATTTCGAGATATTTTTTTACAAAAACAAACATCCGCGGAAGGCCCGCAAGGTGACTCCTGCCAAAATGGCAATTTTCCTTTTACAGGTGCAGCGGAGGTATGAGCCACCCGCGTCGACACAGGTTGTGTTATCGGCGAATTCCCTCATGGGACGCTGTTGCGAAGCTTGCTCGTCTATCAAAATGTCAGACTTGTTTATGCAAAAACGGCATTGAAGATCAGCTCTTGTACAACAGCACAGCTTTTGCTATCACACCTTAGAAACCACTGCCATCCCTCCTTACTCAAAAAATACAAAACATATGCATATTTCGATAGGACTACTCGAGAGAAGGCTTCGAAAATTCGGCTACTGATGGACTCACGTTAATAAGTGTGTTTTGGTGTCTTTTTAAAATTCAGTTGAAAACTGAATTACGCAATAATGTCCAGAGTTTCCGGAGGCTTTAAAAAAATACAAAACTAAACTTTTAATCAGTCAAACACTGCAAAAATTCTGAAAGGGTACAGACGTTATCTAACTTTTACAGTCATTAAAAGTACATTCTTTGTTTTTACCTACAAGTTGAAAAAGTCTTCTATGTGCACTGTTATCTTCTTTCTTTTGCAAATTCAATCTACTCCATAACAAAAAGTACCTATTTAAAAAGGTGGATGCACTAGATTCTTTTGGCATGTCAAAACCGCTTATGANCATGCTGGCGACAAAAAATTAATGGTGACCTAAGGCATGAACAAATTAGCGCTGTTGCTTTTGGTTTGTGAGCTGTAGCAATACATTGCATTGGTGTAAGAGGCGGGGGTCCAAGCGCACCCCCAAAAGCTATGATTTGGTGAAAATCCGGGAAATTTCCTTGTTAATCTTGTCAAAATCCATGGAGATCTGGGCAAAATCTGTAGAATCCTTCGCAAAACCCCTGAAAAATTGGGCAAAAATGGTCCCCAACGTGGTTTGATTTGAAAACAATGGCGCCCAAAGTGTGCAGAATCACATGAAGACATTTTTGTTGGAGGTCATGCCAAAAGAAGGTCTGTCTGAGAAAATGTTCGCACAAAAAGTGGCCCAAAATTTTTTGGGAAAGTTTGGGGAAATTCGGGCAAAAATCCATCGCACCCACTAAAATTTGCCTTCTGCCACACCTATGGTACATCCGAATGCTTTTTGGTTGTCCCTATAATGCAGTCGCGGATCCAGACTTGGCGTTTACATAAAGACGCCATTAACGTTTGGGGAACATTTGCAAAAAGATCCTACGATCCTACATTCCTACAACATGATCACACATCTAGAGGACCTTTTTGATAATACTGGGCCCCAGACCCGTAACCATCTTGGGACACCAGGGGGGAGGGTTTTCTGAAAAGTGCCCATATATTTTGAACTATGTCCAATAGTTTCAAACTACGTCCAACGCATTTTTCCAGGGGAGGCGAAAATTTTTCTTGGGGGGGCTTTACGGGCCTGCTGGTCCCATAGGTGCCGAGTACAGGAGTGTGGGCGTGCGCCGCGTTCCAGCAATTCTGGCCGAGGTTGCGGCACTCCCGCTAACTTTTCATTTTTTTAATTGAGCAGTTCTTTGTTAACACGTAGGTCTAGTAAGATAGTATTAGGAAATTTATTAAAACGTTTCCGGAGTCCGGACAAATACGGAATAGGAGACTTAAAAATCGCAACGCAGCTTGAATCAGTTGCAGTTAGAAGCACCATCTGCGTTGTATGTGACTTTTACAAAGACGATGTAAACGAGGAATAGTTGCACAGCAAAATCCAGCAACTTTTAGCAACCAGGTTGGCAAACAGTCCCACTCCAAACGCTATTTCGAAACTGTTTGCGAAAAAACGAACATTAACTACTGAAACTTATTTCCGATTTTAACGTGTTTGCTGCGCATGTATTCGCATTGCCTTGCACTACATGTTAGGTAGAGTGTACCTTTAGTGCACCTCGTCGCATTAAAAATTATCTCCGATCGACCATGACTGAACGTAGGTTGAAGTCTTGCTGTTCACTAAACATTCAATCCACTGTGGCAGACGAACTTAAATGTTGAACAATAGATGGATGTTTCAATTTATAGGGCTGCATAAACACTTTTAGGTAATTGTTTGTTTTCAACTTTTCATGATTCCAGTTTAATCTGTTGTGAACGTGTTTCAAAAGTTTTGAAAAAAATACGAATGATTGAATAATTGTGAGTCGCCTGTAAAATTGACAGTGGTGTGGGAGACGTTTTAGGATATTTCAACCGGTATATATTTTACCCATCTTTGCAGGTTTTGAAGTGATATTTTGTGGCGTCATGGATTTCGCACGCCTGTAGAAATTTCAAACCGAAGACTGGGCCGCAACGTAGCGATACGTAATGAATTTACTGGAGCTGTATGCGTTATGAAGTTCATCGGCTTATTTTCCGCAGAAAAAGTAAAATTTTATGTTTCCTAAACAAGAACAATAAAGCACTGTGCAACAAATCGATATTAGCGCGTAAGCTAACAGTATCCAATATCGGAAAATATGAAAATCTGTTTAGAATGAAGTTGAAAACAGAACGCCTGATAATAATGAAGTCACTTATAAAACAATATTATATTTTAATTGCTCAGAAACTTAGGTGCCTGCAAGAATATTTCACAAAAATACAGTAATTTTTATCTGCACTTGCAGGTTAAATGGGTGTTTTTGAATGCAGAGTTGGGTGTTTAGATTGCGGAGCTATATGACGACTAACATTTTCTGCGCTAAGGCACTTCACATTTAACACCAGTAATTTTGTCTCTTGAAAAGACTGCAGCCTAAATAACCCATACAGGCCTCTGCACCCTTCCACACTCACACTACCGCACAAAAAAGTTATGAGAGGATTTCGCATACCAAAAAAACATTTAATACACTGATGTTAATACGAAGCACAATATGAGAGAGTACACTTCATTCTATAAAACAAGAACACTCAATAACGCACACTTCTTTCTAAAATTAATTGGATCTTTTCTTCCGATTTGAAGGGGTTCCGTGAATATGTTGGTGAAAATCGCGGGTTGGATATATTTCACGGAGAAAAATCAAATTATTTCAAAACAGTCCACGCCTGTGTACACAACAACATATCTGGCAAAATAAAGCAGACCGGGTTCATTAAATATTGTTTCATATCAGGCTTGAGCTGCACCGATGTTCTTTGAGTGATTCGATTTTTTTCTTACCAAAACAAATAGTTTCGAGAAAAAAAGACACTGCTCTGATTCGCATACATATTTGTAAAATCCCTGGCGGATGGGATCATATGCATGCCATACTCCCACTAATTTACTGAGGAGTGTGATGTATGCATTCATACCATAACAAAGATAAAAATAGCGATAAAGTGACATACTTAAAAGCTTAAAACACATGCGTTTAAATATGTTCCAAGACGTATATTTATTTATTTGATTTATTATGTATTTCTCAGACAAAAGATCCATATAATAATAGTTAAAAGAACAGAAGTTCTTTCGATACTGAAGAGGAGCGAACAATGAAACAAAGCTCCAGCAACTACTACATTCTTTCATTGTCATACAGAAGGGCTACATAATGAGAAAGAAATGGGGATTTGTAATACGTATGAGACAAATTTAATGATCGGATAAAAAATTTGGTGAAAATGTGTATCGTTTAACAAAAACATACGAATTGTTTCTAATCAAGGCATCAAAGAACCCTTGCGTACTTGGGGATGTCGAGCAAGTTTCGATAAGCATCGTTATAAGCAACGCTGAGGTGTTTAATACAACGCTGTGTCAACTTGCACCACAATTGGCAGGCATACATTGGCACGCGGTAGGCACGAAACACAGTGTTTTAACTAGAATGGAGCACAGAGAATTGAAAAATACTGTGGATCGTGTGCAGACCTTGAGTTCATAAGGCCACCTTATAGTCACGAAAAAGTATGTGCCCGTTCACATACATTCTGCGATAGGGAAGGAGCTGACCTAGCTTTCAACGTGGAGACATGACAGACTATCTTTCAACGTGGAAACACGACAATCAAATTATAAGAAATATGACAACCAGGTGAGCACTCAAGGCAGATGCAAGAGATGAATTCCCCATGCTAGCCCAATACAGTGAAAAGTCATCAATCCTATTTAGGACAGTCATATTACTCTTTCTGTTAGCCTTGTTATTTTTCAGTCGTCTTATCGTGATTTCCATGTGTATTGTATACGGAGCCCTATTTCAAGCTGTAGTTACAACCATGCGGTCCGCGCCGACTTCTGTCGATTTCCGTGGTCGATGCTGAAATGGAGCGTTTCTTCAACTTGTGCCTGACCCTCGAAATGATGCATACCACCGACCGAATTTTCTAGAAAACTTTGGGAGACAAACTTTATGTAATATACATGTTTTTGTTTATTGCTTGCGTTTCGATGACGTCACCAAATTCACTCAACAGTAGTACGATCTGTTTGTAAAATTGGCAAAATGGGAAGGAAATTATGAAAATAATATATTTTGGGGAACATGGCCCAAGCTCCCCTTGACCACGCCAACGGTGTTATGGCAGTTGCATAAATTGTATAATACTGTGCCAGATTATTACTAGGTATTTGCTTCTTTACTATAAGTACACAAACCTTTAGTACTAGCACTTGAAGGGTTCCTTGTCAAAGTAGATAAAACAAACACAACACTTCAATTATTCTGTTTAAAAAACAAACAAACATTAAAAGTAGAATTTATGAACACGTATCTCTGATATTCAAATAATTGGCAGTTGCATAATGCAATTCCAATTAATGAACATGTATCTCTGAGATTTCAATATTCCAATAACTGTCATAGCTGCGCCATATATTGACCCAAAGGTACGCCTAAATCAGACCGTTTTTGNCATGTACNTCGGGATAGTATTTAAGTTTTGCAATTTTGGAGTAAACGGTAATGTAACCACGAAATTGTATTTGTACAACTACATTATTTTTATCACAAAATATTGGGAGAGACAAAAGACATTGTGTCCCCCTTGTCGAAAAGTTGGGGAGACATATCCCTCACGCCCCCCCTGAAACTCAGTCCCTGATGCATACTATGATGAAAAGTTACTTTCGTTAGCATATCGCCACTGTAAATTAATTTTAAACCAAGGCAGGTGATCAGGCAGTAGATGTACGATTTTAGAAAAGTATATCCCTGCTGCAATTTTTGCTGGACAGAGAGAGAGAGAGAGCAGACATAAACAGGGATTGCTAAGTAAACCCGGCTAGCAGAAATGCTGAGGCGGTGCGGCATATGCAGTACAGTTGCGTATTTTGTGGTTTAACCAACTGAATTTTTGTAGATTAGATAACAATTGTACTCGAAGCATTGAACATGTCCCCATTAAAATTGTTTTTTCGTTGCGGTTTTCAACACCACCTTCCACGATTTTCATGATTTAGTAAGTGCAAGGTACTATTGTAATTTAGCAAACAGCGATAAATAAGTTGCACACATGCATTACACTGTAAGTAATTAGTGTAGTCTAGAAGCTATGCAGATGATATTCTCAAAGTTGCCCGCCTTGTGCGCAACGAAGCTAAGGTGGAGAAAATCAAGATAAAGTACGTCGATTGCAAAGAGCTATATCCAGGGGCGTAGTGGGGTGGGAACGCGTGGGAACGGCGTTCCCACACCTCTTTTTGGCGTGGGAACGCGTTCGCACACCTTTTTGCACTAGCAACGTTACTTGAAGATGTGGGATCCAAAAGAGTACATTAAAACATGGCTGCGATCTCACAGTTGGGCTAGCGACAGGCAGATTTGCACTGCTAATCAATAGCTTACACAGTGAAACAAAAAGATCCAGTGTGCAAATTCTTGTGGGCGAATGCTCACTTTATTCGAACTATTTGGTTCAGCTTTTTTATTTGGTGTGGGAACAGAGTTCCCACACCTCTTTTTTAGCACGGCGTTCCCACACCTTTTTTTGAAAAGGTGTGGGAAAGCCTCTTTTGTGGAAACGGCGTTCCCACACCTCTTTTTTAGCACTACACCCCTGGCTATATCTCAACTGAAGTAGCTAAATCGGGCGTAAAGATTTTTGAGCATTTTCTTATCCAAACATTTTTGCGTCCGCTGATGGTGATTGGATCATTTGGTTGAAAAGGCTTGTTGGCCACAGAAGATGTTGATGGCGAGACAGTCCACAACCTACTGCAACACCAACCATCACTTCATTCTATCGCTGATTTGTCATCCCGATAAATTTACCTGCTGTCAAATTGTCATTTAGAAAAATGAATATGTATGTCAGCGGCCTGTTACGTTACTGAAATGGTTCTTGAGGTTTAACTTCCCGACAGTGCGAACATGAATACAGTACAATGTATTTCAGTTCTGAGTTGATCTGGTCTGCACTGAAAAGAAGTGTTTTGTAAATCCATCTGTTTCAGGTATGAATAGTTTAACTGAGGCGTGTTACAAACCTGTATCTTTTGAAGTATTCTGGCCACCAGGAGAGCAGTCCTCACTCGTGGAATAAATATTTTTATAATTTGTTCAACTCAACGGCAAAGCAGTACACTTGTTACGGTCACTCTCTGAAAGCAACACGCAACAAACTTTTAGGTAGGAATTTGAGGTTTTGCAAGTGCCACGGTTGAGAGGTTTACCTTGTCAATTCTGCCCTTATGAGATTCCTACGAGGGAGAGTTTTAATACTGATAGTTTTATTCACATGCTGATCAAGGTCTGCATACCGTTTGTGTGTGTGTGTGTGTGTGTGTGTGTGTGTGTGTGTGTGTGTGTGTGTGTTTT
>JGI24021J15306_10012636_pt1 | contig 10493 bp, 10 predicted proteins | sample Ectturendosymbi1_FD_15306 | JGI IMG/M metagenome (IMG submission 15306) | reverse complement strand
GAAACTTGGGACAGCTCATACTAAAAGGGATTTGCTTCGTGACATGACCCAAAGATGAAACCTCAAAGTTCAATTAAGATAAGCTTGGAAAATGGGTAATGCGATCACTTGCGTACGGAGGGGGGGGCACTGTGCCATGGCCACCCCCCTCAGACCCTAAAAATAAAAAAATGTAAAAACAGTCTTGTCAAAAACTTGCTTCCAGAATGCACAAAAATGCGTATTTTTGCGTAACCTTGTTTCCAGAATGCACAAAAATGCNTATGCTTAAAACATGAAAAACCATTAAAGGAGTNTTTCGATATTCAAGCGCGAGGCCCCCAAAAGCGCGAGGCCCCGGGCATTTGCCCGGTTTGCCAAATGGTTAATNCGGCCCTGGTTAAGGGTTAGAAAAAGAAAAATAATTGAGGTCTAAGACTAAGTCCAATATTTTTCANTGGTTATACTTGTCCCCCTACTATACCTTGTTGTGGATATCTGGCATCTAACCAAAAAGTTTTCATTTACACAGCACTCATCAAAAAAGTAATCGCCAAACTTCATTCCTTCACTTTGAGAAGCAGAATAACTGACAAACAATAGCAGGTCAGAAATTTCGCACAGGTCAGAAATCTCGCTTGACACCTGGATGACAATATTCGTTCTCATGATGTTCAGGAAATAAAAAGATTCACTGTGCGTTTCTCTTAAGTTACAGTATAAATTTGGACTATGCTGCTTCATATTAATAATAATCGACGTCCAATCACGCCGAGCAACGAGTTTAGTTTCTATTTGTTCGATACCTTTGCTTTTGCTTCACAATAATACTAATCAACCTTGGGTGGAGTGAATTTTTAAAATTTTGCAATACAAACTTCAGAGTGGTCTAAAAAGTTGGAAACATACTGAAACTAACTTCAAAATTGATATTAGGTAGTTGACCCCAAAAACCTGCTTGCTACCTTACCCTTGTGGGGGTCATGNGGGGGTCAAATTTCATGAATTCGTCATAACTCAACTTTTAGGTGAGNTAAAAAACTGATTTTGGGCTCAAAAGATGCGGAAGCCACAAGTTTNTCTTGGTGATAAGAGGAAAATTTTGCCTTACTTCATTCTAAAAAAAGTTATTACCGAAAAACTATTTTTTGCACCATTTTCCCATAAATNGCAAAGATAATGAACAAACTAGTTCATTTTGAAGTTACTTTCAAATCGCGATTTCAAAATTTTGACTTTTTTCAAAAGAACATTCTTCTAATCAGCAAAGTTTAACCACTAGATATTTTATTGCATGCAACCGTGCTCTGTCGGATTGAGAATAGTAGAGCGACCATCCTGTCGTAAAAGGCAACTAACGGGCCACTTTCCTGATTTGTGTTACAGATTGGTATTGGGAAGGGCATCCGGCTGTAAAAATTTCTGCCTCAAAAAATCCTCACAAAAGTGGGGTACATCCGGCCACCCTCATTGACAGGGACAGGATCAGATAAAAATTAGATTACTACTACTACATCTTAGAAACAAAAATATTAAAAAATGCTTAAAAAAAACGACAGTTAGTAAAGATCAAGATGTGGAAAAATCAAGACTATGAAGTCTTGATAATACCCGGCCGAGAGTCGAATTCCAGACCTGCCAGCAACGAAGTGGACGCAATTATCACCAACCCAAGGCCCTGGAACGAAACCCGCGGTACTGGTTCCTCTCTACGACTCTCTACGAAACCCGCGGTACTGGTTCCTCTGTACGACTGGTTCCTCTCTACGCGGTACTGGTTCCTCTCTAGTTCCTCTCTTCGTAGAGAGGAACCATAACTTAACCCGCGGTACTGCTATTGCCCCCCCACCCTCTTCACCAGTGCAGAATTCATTACAAAAACAGCCGCGAGGCCCACGGCGCATGAAAGCGGAGATGGGCGCCGTAGACCACTCTTGACACTCCGAAAGGAATGCAGCGAGCGATTGTAAATACAGTAAAACTAAACTGAACATCAGAGTTTTGGCGCAGATCATTTCACCGGCGTTAAGCGAAATTTTCGACTTGCAAAATTTCTGACTTCACGTCATGTGCGCATGCACAGACTTATATTCTACATGGCAAATACGACTTAAGATTTGGTGTTTAGGTAAGTGCGTCGGGTAAGGGTTAGAAAAAGAAAAAGAATTGAAGTCTAAGACCAAGTCCAATATTTTTCAGTGGTTATACTTGTTCTCCTATTATACCTTGTTGTGGGTATCTGACATCTAACCAAAAAGTTTTCATTTACACAACACTCATCAAAAAAGTAATCGCCAAACTTCATTCCTTTACTCTGAGAAGCAAAATAACTGGCAAACAATAATAGGTCAGAAATTTCGCACAGGTCAGAAATTTCGCTTGACACCGGAATGACAATAACTTGTTTTAATGATGTTCAGGAAATAAAAAGATTCACTGTACTTTTCTCTTAACTTACAGTATAAATTTGGACTATGCTGCTACACATTAATAATAATTGAGGTTCAATCACGCCGAGCAACGAGTTTAGTTTCTATTTGTTCGATACCTTTGCTTTTGCTTCACAATAATATTAATCAACCTTGGGCCAATGCCAATGGTGAACATACATTAGCGTAACTGCATGCATCAACTTTTCATCCGAAGCATTGTTTCTTCCATTTCGACTATTAATATCATTCTATGTATTGCTGACGACCTTCTGCTTGATTCGTGCATTCCACGCAGCAGATAAGGAATCTTGGGGAGCATTTGTTATTGTAAGTGTAGCCAGCATTGTTTACACCGGAACTGCATTAACTATTTAACAGCAAGCGACCGTATTTCGGTTTTATCAAAAACACAAGCAACATATTGAAAAGCAAAGCTCCACTGTGGAAAATCAGCACACCCAGACTTCCAGTGTACGTGAACAGCAGTCGTGACAACTCTGCTGCAACAACTGCCAGAAGGACTTGAACACAGGTCATCCATCCACAAGATATAGTCTCGTTGATTGGATATGTGTGCTGAGTGATCAAGTCGTAGAGAGGAACCATACTTATTCTTGTAGCCATGCCGTAAACAGCATTGCTCAGCATCAACAGCCAAGTTCTGCCAAACTCAAAACCAAATAAAATACCCAGGGATGCAACAAAAGAAATCAAGCAGCCAACGATAGTTTGCCTGGAGTAATGCTTGTACCTGTTTGTAAGAAATCCAGATAGAATGCAGCCAGCGCAAGCGCCTCCCGAAAAACAGGTGACTGTATACCCAGAAATCACAGTGCTCTGCTGAAACGAAAATCGCGAGTTCATTTGTCGAAGCATTTCACCTAAAAGTGTGTATTCAAACGTGCTAATGTGGTACTCTATAGCAAAAACTACGCAGGCAATAACAAAAGTCCAGTCGCTTATCAGTTTCCAACTGTCAGAAAGAACCTTTTCCAAACGAACGTTGGTTCTCGTGTAAAATTCGCTTTTCCTCTTTAAGCTTTGAGCAGTTGTCGGTGGTAATGGTGGAAGGTCCTCGGCATATTTGATAAGAAATAGCAGGATGATAAACGATATTGCAAACAGACTGCAGTATGTGATGATTAGATTAACCCGAGATTCCAGAACAGCCACAACGGTCTTGGTAATGTTAACGCTATCGTTTTGCGTGATATTGTTTCGGTGAGAAACCGTTACTTTCACAGCGTGAGTTAACGCTATCGCTCCAATTACATTTCCGAACGATGTACCGAACACAATAGCGCCGATTGCGGTTCCGACTTGACTTTCGGGAAACCACAAGGTGGCGAATATCCCAGGCAAAATTTCATTAATGGATGCAGGAACTCCACTGACGATCTGACTCAACACCGTCAAGAAAAATAGGCGGTTGCTTAGCAAAGCCAGGACGAAGCTCAGCATAACGGCAGCAAGTAGCAGAGCAGACAGGATCACCATCCGCCTGAACGGTAACAAGTTGAAGAAAGCAAGTGTGGCAACAACTGGTGTTGTTAGGACTGATCCAACAAAAGCGGAAAGAACCACCCAATCCACCGCTGCGTGAGAAACTTGAAAATAGGACACGTAGAAGTTGTTAATCAATCCCGATCCAGCAAATGTTATTGTGTTTAAACTTTTAATAAGGAAAAGTGCAGCTAAGAGCAACCAGCGTACATTATATAGCCTTGTTTCCATGGTTACAGCTTCTTTCCAATGAAACTGTGGGTAATGATGAAAGACCTTGCAGACGCTGTCGTGCTCAGTACAATGATTTTCCAATGCCTGAAAACTACTTCAACTTCCTGTAAATTTGATTGATATATGAATTTAAATATTTTATAGAAAATCAAAAGAGGCAAAATAACAATTATTGTTTTAGAGTAGACATACAATATTATAGTACATTTACACAGTTGGTGAAAGAGAAGATTGAAAAATTGCACTTGAAAATAGATTGGCCTAATAAAAGGAAACTGAAACGAAAAGCACTTGTTAGCTTGGCACAGGCAATAAATAATGTTCAACTCTCAGTTAGAGTATGTTTTTTGATTTGTGACCTATGATTCCTACTTTATCCACATTTTTTTAAATTCAGACATCGAAGACTTTATGTTGTAAATCTAATAATATACTCCCAAGTTGTTCTTCCGAAACAATTTAAAAGACCTCAGTGAACGTCAGTATTGTCAAACCAGTGCAGCCAAAGCACACGAGGTTTCTACTCTGAGGTTATTTGACTTTCACGAGTCATTCGCTTATGAGGGCATGACATTTTGTCTGAAATACGTACTGAAAACCGCGGTCGTTTCTTAACTTTTTATAAAATCGGCTTGCAAACCAACCGGCCATTGCCTTCATTCAAGGCTTCACTTTTCTTCCATTCAAAGACCTTTTCGAACATACTAGTCAAACTAGTAAAACCAGTACGAAAGCCAACGAGTATTTTTCCTTTGGGCGTTAAGTAACTTGGTCGATTTGCGCTGAAGTTTCTTCTTACGTAATGTTCTCTGAAAACTGGATTTGACCTATTCGATGCAGCTGTCGTGACCAATGCAGTATTGTCAAACAATGCCATCAATACAGCAAAGATACATGCATGATACCTTTTGTTGCTGCTTTTTAGCAACTTTGGTCATGTTGAGGAGTGATGGACAAGCTTGCTGCTGTGACCAGTCACCTTCATGTCTCGAAAATACTTTCGTAGAGCATTTCTTCTTTCTTTGTGCGTTATACAGAGTGAAAACATTTCTTACCAAGGTTGGAATTTCATCACCAAATTAGAAATATCCGGGACCGCATTTNTTTCCGATAAGATTGATGCACAAAGAGAAATGCATGAATAATGTTAGGATTGAAGCGGCTAATCTTCTGGGTTGTCTGGAATTTACTACTGGTGTNATATAGCAACTGCATTTCTTTTTGCAAGCCAACAAACTAAAATAGCCTTAAAACTCACTGAACGCTTTAAATTACTGTCTTGCTTCAGTGTTAAACATGCCGTCGATTTATGAATAACTTCCCACATTTTTTCCTTTGCCCAACTAAACTAATCTACTGTAGCTAAGACCTCGCCAACGTCAACTTGGAGTTCTCAGTTAGTAGTTGTTATTGAGAAACGAAGCAAGAAGATTACTTATAGTACGTTGCTAGATTTTAAAATTATCACAAAGGACTAGACCTTTCTTGAGAATAATTACATCAGTAAACGACTTTCAAAATCCCCTGAGTCTCGATCTAGTGACAACTCACTTAAGAGTGGAAGTACTGACTGGAACGTGCATAGTAACTCACTGCACATCTTGTAATTGTTCAATGAATTGTTACGCGTAAGTCGGTAACTAGTATTTTTACAACACTAAGCTTATTATAACTTTACTTCCAAGTATGTCCAAGGCAGCCAGCGTATATTGTAAATATGCTCTTAAATGTATGCAAACCACAAATCATGGGCATCGTAAGGGAGGAAGGAAGGACCTTGGTATCCCCCGGATTATGAAATTTGATGTTTTCCTATTACATTAAAAAAAAAGTTTGTTTTCTTAGTTGCGAGAAAGAAAAATGAAATTTCGGACAATTTTGGCCCTCCCTTGGAAAAATCTTTGTGGCCACCTCTGAAAAAATTCGTTATTCCCCCCCTTTTGGAAAAAAATCCTTCCGACGCCCATGCCACAAATCCATGCGAAATCGCACCACTTGGATGTCACAGATTTTTTCTTAAAATCCCAGGATTTTGAAAACGTGATTCACAGACTGGGACAAGAAAAAGGTTGAAATCCTGAAATTTCAGAATCAGGATTTCCCGCGATACCAACAATTTCTCCTCTGACATTTATGAACGATTTCTCATATTAGAGAACAAACTACCAATANGAGGGGTTCTCTGTCAAACTTATAAGTTAATTTTTCGTATACTTTCTTTTTTCCTGTTGCATAGTTACANCGGAAAAGGCTCTTCCTTTGACTTTACAGACCATATTTGCGNATGTGCGCTACTTTCGAAAACCTTCAAACGCCATCACATCTGTCTTCATCGGATGCAACTGGTCCACGAACATAGGCTTATNCCTATTACTGAGTTACAGAACAATGTTGAATACATCAGAGAGAAAAAATAAGAAGCCGAAATGTTGCGAGGCGAAGTTCATTATTGGAAACTGTTTCCGATACCCAATGAAAATAAAGGACAATATTGCTAAAAAAAATTGAAAAAGCAAATTGCTATAGTTAACTCAATATCAATCTGATTCAGGGTTGTTTCAAGGAAAATGTTAGGTACCCCGTATGAACCTGTAGGGACCCGAAAAATTTCCGACTAAATTTCATACAATTACAGGTGTTTTCAACACCATCGACAGGAAATTATGATTGTTTTGTCATTTTATAGGTGAATCTGATCTTAGATATGTATTCTACACAGATATTCAGTGAAATCATGCGCATGTTTGTATGATTTTCTCTGATTCTAGGGACCTCATTTTCAATTCCAGGGACCCGAATCGGGTCCCAAAAACACCTGGCTTAAAAGACCGTGATCGCATTCTAGTTTAGCCGCAAATATCGGCCAGGAGCTAGTAATGATTTCAGGTGATTGTGTTCTACTGTTTTCGTTTTGCAAAGATAACAAATTCAAAATTTCTGAATGTAATTTTAAATTTTTTTTTATCTTAAATTTTAAAGAATTGAAAAAATTCAGGATGTAGTTTTTAAGTTTGAAATCTCTGAATGTAACTTCTCCAATCTGAAGCGATCACTTTTTGACGTATTTCACTCAAAGTCTTCAATAGACTTTTGTCTCCTCCTGATAAACAAACATGTACTAAGGAAATCATTTGGGAAGTTGTTGCGATTGATCGATTATGAAGCAAGTGTGAGGTTTTTGAAACAAAAATAGACTATCTAGTGAGTGGGTATATGAGCTATTCTCAAACTGTTGCTTAACAATTCTCTCAATAAATACACCACTGTATTCAGCAACTATCGGCTTTTCTTTAAATCTGAGGTTACGACACGCAGAATACGCTTTGCAACTCTGTTACATCCCATGTTGGTAAATCCTTCAGCCTTTCAACAGCAAGCANCAGTTGTTTTTTTAATCAAAATATGAAGTATTTGAATATGCTGCTGCTAACATTACTGTACACTTTGAAGCTATAGTGTGTTCTGAGAATCACTATTTTTTCCTCACTCTGTAGTAAATACCTTTGCTTCACTTCTTTCTTTTGGTTTTTATACCTTTGTTGGTAAGTCATGTGTCCAGTGAAAACTACACCAACTAAATTATTTTAATCTCAACAGAAAATTACTGAAGACCAGGTAAGCTTTCACTGAAACTTGGAAAGACGTCACACTGCTTCATTACCGTTTGGGAACCGTGAAAATCCATAAATAAGGTCTTATAAGTTTTCAGTTTGTGAAGGCCAGTTTCACCCAAAGAGAGGATAACGTCAAATATCAAGAAGTATGAAAGCATCACCTGTCCGTAATTTAAAAACGAATTTTATGTTCAACAATGTTGCGGGGTAATGTAGAACATTGAAAAATATAACGGACAAAGGAAACGGAAACTGGTTGCGTAATGAACAAGTTATTTCCTGCATTTTGAATATATTTACAGAATTTTATTGATTTGTTGCATCCTGTTACAAAAGCACTGCCTCCAGATCGACGCTTTCCATCTTGCCTTAAACGTTGATGCATGAGTGTCTGCAAATCGGATTTATCATAAACTTCGAAAACAACTAACAGCAAAGCGCCACTGTGGAAAATCATCACACCAAGACTTCCTGTGTACGTGAACAGTAATCGTGACAATTCTGCTGCACCAATTCCAACAAAGCATTGAGAGGAAGTAGCTCAACAATGGGACATACTGTAGTCTCGTTGGTTTGATAAGGGTGCTGTGTCATAAAGCCGTAGAGAGGAAATTTTTTCTCGAGTAGACTGATGCTTGTAGGTTACCTAATTTACCTATTAAAAAATCAGAAACCCGCGGAAGACCACGTTGTAAAACAGGCGAATGTCTACCTGGATATTACAGTCCACTTTTGAAATTACAAACGTGAGTTTTTTTGTCGAAGCATTTCGCCTGAAAGTGCGCAATGGAACGTGTTCACACGTTAGCCGGTTGCGAATACTACAATTGCCATGACGTAAGTCCCGTCAGTCGACAGCGTTTTGCTCCCTGTCACATCTTCCTTGAACCTATTCCATCGACCTCTGGCAAAAGTCACTTCTCATTTCAAATCTTGAACGATCGTAGCTCCAACGGTACTTCGTCCTTAGTAAGTTTAAGACGAAAGATAAGAGCAAGATTGACATTGACCTAATCGTGCCTTATATCATCTGTAGGCTTGTTTGAATTTCATGAAGAGTTTTTTTCATGAAGAAGGAATCTCTGCACCACTGGCCAGATCCATGGGCGTCCGCAGGGGGCGAAACGGTCATTTCCCCCATGGAACTTGGGTCTAAGAACGAAACATTTCTAGATAACCTTGAGTCACCAATTTAATTGCGTTTGCTTGATTTAACTTTTGCATTGACGTTATTTGCCGGTATGACACTCCTACTGCACAAGAGCCAGGTTCACTGCTCTGCGGTCATGTAGTGGAGAGCTTGCAGATAACTCATGTCAGCTCCATTGCCTGCAGGGGCAGGTTGCGAAACTCGCTGAGCAGATTCTTCCACTCTTGGTCTGTACTGCGCAACAACACCATGGGAACGGATCCTCATGTGCTCTCTGCAAGTTGTAGCAAGTGTTTGCCACGTGTGTCGGGGTTGGTTGACTAGATGACCAACAAGGTCTTTCACCAATCCTACGGGACACAGCGACACTCTTTGCTTCAACGAATCAGTTATTATGCCATTATGTTTTAATTTATTCTACTATTTTACTGACAAATGGTTTCCGTATTGCGCAATGATTCGTTGTATAGTTTCTGCTTATGAGCTGAGGCATATGAAACAATAAAGCAATCAAGCAAAGTAGGGGCGGATCCAGCCAGTAAGGTTATGCGGGGGGCGATTTCAGTAATAATTGGTAGTCAAGTCTTATAACAGCTTCGCTACTGTAAGCGAGATGAAGTACACTTCACAACACTGCTGTGACAAAACAACGGACGACAAAATGGCCATATATCGCGAATGTTGTTTTCCGAATTTTACAAAATTATGGTGAATAAATATGCTTTCNTAAGTATCTTTCAGGGCGGCGATCGCCCTAATCCCTCCCTCTGTATCTGCCCCTGNATCAATGAACGTGGACATCTTTCGCAGGTGTAGTACAACGAGACAGTGAGTGCTGACAGCTGTAAGACACGTAGTTTTATACTGTGTGAAAAGAAGCATGAGTGAAAAAGAAGCATTGCTACGCCAACGAAGCGCATTTTTGTGACTGATAAGCAAAACGTCGACGTTGCTCCCTGGTGGAAAAATTTCTGATAAACTTTTCAGACGATTTTCTGATTACCATAGCTGCAGTGGCGGTTCGGCATTGGTTTTCGGAAAGCACACGATGCAAATATACCTGGGCAGATGTCGAGTGTCGCCTCGGATATATACCAGAAATTCGTCTGAAAACAGTGATAAAAAGCAGCTTGTTACTAAGCAGTGCAATGACAAAATCTTGACAGCTTTGCGATAATCGACAAGGAAAGGAGGAAGGCAGTGATAGTGCAAACAACAGCGAGACATGGAATTATTGGTGTTGTCAAAACTGTCCCTGTGAAACAACTATCCACAACCCAATCAGCCTGTGCGCTGGATACAATAAGCGACGTACAAATTGTTGATCGGGCAAGCTTCCGAAAAACTTACAGTCAGTACCGCGGTGTGGTAATGCGAGCTCATCCAAAGTACAGTAGTTGGTTAGGGCCCCGTTGATGACGTCATTATAGTATTTGTACGTCGGTAGGTTGTGGTGAAGTTTCTCGATTTGTGCTTGTCTCTATACTATAGGCCAGGGGTCTCCAAACTTTTTTGTCCTAGGGCCACACAAGCTAATAAAAAATATGTCGAGGGCCGGACTTTTTACGTAGGCCTAATGTG
>JGI24021J15306_10012633_pt1 | contig 10494 bp, 7 predicted proteins | sample Ectturendosymbi1_FD_15306 | JGI IMG/M metagenome (IMG submission 15306) | reverse complement strand
AGTCATGCAGCTTGCAAGGCATTCTGCAAATCTTCACTGGTGACAACATGCCAGCTGCGAAAACATACCGAAAGGATCGGGAGTGGATTAAATACTGCGGTTATATACGAGACGATACCATAAGCAGACTATACACAAACCGCAAAAGCATGTTACTCGAAAGAAATGTCATAAACACGACCGTGTTTACTACAGCTTTACAAATAATTACAAAACGCGCAGCGTTTTGTGACTATAATTTCCTTCATACGGTTCAAGCAATAAATTGCAGCACAAAGGAGTCGCCCATACACGGATCGATTAATCATGAAATCCGATGTAATCCTTTCAGTAACCCCAATTTCAACTGCAACTGGAACTAATCTGCTCAAGGCTAAGTTTTAAATCATTAACGGCTATTGTTGTTGCGAGTCTTTGCGACGAGTGCGAACAAGGAAACTGAAACGCTGCTTCCGAACGTAACTCGTAAAAAGTAGCCTGAGCGAAGACAGTATCGCTTCATCACATACCACGTGAGTGCAGTGTAAACGCTTTACCGTGTTTGTGACAAGTAGCAAGGACTTTCAACCGATGTTGCTTGACAATTCACATATAATTCCTTCCACCCGACATCTTTAGCAGTGGTTTTCAATCAGCAATACGCACCACTAGTGGCACGCGAGTGCTGTCCGGTGACATGCGAGTAGCTACCGGATCGTATGTCAAGTTTAGTGTCAAAGGAATTTGTGGGCTTTATTATTGCAACTGTCGCAAACTGCAAGTATTTTTGCAATGTTGAACCATCCTATAATTAAGTCTTTCCACGACTACTTAATTTAAACAGCTGTTGTTAATTACGTTAAACAGTTCAAACCTCCGCATCAAACACTGCAAATCGAGTTCTTTTGGAATAAATGATACGCAGGAAGAGTAAAAAATAACCAGGTGGTGCACGATAAGGAAAAGCTGAAGAACCGCTGTCTATTGCAACTTCATATTGAAACCAAGTAGAACAAGCACACGCACACCAAAGGGTTAGGTTCGGCAGTCGGCATACACGGTGACAAATATTTTCAACACGATTTCGAGGTGGATTGCAAGCGAAACGTAAGCAGTGCATGCAAACGAAAGGAAAGAAAAATAGTCCAGCATGAATCAACCAATTTTTGCGTCAAATTTATGCATATACAGCAAAACTTGATCGAAACGAAAAAATCTTGAGGTCTCAATCGGCCCTGCCTTGAACAGTAACTTAGTGCAGTGGGGTCCAACTACCAGGCCAGCGTACCACATGTGGACCACCACAGTGCTTTCAGTGGCCCGCGGAAGCATTCAGGAAAAATCAGCAAATCTGAAAGTTGTTGAAAAGCGTGTGAGGTTACATTTGTCTCAATGAATTGCTTGCGCTGTATAAACCGCATTTCCACAAGAACAATGAATGGAGCTTTTCTGTGTACCATTTCTGCTTAATTCATTTTACAATCGAATTAGAATAGGTACGGACCGCCGCTTACCCTCCGCTGGGGCACCTGTCTGGACAACCTCTGCCTGTGTTTTTTCGGTGCCCCCCAGTGTTCGTTTTCTTGATGAGTAGGCTACATCTTCTGCAATGAACTCGGACCACCAAATAAATCCCTTTACTATCCGCTGAATGCGGCCTTTTCAAAGTGGCCTCCGGGCCAAATTAATTGCCCATTCCTGCCGTGGGTAATTTTAAGTAGAACAAGCATAACACATTTTAACAGAACGCATACAAACTAACGGCGCTAGAAAGCTCTGGATATTAGTCGGCAAAGAATGATTTCCGAAACTGAAAGATTTTGCACTATAAATCCGCTCGATGTTTGGAAAACATACGTGTGAAAGAGTACAGTTTCCAAGATGAAGCAAGTAAAACCCAATAACAGAAATCGAATGGCAGACGAAACGCTGGACGATAGTCGCCGACTTGCTAGCACTGGTGATGGTAGGCCTATTGATAAAGGACGATAGTGTCAGAGAAGCCTTGACCACAGGCATCCTACTGCTACAGATTGGTAATAAATTGCTGTTTGTTATTGTGTAATATATTAATAGAGCACTCACTTGTCTTCCCTAATCTTGTGAATCTGTTGTTTCATACTTCATTTCATTGGAAGTGACCCGCAAGTTGCTACGTTTTTGCAAAATGGCCCGTAGGTCAAAAGTAGTTGGACCACGCTGACTTTGTGGACGATCGCACCTGCACTGGGTTCTGAATCTAAGTTAAAATGTATTTCCCGTTATTTGGCGGCGATTACTTTGCCTCTGAGCTCACAAAGGAGAATGGATCGCAGGTCACCGGCTGCAACGCAACTCATGACGCAAGCACAACCGCACTAAAATGCTCTCAAGAAAACATCACGGTCATATCGATTGGTCAATTGATGCTAATTACAACTAGCACGAACAGTTAGGCACGGTCCTTTGCGGCCAAACTCAACGTTGCAAGGAGTGCTTGAATGCAGCAATGATGGATCGCTGCCGTTGGAAGATATGGTAAGCATGTCGTTCACCTCACAGCATGTGTTGAGCTCTATGCTGGGACAAAGTTATATTGAATCGGCGAGCAAGATGAGGGGAAACGATAGAGCAGACTGTTCATGCCGTTGACCACTGCTGAGACTTCTCCAGACGCCATCTCCGAAAACCGCAAGCCATGCTTTGCGCACCGGCCTGCCAGGCATCGCAGGGATGTACAGTACAAGCAACGTTGTTGGTTGGCTCGCGTGACCTCAAAACGCAGGTGAAGAGCGTGGTCATGTCGTTATCTGTCCTGCAAGAACTCCTGCAGGTTCCCAGCGATCAAAAATCAGACGAGTGAATAAAAACGCGGCAACTTTCAGAGCAGACTGCCCACAACTGCCAGATGGTGTTGCAAATGTCACCCGCAGGCAAGGGCAAAGCCAGGTGACTTCCGTGACGTCAGGAAGCAACAATGCGTGACGTTACGAAGCAACAGTCAACTGAACCGCTGACCCCGGTCCACTTTATTGCTAGCGCTAATTCTGACCTCGATATTTTCAAGCAACTTACAGTGAAGGTGACTGACCTCGACCGCCTTGAAGCAAGGTCTAGAGAAAACGCTCTAGAAGGCCTTGTTTGAAGCGGGACCAACGTCGAAGTCGACATGCACAGCAGCGGAACCTGCGAAGAGTGTGCGAATGCCAGTGGAAAGCAGAGGTGGTACTGGATCCGGATTGCCGGATTCGACTCCGGCAGGATTTTGCATCTTTCTTTCGGACCCAGAGTCAAAAATTTGTGAAAAACCGGACCCGGATCCGGAGTCGCTTTTCAATTTCGGCAGTAGCAGGAGTCTGTGTTGTCATTTGTTAAGTAAAACATGAGTAAATTACGATTGGATCGATGATTGTAGCCGTAGTCTGAACAGGAGTCGGATTCTCAAATTAAAAAAATTGTCGCAACCGGATCCGGACCCGGATTCAAAAATTTTGGAACAGGAGCGGAGTCGGAGTCTGAAAAAGTGACTCCGGCCACCTCTGGTGGAAAGTCAACGTGCTGAACAATTCGCAAACCTCCACACACCGCTGAATCAAGACGTCTATGGAGTTGTCATTTGAACATGTGAATCCAGCGGGCGTCGACATGAGTGCAAGGCTTCGCAGCGAGGCTAATCTCCATGAAATGACAAGCTCAAAGCGTCCTGTCGCTCTTGCCGAGATTTTTCAACGCTTGATTGTGGCTGCGATTCTAGAGCAGGGGCCTCCAAACTTTTTTGTCAGAGGCCCACATAAGCTATATTACACAACAGTTCGAGGGCCGGACATCTTACGTACTGTATTGTTTCGGGATATGCTACATTCTGCAAAATTTTCGTAAATACATTAGTTTTTCATCATTGACAAAATGGCTTCGCGGACCGGAAGAAATGGATTCGCGGGACGAATTTGGCACGCGGGCCGTAGTTTGGAAACTCCTCTTCTAGAGCAATGCTACGTCAGGCAGGTTTGTGCAGGTTTTGCGGCAAGTGCATTTAAGTGACGATGGTCATACCACAAGAAAAACAACAACTCCTGGATTTAAAATTAAAGCAGCGTTCAGTCCATCTCGACAAATATTAACAATTCTGAGGCTCACTTGTACTGACTGAAGCAATGTCGGACGCCATTGCCAAAATCTACTGCGCACGTGCGATCGAAGCGAAACGCACTGCTTCACAACCAGGAACAGTAACAATATTTACACACTGGAGTGTCTCCCGCGACGTCACGTGACGTCTTAGCCAGAGCGAGATTTGCGTGCTTCAAATGCAACGAAAACTGCGCCTGAAGAAGTGATAATAATCATTTTGCTCATCGTGTAATTAAGAGAAGGCGCAGAATACAGGTGGCTTGGCGAGCGAGCGTCGCCACATCCAAGCGATCGCCCGACGGTTATGTCGTTCGCATGTGAAAAACAAATTAAAGATAATTATTCTGTCAGGCGAAGAACACGTGCGGCATATACCGCTGCCAGGAAACCGGAAATAATCCGCACACCAACGAAATCTGCTGCTAGATGGCAAAAACTTTCATACACATCAAGGTGGTAATCACAAGAAAATTAAAATCGTGAGCAGTGGATTACAGGTTTAGCGTAAGAGAAAACTGCTCTGCGAAATGAAATTCTCGGAGACGTCGACGAGCTCCAAGTTGACGTAAACTGGCATGCCATTGTGGTGCCGGTTTCTTCCTAGAAAGTTCAGCGACTGGCATGCCACCAACAACAACTGCAGCTTGACTGCTACACACCGCTCCGGTTTCTGTTAACTTTTCTGAGAAAAATAGAAACAGTAGAAAAACTGAAAAATGCGCAATGAAATGTCGCTGAGAAAATCATGAAAATCGTAATCTAAAAAAATTACATGCGCTTACGATTCAAGAATTCTGTAACTGGCTTAAAAATGGGTAAATGTGACGTTTTTGCGGCAAATGATTGTCAGCAAACATTACCCAACTTCATATACCCTAGCAAGTCAAATCTACGCTAGCCCTTAGTTGGCTGAATGCCAAAAAAGATAGTGCAAGCCATTGTTCGTGAAGCAAGATGTTTGGCAACGGGGTCGTCGCACAGTTAGTAAGCAACAGTCAACTGCGAAACCGGCGACGTTGTCATCAGAAAAACAATGAGTTTCCAAAACTCTGGCGTTACGAATGGTTGTTTTCTGTTATAGACATTTGGTGCACTGCTATGGTTTATTAAACGATTACTTCGGCAAAGTACACGTGTTAACATCTATTCCTCCTAGCCTATGGAGTCAGGACAATGAAACCGACCACTATATTTCCCGAAACAAACGTTGAAATAAGCTGCTACAACGAGTTTGGCTATTTTACCCCGACGGCCAGACCAACTTGTGAGCGCTGCGACTGCTGAGTAACTTCGAGTCATTTTTTGACAGTGGTTGGACAGTTGACTCCTCTAAAGAATGGTATTGGTATAATTCTTGTCGAACAAATCCTTGGAGCTTCTTCAACAAGAACGCTAGGAATTCGTCACATTGACGTCAAAAATGAGCTTTCAGGCTATACAGTTTTAGCAACACAATTGTCATTCATGAAATTTCACACGCAAAAATGTTTCAGCACGAAACGCCCACAAACAAACAATGAAATGGCCGTTACCTCTTCGCAGAAACGCTTGTCGTCACCAGCAACGTTTCAGTGAAAGATATTAAGTTACTGCACGAGTCAAGACTGACAAACAACTAAGTGTATGCAAACACAGAGCACGTAAGAGAAGAATATCCTGCAGAAATAGTTTTTCAACATCAGATTACAGTCGGATCGTCTGCCTACGCCTTTAGCCTCGGGCCAGTTGATACAAATGAATGATGAATCGAAGCACAAGATTACTCGGAAGACAAACTCGTTCCGTGTAACTCTTTCGGTGTGATTGGACGATAGTAGTAAGTTGGACTTGCACTTAGTCCGCATCTACCAACGACGTAATGAGACTTGCCAACTGCAGGTTTTGATTTGCTATTCAAAAATGCTTGGAAAATACACGATTTTGTAATCAAATTTATATCAATAGCTCAAGCGCATTGCTGCACCCAACTCGAGAAGATAACCTAGTAGAGGACAGTATCGGAACGTGGATTGAACAACGAACACGTTTTGCTCTCAAGCAAATCGCTATTACTTTGAGAAGAGCTGAAGTACCATTTCGGTCTGCAAAAAAGAGTTCTGTCGTCACAACTTCACGCTTGATGCGTTTAGAGAGGATACTTTTCCGGAAGAAATGTGGAAAGTACCGGAAAAAATTGCGCGTCAGCAGAAACGCCTGGATTAAGTTTGAAACTGTAAACAACGGGAGAGAGCGCAAGAACGTGCGTAAATTTCCAGTGCTCTGTTCCCGGTCACCGACAAAGGTGGTGATGAACCTTACCTAACGAATGGCCAACCACGCATAGCATAGCGCATTGCGAGTCATGGACCGTTGTAACCAGATATATTTAAAGCCGGATAGAGTTGACTCGTTGGTACCCAAAACATTCACGAAGGCTCACGAAATGTTTCAAAAGCTTCGAAAAGAACTGGGCCCAAACAAGAACATGTTTTATGATGAGGTGTTATGCGATGCCCACTGACATGTAATCGGTTCAGTATGATTAGGGATTAGAAAAAAGTGACGATTTAGGCGAAGTGACGAATTATGCAAACAGGTTAAAACTTTATCATATAAGCTCAAATACTTTATCATAGTAACTCCTATACATAGCGCTCTTATTTGCAGTAAAGTACAAGTTTAATGACGTTATGGTTGAATACAACAATTAATTCCTCTAATCTATCTGGACTCCTCCATTTAACCTAGCACCTTTAAAGCTGTATGCACACGGCATGCGTCCTGTGCGTTTTTAGCACGTGCGTCTGATTTCGTGACGTCACGTCCTTTTCTGATGCGTCTGGTATGGTCTGAGTTCGAGTAGAACTTGTTTCTGTATTGACGCATCAGACTTACTGCTCTGACTCACTTCTGCAGACCATACCAGACGCATCAGAAAACGTCGTGACGTCACGACATCAGACGCATGCGCCCAAAAATCCCACAGGACGCACGCCGTGTGCATACAGCCTTGAATCTTTAACAAACTGCAGACTTCCCGCGTTCTCTCGATGGGGAGTCGGCAGAGGTGGCACCGGGTCCGGAGTGCCGGATTCGACTCCGGCAGGATTCTGCGTTTTTCTTTCGGACCCGGATCCAGACCCGGTGTCAAAAATTTGTGAAAAACCGGACCCGGATCCGGAGTCGCTTTTCAATTTTGGCAGTAGGAGTCGATTGGGTCATTTCTTAGTAAAAACATGGGTAAATTATGGTTGGAACGATGATTGTAGCCGGAGTCTGAACAGGAGTCGGATTGTCAAATTTGAAAAATTGCCGGACCCGGATCCGGATTCAAAAATTTTGGAACAGGAGCGGACTCGGAGTCTGAAAAAGTGACTCCGGCCACCTCTGGGAGTCGGGTCGCGCTTCGCACCTCGTGTACAAATTCGATAAACATCAAAATGCGAGGTGCAACAATTCTCAGATAAAGATCCTTAATTTGTTTGAATTCCCACACGTACTAGCTGCTTAGACATCAAAAGCGAAACTGTAAATGACGTATCAGCAAAATGGTCACAAGTGCCATGCCGCCATCCCATCACATGAAAAGCGAGAACAGTAAAAACTCGATCAATTTCTTTTCTCATTCACAGCTGCAGTAGAAACTATGTGGCCGTAACAATTGATTATTGCTACATCACACTGCATATCCACTTCCACGCAGAAGTCACAATAATTATGAGGCGATCACGACAGTCAGTCAGCGGTGATGTTTCCGGGCAGGGGTTTTCCAAACTTTCTTGTCAGAGGGCCACATAAGCCATCATGCAACAGACGCAAGATGGTAACCACTTAACAGGGTCGTTGTGAAAAAAAAGCGACCCAAAAAACCCACTTAAAGAAAACAATAAAGCCCACCAAAAAAACACTCTTCACCTCTTCTTTGAAAAATCTATAAAGCAAAAAATAAAATAAGCAGGACATTTGCACATGTACAGTTAACTGTAGTATTTTTTAAATCAAACAAGGGCAACGAAATTTGGAGTACTTGAAAAAATAATAAATCGAACGGTTTGAGTAAATTCTTATTGTTATCTTCTTCAGCTCTGCGCAATTGATATGTTTCAACCAATTTTACTGCCTTCTCCGCATCTAGACTTCTGATTTTGGACGATACCAAATCATATGTTGAAAAAATATACACTAAAGGTGCTAAACTAGCAGGGCATGCACATAAAGGCAACGTGAAACTGCAGAGTTTGTGTGGGAATGGTTTTCTCTATTTGCTGTGCGCATGCTTGCCAAGCCTTACCACTTAGGGTGAACTGACCAACAACACTTCACGCAAACAAAAATGGGTACATTTCTTCACCCTCATTTTTGTGTACCATAATAGGCATGACACGTTATTGTTGTGTAATTCTCAAAATAGTGATATTGCATGATGCAATAAAAACAATTCTAAATGGGGTTTCCCGTTTTCCATAAAAAAAGAACGAAATCTTGTTTCTTTAAACAAAAACAAAAAACAGGTGGTTTTTCTTAACCCGGGTTTTTCTCAACCCTGCTACTTAATGTGATTGTTGTTTACATTCTACCAAATCAACATACGTTCGTAAAAATATTACTCNTCCATTATTGATAAAAATGTCTTCGCGGGCCGGATGAAATGGCTTCGCGGGCCCGATTTGGCCCGCGGGCCGTAGTCTGGAGGACCCTGTTTTAGGGTATTGGAAAAACGAACATCGTTTCCCTCATCTCAAGGCTTCTGTTCGAGAACTCCTGGGTATGACAGTGACATGGTTTCCGTCGCAACGTGTCTTTGAAACGAGAACCGTGACAGCGTTTTCATTTTTCGAACCGTAACCATGTGTGGGATGATCCGGGGACGTCGCCAGGGAGAGGGTTGTGCCGCCGGCCTCGTTTACATTTGTCTGTGCCTTCCCTGTTTACATTTGTCCCTTTTTAATGTGAAGTCATATACCGGTAGTATGAAAAATGCGGTTTTGACATCATTTGCGCCGAAATTAAACTTTTTGAAAATTTTCCTCAATTTTCATGCAAGCGAATTGTACAGCCGATGTTGTCGCACGAATCTGTGCCATTTTCATGCTTATGAGAATGAATCCACATTTGGGCATGAATTGAACTTGAATTAAAGTTGCTTTGATTTGAGTAAATGTAATTCTAATTCGAATTTTAGGTCAATTTCTGGTTTTCGCAAATTCGCTAATTTTAATTCTAATATACTTGTCACAGCTGAGTTAGCTCTAATTTTAATTCTAATCTAATTAAGAAAAGCTAAAAAGATTCTAGTTGTCCAAGTCTGACACTTATTATCATCACTTAGGTGTGAAGAGTATTCACACTTTTGTCCCACAGAAATACGCGAAACCTGGGCATTTAGGCAAAAGTACGGGATGAAGCGAGAGCGGCTTTTGAAAAGCCCTTGACACTCACCACTAGATGGGAAGTTTCTGGAATTGTGTTAAATCGCCGCAAAGGGGTCACGGTGAAAACAACCCTGCTGCACAAAAATAATGATGCGAAAATCCGAAACACGACACATTACTTGCTTCGTGCTTCATTGCTTCTTTGGCAAGATTCATGTTGGCGCAAAGAGCCTTCTTTGTCTTTACGAGCCGTAAACGNTTTCGAAAAGTGGTTCGCGTGATCAGCTGTAACGGAATACTGGCCGCTTTGGTTGGGTTTTGAATCTAATTTGCATTACTTTTAAGTTTTATTGTTTTCCTGTGTCGTGCTATAATAATGCCAATTACAGGAGAACCTTATCGTTTCTGTTTTGGTGTGATTTCCTTTGCCATGTCAGCTGAGCAACATCGTTTAGAGGCAACACCGAAGTCTGAGGCAGCACACAAAATGGCGACAATAGCCGTGGGCACTATACAGCAGTTGCTGCTTGACGAAAACCCATTGGAACCTGATTGACTAAATTCTTTTACACAAATAATCACCATGAAGTTCTCATCAGCACGCAACATCACAAGTCACATTCTTAAATACGCAATTACTGCTTTTGAAAAACGGTTTGTGAAAGCAGTATCTTTTCATTATTACAGGAGATCACGAGCCGTCTCCTATTGCACGCAACATTGATTCTTAGAGGATGCAATACTGGAAAAAAAACATGTACTCATCTCATAAAACAAACTCACCTAACGAGGTTAATTTGTAGAAAGATAATAGAACCAGCTTTTAGATACGGAATTCAAATATTGGGATGACACAATCTGATTACATCAGGGGTGTCAAACATACGGCCTGCGGGCCAAATCCGGCCCGTTGCGTGGTTGGATCCGGCCCGCGGGATCATTTTGTGAAATAAAAACTTCTTTGTTTGCTTGAGAAGTCTATCCAGTTATACTTTAATAACTGGTGACTATAGATTTCAATTACTTGCAACCTTAACGTAATTGCTTATATTTT
>JGI24021J15306_10012632_pt1 | contig 10494 bp, 6 predicted proteins | sample Ectturendosymbi1_FD_15306 | JGI IMG/M metagenome (IMG submission 15306) | reverse complement strand
TCACCCCTCTAGTTACAGTAAATCGTATAGTCGATTAACCCTTATTTTATTTACATGCAGTGATGAACATATTGGTTTGCGAATTACGTACACTGCCTTCGTTGTTTCCCAATTTGCCTTGCCTCTGTTTATTTGTCCCAATTACTTTGCGCCTGAAAAAGCGATGCATGCTTCAGGCCCAAAGTACTGTCGCGTACTTGCCTCACGTTTTCTTAATTACCACTTGATTTTGGATGAAATAACAGATAACTAAGTAAAATACAAAAAACAATCCCACCTATTGCGGCCGCTTCCCCTCCTCTCACAAGAGGGAAGGGAGCGCTGGAGAGGGTAGGCGGACAAAATAAATACTTCACGCCATCTTCAAGTTCTGTACCACCAAACGCTTATTCAATTAAAGTTTTATTAGTGATAGTACTGTAGAATATTGTTGCTTATAATGAAAATCATAGCCAATGAAAACGATATCAACGACATATTGCAAATGTTTCGATAACTCCTGTTATCAATCATCAGTGCATCGCAAATTGAACTGCAGTGATCATGCTGCAAGTTCTTATTGGTCATTCAGGAGAAAAGCGCTGTGAAAAAAGGAAAACGCGAAGGGCTGTTTCGGTAGTGACGTAGTGGCATCCAAGCATCCATAGTCACCTGACCCTGCTGGATTCTCGCCGATGGTGATGGCGCGAGACGTCACGAGTGAGGCATGAAACTCTGTTACAAGTTAAAAATGCATAGAGGCATCGATGGGATGTTTGCATTCAGCTCTGGTTTGTGTTCTTGAATCAATGAAGATTCAAGAATCTGCAGCCGCCGCCAATTGTCACTGCCAATGACCTCGAGGTTGTGAAAGTCAACCCCATGGTCTGGGGTGGCTTGTAAGTGTCTGCAGGCTGAAGAGCTNAGTGACGTTCGATGCTCTTCTATACGTATNATTAAATNTTGTGGCTGATTATAAATTCTTTCGTTAAGCACGGTATTTTTTAGTGTTAGAAGTAAATTGCGATGNTGCAAGGACAAATTGCATTGTATAAGAAGTGTTAGAGCGTTTCNTTAGACCCACAACTACANTGACGAAAGCACTTCATATTAATGTTTACAGAGTTGTGACCAAGGCGAAACATATAGTGTAATGAGGTGGCGGGTGAATTTGACCAGNGTAAGCGATAAATATTGCCTTTCTTGCCATGGTAAAAGAGGGTGATGCGAAGGATTGTCCATGGGACATATTTGTNTGTCCAATCACATAGCAATTTATGCTTGCTCCATCCCACGGCATTCCCATTATAGTATTAATATGGAATACAATTCAATTAAAATTATTAAATTTATGAAAGTTTAGGTTTAGTATCTACCACAAAATAAATAAGAGATACAAGTATATAAAGAAAAAGGGCGAGTAAAAAAACTTTAGAAGGTAAAAAATATAAAAACTAAGGTTAGCTCTGACGTAACGAAGTTGCTATGACATGGCTACTGTCTCATGGGAAAAACAAATGTGTGCTGTCCCATCCCATGGGATTCTCATAGGAATGACATTCCTATGGACAAGCCTGGTGATGCGGTTTTAAATGCTGCAAAACATAAAGGTAATTTGATGTATTGTGGTAGGGAATTCCAGAGCATGGGAGCTTTGAAAAACTGAATTACATACTAGAGAACGTTTGGAGAGGGGAAGCTGAAAATTATTGGCATTACGAAATGCGTAGGCTGAGATTTCTCCTAGGGTCAGCGGTAATACGAGAGGAGAACAGCAGAGGTAAGACCAGTTTGTATTTTGCAAAAGAACAGGAGCATATGGAATTTTCTCCTATCAGATAACCGAATGAAGTTGAGATCAGAGAAGACAGCGAGCTCAGACTGTAGGTTTGACCTACAAGTAGAGTATGTAGGTGTCGTAGAAGGTTTGATTCCTTTGTTCAACAGAGGGATATACTTAACATTTGCAGTCATAGAAGCCATTTCAACAAGAAAAGCAAGAAAAGGTGTTGCTCTCATTTTGACAAATTAGAGACTTTGAACCTTAGTCTGAAACCTAACGCAAGAGCATACGATATGCTTAGTTACGACTTTGGTTAAGGCTTTGTATGTTAGCAGAAACAGTTGCGCAACTTGGAAATGGTTGCACTGAATAAAGTTTTTCAGAGCGATTACAGTCGAACTTAAGACGTTGTAATCACTGCTGAGCAATGAAAAGGCACATGACCCACCTGGAATGGTATGGTAACGGAGGAAGGTAAGGAATACAGTACTATACCATTATCATGCGCGATGGGAGAAGCCTATTCCAATAGCGAGACCAGATTTTCCGTTCACGATGGGTGATGCAAGTCAAAACTTCTCAATCAGAGTCAGCTTTCAGCCCATTTGACAAATTTTATCTAAATGGGTCCCACACTATAAAAGGGCCCGGTGTCAGTGGCGACGGAATTAAGGTTTGTAGCATTTTGTATATTCTAAGAGAAATAAACCGCTACTACTGAAGTGTGATGTGAACAATGAAACATTATATTAAATTACTGAGATTGGATTCTTAAATTTACTATTACTAAAAATATATATATCTATCAATCCCATGGNGTGGCTTAATGTAAACTAGTGATGGCAACAAATGGTAGAATACGAGATAAAATGTAATGTTTAAATAGGTTGGACAGAATTNCTGCTAGAGAAACAGTTTCGTAATTACCAATATTACTTATGTCAACGTTCTTATTTTTGTAAATAAGCANAACAACAGTTTTCATGCATTGTTGTGGAATTTTATTATACATCAAGNGCACATTAAAGAGTCTATTGAGATAAAAACAGAGATTGGGTCAGCATAGGTTATGTTATCAAAAAAATTTCATCTTTATCAGCAGCACGCTTTAGAGAGAGTTTTTGGATTAGTGATGCAAGTTTATAACTGTTTGTGTTTGCCAAGAGCAACAAAACCGATTTTCGAACAGTCAACGAAAACCATGAACAGGTGCTGAAATGGAAAGGTCGGGATACAACTGCTAGTTTCTTGTGCTTCAATTTTTCAAAATATCCTGTAGTAGAACCTGCAAACAAAGGTTCGAAGAAGATTTTCAAGTGTTTCTCTTACAATCATATTAACTAGAAGCCCGTTTCAATGATAGATGTGGCAAAAAATGTTTGTAAATTTCGAATATCTGCCTTTCCCTGCTGAGCAGACATTAGTGTAAGGAAAATCAATGAGAATGATGAAGTAGTTTTGTTTCGCAGCAAGTGTTTGGTAAAATGTCTAATAATTCTGTCATATGCTCTACTTTACAACAAGCAAAATTATCTACAGTATATGGGATAACCGCTGCTTGCCCCAAAGCTGAAAGAAAACTAATCCGATTTGAATCCTTCGTTAGCAAAGGAAGCGGTGGTTCACATTGAACAGTAGTCCTAATGCGAATTTCTAATAGTAGGCTTAAACACCTATTTGGCATCTTGGGACAGTCCCATCCGACATGATTCCTACAAAACTAGTAATATGAAGTACATTATATCACGTATGCCTCCAATGTCTAGCCTGTACAGCAGTGGTGGTGCCGCGGCACCCTAGGGTGCCATTTACAATACTTAGAGGTGCCGCAAGTTAACACGTTTTCCAACATACCCAGGGTTTTTTAAGGTGTTTTAAGGACCCGATTCGGGTCCCTAGAATCAGAGAAAATTATCACCGTGTCCCTAGAATCAGAGAAAATCGGGCCCTTAGAATCAGAGAAATCGGGTCCCTTCAGGTCCATACCAGGTACCTAACATTGTCCTTAAAAAAACTGTCATACCATTAAAAATATATTTTCAAAATATCATCAAATCTTACAGCAAATTGCTATGTTTCGTCTCTGGGGGCCGCAAATTATATTTCTTCTCCGTAGGGTGCCGCAACCCTGAAGAGGTTGGGATACACTGTTCTACAGAGTCGTTACTAAAATACCCCAAAACATCCAATTAAGGGGCCAATATAATGGGTGATGCCTTTTAGTTGCCACCCGAAAGACGACTCAACCACCATATTTTTGGGGCCTCGCACCACTACCCCCACGGCGCTGAGCCTGTACTAATGCTTACTGGGCTTTGTGCGTATAACTATAGTATTCAACTTCACAAAATTCTTGCTATGTGACGTGAAATTACTAACGCTGGGACATGAGACAAATTTAAATTCCACGCTGCACAACTCCATAGCACAAATCCCATTCCTATGGATACGCCTAGTTTTTAATCGTTTAAAGTGCTAGTGGACCTCCGATTGCTGTTACATTACAAGGGGTCCACAACACTAAGTGGATCACTCTGGTGTGAGCCCTAAAAGCTTTAACACAGTGGTTTTCAACCTGGGTTGGCGAACCCCTTGGGGCTCGTTTGGCATTTTTCTAGGGGATCGCGAGAGCTTCTGATAAAAATATTCATAATTCTATGTTTTATATTTCGTATATAGAACCACTTTTAGTCGTAGCCAAAATAATAGGATCACCTGGCAAAAATGATAGCGTACTTTTTTATTAAAATTGTTATAAATGTGATTATGACCATTACAAAGTTTCGAGTGTGGTTATGACCAGGGTTGCTGAGTCGGAGGTAAAATATCCAACTCCGACTCTCGACTCCTCCGACTTTTCAAAATTCCTGACTCATGACTCCGACTCCGAGTTTCCAAATTGTCCGACTCCCGACACCGACCTTTCCAAAATTTCCGACTCCGACTCCTTAACATAAAGGGAATGAAATTTGGCTGTTAAAATCAATCGAAATCGTGGTACACAGCAAGAAATTTCTGTTTCAACAAAAGTTTCAAAATAAATTGTACCATTTCAACAGGAATTTCCAATTTAGGAGCGTGATGTAAAAGATGAACCAACTGGGCATCCGGAGTCGGACTCGGACAAAAAATCCGACTCCGATTCCCAGTGTTGTTAGGAATCCGTCTCCGACTCCACCCAAAAACATCCAATTCCTTACGACTCCGGCTCTGACTCCGCAACCCTGGTTATGACCATTACAGTACTGTTGCGTTTGGCAGCGCATGAATAACTTTGTGACGTAAGAACGCGCTGTGTTTGTAAATTCGATATGCTAATTTGGGAGTTTGTGCTGTGAAGTGTGGAGTGATTTGTGTACGACACGAGTCTCTCTCACTGATGCTGCCATGTGCATGCATTTAATTAAATGAGTCTTTGTTCAACGTAGTGATATCGTACGTTATTTTGTAGTCATTGTGATTTTCTATTGTGCAAATACAACTGCATTTCATGTGCCTGACTGGAAATTTTCGGAAGGGGGCAATTAGGTTAAATTGGGTTGCAAAATGGGTCGCTGCATGAAAAAAGGTTGAAAACCACTGTTTAACACAAAAGATGTGTCTTAGGCTGAAAAAAGTCTATATAAATTTTGGCAGATGATCTTTCGAATATTCTGGAATTAACAGTTCTTAAAAACTTTAAAAAAGCTCTTCGAATACGTTCGATGCTCTTCACCACCCACGTAAGAAATTTTCAAAATTAAGCAAAAAATTTCCTGATGCGTTAGGCTATATCTAATCCTCTATAACCAAGCTAAACCGTCCAGAATATTTATTTGAAGCTCTTGAGCAGGAAAGAGACAGATTGATGCTTTGCAAAAAAGGAAAGGGTGGACATCTGCTGTATTTTGGTGTCGAACAAATATCAGCAAGTTGTTTAATTGAATCTTTTTACAGCATGAAGTCACTTTTTTCTGAAGTAAGGGTCAGTTTTTAAAAAAAGCTATACTTTTATTTGGTTTCTGATGAATATCTTTGGTTCCTGTCACTTTCTTATATTTACAGTGAGATCCTTGGTCTGGCTAAGGTGAAGTAACCACTTGCTCTGAATTTTCCAAAACCAAAACAAATCTTTGTCATAGGCTGGAACGTCTTAGGGTCCTATGAGAAGACCCTAATCTGACTGCAGCGAGTTTCTAAATGTTTAAAGCCAAACTGGCAATGACGTGTGTTACGCTTCTTGGTTTTGACGGTCACGGTTCGATGAAAACAGTGTATGGCGACGAAAAGCAAGTGAGTAGTTTTTGACAACCCACGTCTGTCAAGATTTAAAGGCAAATAGTGACCAGGGACAGGGGCGGATCTAGGGTGGGGCGATCGCCCCACCTAAAAGTTACGCAAGTGACTTTATTAACCATGATTTTGTACAATTTGGAAAATAGCATTCGCGATATAAAGGCCATTTTGTCGTCTTTTGTTTTGTCACAGCAGTGTTGCGAAGTATACTTCATCCCTCTCATAGCAGCGAAGCCGTCATGAGACTTGACCACCAAAGATTACTGAAATCTCCCCCGTAGCCTTACTGGCTGAATCCGCACCTGACCAGGGATATACCAAATAATGGTGTGCCAGTATTAAACGCTCTGAAATGGGTTGCACTTTAGGCAAATTTAAGTTGTGAAACATTAATTAAAAAAATGCTTTGTTTCTATAAGTACAGTGAAAACATAAGAAAGCTGTGATGTTTATGGGAATATCTCCGAAAAAAGTTAACGATCACTAAGAGAAGTTAAAGGAACGCAACATCAAATATATTTAGTTTGCATAAAGTTGACGTTTGAAACAGACCGCACTGTTCAAACTTCTTAAAACTTTCCAACGTTCGAGAATAACGGGCTCTCCGCTTTGATCAATGAATTCTTTGCCCGAAAGATGTAAATGATAAAACATTCGAAGACATTAACAAACTACGCAAGAACTAACAGTCAAAATTTGCTATGCACAAAGAAATTTATTTCTCTTCGAAGACCAACAAAAAATCCAAGCAAGATAGCAATGCCGTCTTGTTTAGAATTCGGTCGGTTTGCGTCTTTCGCAAAGAACTTGGCCAGGTTGGGCACAACTCTTGTCGTTCCACAGGCCATCTGCATAACGTATCCTTGCGCAGTCTTCATCGTCAAAGTTGTTCGGCTCTCCTTCCTGCCAGTTGGTCCAACCCTCGCTTGCTGGCAATCCGTCGCCCCACACAAACACACCCTCGTTTGACAAGTCAGTTAGTCCGATGTAGATTTTCGATTGGAACCGCACCACCATTAACATTATTTCCCTGCAGGATGGTAAATAAACCAATTTATTATCTGTGCTGTAACTTTATCTGAAAAAAGAAAAACGGCTACAGCTCATTTAGTTGACACTGGATCAGGCATAATTTGTGGTGAATTCGTGTTTCAAAATCAGTACTTTTGTGGTTATTCGCGATTTTATGTGCCTGTTTAATAGTTCACGTGGAAGTTATGGCCGCGATGGGCAGCAAAACTTGCAGCTCCATTTTCAGAAAGTCACCAAAATAGACTGGAATGTTGAAACTGTAGTAGTAGTAGGTTTAGTTTGAAAACATCCAGCACAGATATTTGAAGAAGTATCAACTCACCTGAAAACGGTTTCGTTGCGCATGCCTACGTATGCAACATGACTCCCCAGTGATCTGCAAACGAGTTCGCCGACACGGTAGCTGTCGACATTGGATACTAACAGATACTGATAACCGTTTGAAGCTTCGTAAGCGTCGTTCCACTCCTTTGCACCTGGTCAAAGTTGATCACCACTTTGACTACTTTGATAAAGGATATTTTTTGCGAAACCACAAATTATTATTATCCATTTGCTCAATAATAACAAAATTATTTTGGAAAGATCGCAAATACTTGTAGCATGTGCATGTCGCGATACGTATACGCGTCACCTGGGTGTATTTCGCGTGTGCTGGTGTGTAAGTGTTGGACATTCTACTGATACATGTTCACGCTATGAACTAGGATTTCCTTTTTAGGCTGTTGTCGTAAAAAATGACAATGTTGTTGTCTTAGTATATTTTATCATCACAACAATATTTTTGCATTTCGTTTTTTCAAGAAGAAACAATCGCAAATTAAAGAGTGCTGCAAAAATCCGTTGAAACCGGCAATTAAATGAAGCATGTCTGCAAAAATGTTATTAACTGGCAGTTTTTAATTTTTCGTGATTTTTTCACTCTTGTGGATCTCTTGTACGTCGAACAATTTTATTGTGAATTTATGATCTTTTTTTGCATTATAAACTGCAATGTCATGCTAACTTCATGCACTCTGCAACGTTCGGGTGTTTCGAAAATAACGTAATTTTTGCAATGTCCTGAAATATACAGCTATTGCTCGCGTCAAAAAACTAACCTGTGATTCGTGATATCTGCTGTTCGGCTTGTTCCAATTTCCCTGCANAAAAGTATCAACTCATGAGCTTCTATGAGACTTTTTCATTCGTTACGNTTGCTAACTGACACACTTCCTTTTTTACACGGAACACAAACTTATTAAATTAACGATAGGTTTCGCTGGAGAAAGGTTGTTCTGATTCACTTCAATGCAAAAAATGCCATTACTGTCAAATGCTACTAACTGTAGGTGATTTCAGGCAAGCACATTTTCAGTAACAGCATTGGAGCCCTTTATTGCCTGTGGTGACGAGCACGTAACGCTCACAGCAAGATCAATGATTTGCGACGTAGTAATTGACGGCATAGCCAGATCAATGATTTACGACATAGTAATTCTGTGCAACTCTTCCACAGCACGAATCAGCTACTTAGACCGTGGTACACATCTCCTTATCCCCTGACGTCCAAATTTAACCTCACACGCGCAAATTTAGCTTCAAAGAATGTGGTTCATTGGAAGCTGTGGCATTGATCACACAGATGTCGCAAAAATGTAATACGTGTACGCTGCGAGGAAATATTCGATTCAGTGGCGACACCGGCATGCAACCTTTTCACGTTGTAAAACCGGTACTTGATTTCTTCGAAAATTTCTGATAGCACCGACTTTCACTAAGTCAAGTCACTAACTCGGGCTCTTTTCATTGATCCTGGCTGCAGTTCATATAATTTCGTTCGGTGTCTGGCTGTCAACTTAGAGGACGAATCACTTGTGTCAAAAATATCATTCGCAGCAGACAAATTAAAATTCAATGTATTTTGAAGCAATGGATTTCAGTAGAGCTTAGTATTTGATTTTCAGTATTGGAAAGGTTTCCGTTCCACAGTAATTTCAAGGAACGAAAAATTATCAGTGACCCCAGCTAATGTAAGAGTCAGGTAAGTGTAAAAGACTAACTGGCATTATCAAAAGGCGATTTTTCCTCAGAATTCCTCATCAATCATTACGTACGTTATGTCGCAGAGCAATTATAATTATGTAGCATCCTGAACGACTTAGACAACAAGAGGAAGGTGCACGAGAAGATGTTACACGAGTTTGCCATCAAAAGCAGAAGACTAAAGTTCATGTATACTCGTAGATATAACATTTACAAAACCTTATCCGAAGTCTACAATATGATGAGCCCGAATGACGCTGATGACCTGCAGTAGCCTCTGATTTATTTGCAACGATTTCCTTCACTCTGTAAGTGCAGTTGAAATTTCATGCTATCAGCGCTTTGATAACATTTATGTTGTTTTTTAGTCTGACGGAGTACCGCGCGCGCATTCTGCTCAGCTAATAGTTTCAACTGTGCATGGAGGTTGAAATGTAACTTCGTGGTTCTCAAACGTTATTCATTGCGACGCCTTTGGAAAAGTTTGCTGGACCTGCGACGCACCAGCAATAAAATGTTAATATAAAGACACACATTATCAACTTTTTGGATATGTAACTGATAAAAACGCGATAAAAACGACCCTGAAGTTTCGTTTGATTTGTACTTTTGTTCAAGTTATAGTAACTACTAAGAACTTCCAGACACGTTTGTTATATCTTCCTTCCACAACGACAGCTTTTAAACGAACACCGCAATTTTATCTGATACGTCAAGCATACTTTTATCCGGCCCTTGCATAGAAATGATGAGTTATTTCAATTTCGCTAAGATATCACACAAGTAAGCCAATTCAATAAAATTTCATTCTAAGCCAAGCATTCAGCAAGTTGATTATTTTTGTAAATGACTACTGTTGTGTAGCTTTTATTTTGTCTGACGCAAAGTAAACTAAAATTGTGCAATGCGTTTATGAGTAAACATTTTTTGCTAAGCAATGCCGTTATGCCGTTACGTACACTGTAGACCCGATATAACGCGATCCGATATAACGCGGAATCGGATGTAACGCGGTTTGGGTATGGACCCCGATTTCATAACTGATTTGCTGCGATACAGTAGTTTTAGGTAAATAATTTCAAACATCTCAAAATGCGCAGTCGCATACGGTTTTGTCACAATCCAGACCACGTATGTTAGGTATATCCCCGTGGCTAGAGTGTCAGAATGGGACAAGATTCACGTCCTACACTTGAAAGAAATAGGAGAGATCGCAAGGAAAAATAATACACAAGCACTGAAACAGTCAACCCTGGACTCGTTTTTAGTATAAACATCACATTGTCATGGAAATATACGTTCTTGGTCATGACTGTATACCATATGTTACGTAATAAAATACCTCGGTATAACGCGACTCACTTATAACGCGGTCTGATGTTGTGGATCCCGACATCCAT
>JGI24021J15306_10012629_pt1 | contig 10495 bp, 5 predicted proteins | sample Ectturendosymbi1_FD_15306 | JGI IMG/M metagenome (IMG submission 15306) | reverse complement strand
ATTTTAGACTAAATAATTGAATGTACCTCCCTGTTGAACCCGGCCGGTTAATCGAGGGGCCGGTTAATCGGGGGCCGGAAAATCGAGGATGCACTGTACTTTGTTTTTTTAGTGCTGATTTTCATTCCAGCTTGGTTGCATGCCGCAGAAATCCAATCAAGTGCATGTTGGACGCCCTGTTGAGAAGATGCTATAGCAGTACCAAATCATCTTCAAAAAGGAAATGGTTGATCCTGCCAAATCCAGCACTGACATCTTAGTCAACTCAGCTGTGCCTGTCTACCCAATTCATGTAGGCTATGAAGAATTGTGATACTACGCATCCTTGCCGGAGATGCCAACACCCACAATGAATGGTTAGATTGAACTCCACCCACATGGACACAAATGTCTGAGCAGGAATACAATGACTTGACGGCCAGTAGCAAGCTGTTGTCATGACCATACTTGTGCTGCACTCCCCAAAGTTAGTCTTGAGGTTGACAAAACATGCACAGACATCTTTGCCATACTCCAAAGATTTCTCTAAAATTTGGTGTGTGGAGCTACAGCTAGGAAGAAAACCTCCAGTTTGGGTATTCTCCAGTTTTGGTTCAAATATTTCACATCTTTTTCAAGGCACTTCGCATAGAGAGATACTTTGTAGTGTGTGCAATCTTTCCTATCTCCCTTCATGTGTATGGGGATGATCACCCCGGTTTGCCTATTTTTCAGTTCCCTTACAGAACACCACTTGACACTACACGAGTAAGCAAAAGAAGTCCATCACTGTCCAAGGCTTTGAGCATTTCAGACTGGATTCCATCGCAGCCTTCTTAAGCTTCAGTGATTTGAAAGTTAGTAAAACTTCGGCTGTAGTGATGGTATTTTCCTCACCCAAATGCACCTCCTGTGTGTCTGATGATATGGGGGTGATCAGGTTCAAAACATCTTTAGAATTCTTCATCTGCTAAGGATGTCCTCCTCATTGCTGTGTAAAACACCATTTTGGTCTCTGATAGATCAAGCCATAATTGATTTTTTACCAGGGACATGCCAGATGGTTTGTCAGAGCACTTTGTTGGCTTGCCAAAAATTGGAATCTAGTTTATGCCTGAAAATTTCCTGAGATTCCATTTGACTTTTCACCGTATGCCCTGTGGACTTTTACTTCTCAGTGTAACGTGCATGCGAAGAAGATTCAGTTTTGTTTGAATCCAGGCCTGTAGGCTGCTTTCTTTCGTTGAATAGGTTTTTCACTTCCTGGTTTCACTATGGTGTTACTTTTCTGCCTGGTAATTTTATGTTAGATCACCCAATGGTGTCAACACTACCACTACTGATTTACTTCAAATTTGATATACAGGTAAGTTGTGCATAGAAACGCAAAAAATTCAAATGTCAGCAAAATCCTACCAGTAGTTTCAGAGATTTTGGTCTTTGAAATTGAAGCTAGGAGGTCTTGCTTTAAGATCTAAAAAACGATACTTGCGTCCTGCCCATCCTTGTGCTCAACGATAATGGCTGGGTGCAAGCGAACGCTACACCCGCCATTGACTTGCCATCAGTGGAGCATTAATTGCAAAAGCAGCCTTGTTGCCATAGTGCAGAATAAGCGGAGATGGGCGCCCACAGACCACTCGTGACACTCAAACTCAAAAGGAAGTACAAAGCGAGTCTAAATGAAACTTTCCTTTGTTGTTTAAAAATATAAAAACATCCAAATGCATTTTTCACTGATAAAATTGCAAACGTGTTGTGTACATTTTCAGGATGTCCATTGCAAGGATAAAACATACAGTGCAACCTTTAATTGCACATTTCCATATAGAAAGTCCTAAGCCAAATAAGTTTAACTTTTGCTTCTCCATAATAATGAAAACCTAAATGGCGCTGTTCCGATGTTTTAGACATGAAGGATAAGCAGCAATCCAAAATTTGGCTTGTTTGTTAATCTGGCAGTTATTTAATTATTTTCCTTTTATCTTGTTGCATATATGATTTGTGCACAAATTAGTCTTCGCAAAAGTGACATACCTGAATCAATTAGCAACTTTTTTTAATGGGAAATCGATTTCACGTAAATATATGCAAACCTCAGTCCAGAAATCTTACTCAAATAGAATAGATAAAAGGCACTATCATGATCTCATGGCATATTTTTTATGATTAGTGCACGTATAATCTGCTACCTAATGCTCCTAAAGTGTAAGATATTCTTGGATTTTGGTAGGTTTATTACAGTATCTTTTCCGGTAGAAGATACTTTTTGAGACGTTAATCAGAAGACTTTTTTGACTCATTAGTTCGGTTTGTGAAAATGTGTGGTTGAAATGACATCATGATGTTGTTGCATTACTGTTCAAAGTGGGTGTTGAATTGTTGTTTGACCAATCCTTTGTTCTGGCCTGTTTTGACAGAGTCCTTCAAGATGCACACTGCTTTTTTTCTTGATGACTTTTTCATAACAAAGTATAAAGTGCTGCGCGATAAATATTTTAAAAAGTTTTAAAAAGTGCTTTAAGGCTGAAAGCAAGCATGATTTAGGATTTTGCTGGCCACAGTTACAATTATCTGTAGGTTAGAATTGCAATCAGCAAAGAGATTTTTCATGGAAAAAATATTTTGTTTTCAGGCTGTTACACCTTTGCTTGTGGTTCCAGCTGACACAGCTCTGCGATTAAAAGCCGATCTTGATTTTGTTGATGATGCAGACAACCATCGAGTAGCAGGAGATGAATGGCTATTTGAAGGGCCAGGTGGGAAATTTTATGTTAAGATCAATATCTTTCTATGATAAGAAGAGCATGTCTGCTATGTGAAGTCAGAAGCATTTTGTATTCTAGCTTGGATTACAGATGTAGCCTGACTAGTCTTAGATGAATTAAAGAGGTCAGAAAAATGATCTTGTGGTATGCTATTTGACGTGTTGCACTATGTGTTATGATCAGAAAATTTGAGTTCAAAATCAGTAACTTCACCTTTTGTAATTTCATTACCCTTTTCTATTTTTTTGGTTTTAAAATTAATGAAAATTCTTGCTTGTATTTCTGATATTTTGCAGTATGTTAAGTTTCTTGGTAATTTGATAATATTTAATAAACGAAAGCAGCATGTTTCACGAGTATCCAGGAAATTTCTACGAATCTTTAAATTTACTTTTACGTTTCTGCACTGTCTTTATCAAAATGATCACTATTGTTTTTCAAAAAGGTTTGTTTTCGCTTCTCTTTGCTAATATGCTCTTGTAGTTTAGGCAGAAAATATCCAGCAAAAAGGTGAATTCCAGGTATCTTTGTCAAAAAAATTTTTAAGATGATATCATTCATGAATATTCTCATCAGTTACGCTCAATTTTGAGCGCTAATATTGCTTTTTGACCAATACCCTTGCTTTATATGTGGCTAGCTGCTCACATATGGCACATGTCTAGCCTTCATGGAAATTTTAAATACGTGTTTCTTCCATTGTTCCTATTTCCATCCTAGGTTTCATGGCACAAGTACACTTGTGAAAAATCCGTTTTATTGAGGGCCTTTCAACGATTGCCACCTAAGTTTTAAGAACTCAGTGTGCTACTTGCGTTATAGGATTTTCCAGCAATTAGCTTGTTTTCATTTCTTAACAATAGAGTGATGCTATTGTGAATACCCGCATTTCAGTTTGTTTGAACTTTATTNTGATACGTTTAAAACTTTAATTGATGCAAGTAGAGCTTTTAATTTTACACGTCTTTTACATTAGTTCGGATGACAAATGTGGCGTCGATCAACTCCTTGTAACGTCTTCGATTTCTCTGTCTTGACATATACACTTGTGTGACAATGAATTGATTCCAATAAATGTGTGCCGAAAAATTGTTCTGAATCTGAATGTTGAGCTTCGACCAAGGCACTGGACACCATTCAGTTAAGGTTAAATTTCACCGAACATTCCACTCAGCAGCTCATTAACTGTTACTTGGAAAGTATTCCTAACTGACATGGTATCTGGATCTATGAGTATTGTAGACAAACCATTGCAGTTACTGCATTAAATGCTGTAAATTTTTATTTGTGTTTTTCATTCATTTGTTGTACAATTTTCCTGTACATCTCAGCATGGTTCGTGTTGATAGGAAATTTTAGCAACTTACGGTCATTTCTAAGCAGGTGGTACTGACAAGCTGCAGTTGCACAAACGAGGTAAAAATATAACGCACCCAATTTTTGTCTTCAGGAACGTACGTACCAAGAAAAGAGGTTTCCGTGGAGGAAACCATCAGAGCAACTATAATCAGGAAAAATCAGGCAATCAAACTTCGAGCGAGAAAAGAAACAAGGGATCGTGACAATAACCCGCGCGTCACTGGTACTGTTTGAAATGTGCTGATTAAGATTGCTGCTTTACTTGTTTTTTGTCGCAAGTTTGAAAAATGACATTAACGATTGTACAGTAGTGTTGTTGCTTTGCCAGGTGAGGAATGGCTCATCAAGAAAGTAGGCGCTTATCTTCCAGGCGTCTATGAAGAAGTTCTGGAAACAGTTGATGCTTACGTTTTGACAGAAAAGGTAATTTTTAGGGGCAACCAATTTTTTGACATGAAAATTTATAATTTTTATAAATTTTGACTTTGTTTTGACCCATTAATTTCCTGCATTCGCAACTGATATGCGGAATACAAAACATATATTAGAAATCAAACCGGTAAGTTTAAAATCTTTAGTCTGTTGAAATGAAACAAAAATCAAAGTGTGAAAGACCCAACGAAACTACTAGAGGTAACAAACCATGGACGAAAATCAATCTGAAAGCAACGAAGGAAAATATTCAGTGTCAGTAAATATCCTGTGGTCACGGAGGAGGTTCTGCATTGTTATACTTCAACATTAAGTACTGCTTCACATTATTGCCTTAAGTTTCTATATGCATAATGGATTGAGCATTTACCAAAGAAAATACTGTAAGAACACGTTTCTTTCCTTACTACGCGTAGTTAATATTCAATCGTCCAGTAGTGAACAACATTATTACGGCAGAAGTCGCAAAAACCCGATGTATTTTAGAATTGCAATTAAACTTGCAAAAGCACATCAATATCTGTTGTTGTGGCTGTAATGAAGTATCGATGAATAGAAAATCTGTGCTGCAAGAAAATTTGTACTTAACGAAAAATTTTGACTTTTTTTGACCTAATAACTTCGGAGTCGCTCAGGAATCAGCGTGAAATTTGGTTTGTGGGCGTTTCAAAAACTTTAAAAGGCAAAGGTAGAAAAACTTGATTTTATTGACTTGGTTGCCCGAGTAATTTTGTTTCCAATAGTTTGCGTTATACGTTGTGGCCTTTCTCTTCCTTCAGCAAACCATAAAGGGGCAAAGTTTGAAACCATTGAAGGCGTTCTAACTGGTGGAAACTTCATCCCTAAACACCAAAAAAATTCTCCCGAAGCATAGGCGTTGCGTTAGCAGTCTTTTAGCATAATTTGACCTGATTGTTAAAACTGTGTCATTTCAATGGAAACGTGTTTAAACGCAGTTGTTGGAACCAATTTTGAATTTTGTGCAACCAGAATTTCGCTGACTGACACTTCATTACATGGGAATAACAGTGCAGTGTGTCGTAGTGAAATACCTTTTACTGTGTATTGTTACAATTCGATGCTCTTTTGTATAAGCAGCATGAAATTTGCAAATGTTTAGTGATAAATATCGAGCTAATTCTTGCACAACGACAACGTAACGTGATTGAATGTTGACACCGCTGCTTTCTGTGGTTCTTATAAGCACAGATCTTTAAGCAAATGTGTGTCTTTAGAGCAAAGAACTCGTAGTGCAGCGTGCAGGTGAATACCATGTGGTATTTTCACCTGAAGAAGGAAACTGTTGGTCTATAGATTGGAACTGACAACTGGAAGACATATGTTGTTCGGACTTTCATTTTGCGACACCAAAATACACTACGTTGTTCTGAGCAATTTGTTCATTTATAAAGAAAGGAATGTTTGCTCATAGTCGAAATGGTTTCAGGTTGCACTCCACATGTCAGCCACCCGAACGTTCACAGATTTCCTCGATGTGAAAAGAAAGAATGGTGAAGAATGGCTGATAACGATGGCCGATACAGAATCACATATTCCAGATGTACACGAAGAGGTAGAGCGCCTGTGTGCTATCAAACGACCTCTGTTTTGCAACCACAAGCCAGCGTAAAACATACGTATAGCTGTTGCTGGGTTCTTTCATATTCCTTCTCGTAAATTTGCCTGACGAAGGTTAACCTTTAATGCTTTTTCCTTTGCCTTCTCCATTCAGAGTATCAACGTACATTAGTTCTTGAACAGTGCTCGCGTTTCTGTCTTGCGTTTCACCTGGTTTTCTGTGAATGAGGTCCGTAGTTAACTGCATTGTTAATGTACTGCTGCAGGTAAAGGGAATCGTTAATGTCACTACATTAACCAGCCGCCAATACTGCGTGATTGTTAATCCTGTTGGAGCTGACGGAAAAAATCAACTTGGAAAGAAGAAACTGATCAAAGGCGAATCGTCATTTTTTATCAGGCCTGGCGAGCAACTGGAGAAAGGCATACAGGTTGTTTACTGTTCGCTAAATGTTGCCCGAAGTCCACGTTTTTGGAAGAAAAAGTAAATCCAGAAGTGTGTGTTTCTGGTATTGCCCGCAATGATTGGGTGCGTGAAGGCTGATCGTGGCAATACGAGGTTGGACAGAAGTGCCGCACGCTTATTAAGGCCTATTCATTGTCGTTATTGTCGCAGCTTTCGTTTCGTACAATGATTGTTCTCTCCATTCAGGACGTATACGTTCTTGGCGAAGACGAAGGTCTGATACTGAAAGCTGTTGAAGCGTGCTACGACGAAGAAAATGAGTGTGAAAGGAAACCTGGCGACAAGTACGCTGCTGGACGCATTTTACTTCGTTGGAAGTTTTTCGAGACCGTTGGGCAGGGCGCGCTTCAAATCTAAGCCTCTTGTCGTTGGGTGTTCCTTGTTTAACCGCTGGTTCCTTGCCATCAGCTAACCATACGTTTCTACTGTAGATGGATGATTCGCGGGCCATGCGAGTACGTCCCGCCTGTGGAAGTTTCGGTTCACGCCAAACGACAAGCGATAGCGCTCGACGAGAACGAAGGCATCTACGTGCGGGATATGAAGACCGGGAAAGTATGATATGTGCTTTTAAAAGGATTTAATTTCATTTAATCTTGTTGCGGGCTGCGTCACGCGTGAATGTCCACAGCGTGACAGGCTGGTAGAGCTCATCCTTTCGTTGTTTCCCTGATCCGCTATCGTTTTGTTGGCATCCTACGAGACCGGCAAGCAAAGCTCACGCGCCCGTTGTTGATTCAGCCATCCGATGTGTTAAAGGCTCAAAGCAGACCTGCACAACATGCGGCCCGCGAGAACTTTCCCAGTTGCAGAAAATGTTGCAAAAGCCCGACTTCGAACAAAATGGTCCTTTCAGAATTTCTTCCACACTGTAACGAAACAGACTTTTTCGGCCCGCGGCGAATTTCTGTTGACCTATTCGGTCCTTTGAGCTTTCTTCTGAGTTGTGCAGGCCTGGCTTAAGCGTTCAAGCCAGACACGATGCTTGTTGACTATGAGCGGGGAATCAAGCGTCATACGTAACGATCGACTTTGCTTATACTTGTTTGTTCTCAGATATAAGCGGACTATTCCAACCACTTGAAGCTGTTGTTGTCTTCACTGCACGGTGCCTTTCACATCAGACTTGTTCATTGCCCACATACTGTAGTTTTGCATGTGCTGCATATGTTTGGCCCAACTCAGCAATCGAGTTAGTTTTGATGGAAGCGTGCTGTCTGCAATGCGCTTCATACATTGAATTTAATCTAAGCTCACCCACAATATATCTTCAGCACTCAATGGACCTTTGAAAATTAGCAGTGTAACCTCGTAGTGTACACCAAAAGTTTCAGTATTCGTGGACTTGTAACGTCGCAGTCAAATTTTCTGATTCGTAAGTTTTGACCCTCCCTGCGTATTTTAAGTTGATTTGACGCCTGATCTGCAACGCAGCGTGTGGTGCACTTAATGGTCTTGACAAAAGTAAGCCACACCACTTCTTTCCACAGGTTCGCAGTGTCTGTGGGCGCACCTACATGCTAACTCAGGATGAGGAGTTGTGGGAGAAACAACTTCCTCCGGCAGTTGAGTCTTTGCTTGGAGATGACCGAGACCCGCTGGCCGATCGTGGAAGGCGGGGCCAAGGTAACATTGCTTTTGTTGACGCTTAACTTACTGTGCCAGAGCGTACTTTGGAAGCTTCTACATCGAACTTTTAGTGCTTGCCATCACATGAATCAATTATAGTTGCCGCGGTTTGTCGGTTCATGAATCTATTTAACTGAATCTTAAATCCTGCTCCTCGCATTTTGGTTTATGATTAACCATTGTAAAATCATTGCCCGAAAACGTGTTTGTAGAACGAGGCAAACGCTTTTATTTTTCGTGCAATTCGCGACTGGAACGCTTGTGATAAACATGACCTCATGGGCGCCAGCACATGATGTTGTTGTGTCAATTGATACTGAGACTGCGCACCCGAAACCTGGCTATGTGCAGGGCTGTATAGCTGGCGGATTCAAGCTGTTGAGCGCTGAATTATTGCTTCATGCAGCAACAGAAATTCGTGTCTGCTTTGTGCCGATGAGAAAAATCGGGAAAATACGTCGGAAATTGGCTCTCCTATCTTAAATACTTGTCGTTTAGTGCTCGTTGCACCATACGACGCGTGATGTTTGCTATCATGGTCGAGAATCAACGATGTTGTTCCTCATACTTCGAAAGCCACAGTTTTGCCAGAGGTCAACAGGCGTTTGCGGCCATCACTTGATTAGGCAAGGTTCTCACCTTAAATGTAAATTCCCCGTCATGACGTTATTTCGCGCTTCGCCTTCACACCTTGCATTCCTATCGTGCTTGCGGTACTTCGAGATGCGCTTACTGGTTCCAAGCCTTCCGGAAGCAGAGTTGACAAAGAGGCAGTGACGCAATAAACTTGCGCGAAGTGCAGAAGTACATAGACCGCAACGAATTGGGCCACACCGTTTTTTTCAAGACAATAAAAATGTCACGAAAACCTATTGTCATGGCATTTTTGTGGACGTCCGACCCGGAACTTATAATTGTTAGCAATAACTAAAGTGTTGGTTTATTTACTGTGGCACTTAAAGTATCTATTTGAGTGTGATTGATTGAATGACACAATGGATCTGTTCACATTCCACAATTGTACTGCCTTATAGGTTCTTCTGGAGCTCGTAACAAGACTCAAGTTGTTACTTTTCGTGTTCCCCACAACGCTTGTGTTCAAATTTACGACTACAAGGAAAAGAAAGCAAGGTACTCTAATATTTTTAATACTTTTTGATTGTTTATTTTGAGGATGTTTTCTCAGGTTGTTTGATGCCAGTAACTGTTGTCGGACTAACAAATGTGCTCGTCACTAGGCCTATTTACATGTTCGCGCCAACACGTGCGCTCGAAGTGAGGTGCAGCTTGTTTACATGGAGCTTCAGAACGGCTGGGTTGGGTGTTCTGTGCTGCGGTCCTTAGGCTAGCGGCAACAGCTTCACGAGTAACCTAATTGTTTTGGTCGTTGTAGAGCTTTAAGTTTTCCAGTTTCAAATGACAAACGAAGAACAAGCTTTCTGCAACAGGACTCATGAGGGACAGTAGTCATGGCTTTTCACAAAACCCAGCTTATTAAGGATGATAAAAGATAGAAACGAATCAGGTCAGGACTACCAATCATATCTTTGCACAGACTACTGCAACGTTTCAGCATGCGTCAGACAAAACAAAGGGATTCACAACTCTGCAGATGCCTACTACTACAACCAATTACAACCAAATATCACAACTCTACTACAACCAAATATCACAACTCTGCAGATGCCTACTACTACAACCAATTTTCTGCCGTTGAAACACGATTAGATCACGTTACAGCAAACATGGTGGACTGCAGTACTTTTTTTTGGGGCAAACCAACACCGTCAACTAGGCCACATAGGCCGTTAATGTTGTTACGTAAATTGCAGCAGCATTTTTCAATGGACAATATTGACATTCAAAATATATGCGCGCTTTAACTTAATCACTTTCTTCGCCCTGTAACTCACCTTTTTGATATTATTCAAAACCAAATTACGTACTGCAGTGATACTGATTACCAGGCTTGTCCATGGGAATGGGATTCCTATGGGAATCCCATGGGAAACGTCCCATGGGATGGGATGGGTCAGCACACATTTGTATTTCCCATGAGATTCAGAAATAGAATGAGAGTGTCAGAATGTCACTGAATTGTCATAATTAGACTATACTTCTGAATTTTAAAGTCAATAAATTTGGTCGTTTTGCATGTCTCTTTGTACATGTAGTCCTATATAGTAGATACCAGGGCTGTGGAGTCGGAGTCGGAAGGATTTTCAACCTGAGGAGTCGGAGTCGTAGAAAATTTTAACGACTCCGACTCCGGGCAGACCTTTTG
>JGI24021J15306_10012624_pt1 | contig 10501 bp, 6 predicted proteins | sample Ectturendosymbi1_FD_15306 | JGI IMG/M metagenome (IMG submission 15306) | reverse complement strand
GATAATAATTAACAACATTTTGTTTAAATAGTGTGTGGTTGATAGTTTGCCACTGATGGACAGGTATTTTTGCAAACAAATTTCGTCATTTTGGCTAAACAATCGTGATGTGCAGGGGCGTAACGAGGTTCGATGACGCCCGGGGCAAGAAACAAGTTTGGCACCCCCATGCTCGAACCTGAGGCCTTTCGGAAGCAAATGTACTGTATTGAAGACAGTGCTTATGACATTGTGACTTTTTGTTCCCCCACAGTGATTCGGCACCAGGGGAATTGTGCCCCCTTGCCCCCTCTCGTTACGCCTCTGGTGATGTGCAACAAAAATTGGAAAAATTCCTAAAATAATCAACGTTTCAATTCCGAATGTCATGACCTTCTATTCCATGAACATCTGCAATTTTCGCACACAGTACTGCATTGGTCTTGCACAGACTGCCAACAAAGGTTACTGGCGGCATTTCGGACTTCGTGTTTTTTTGTGTTATTTTTATGCCTGTCCCATGCGTTTCTTCGGCGTGGACATGTGTTTGTTTTGCTAATAATAAAACTTTTCCGACATTGAACAATTTACTTTTTGAAGGTTAGATAAGCTCGAGAATAATTTCTAAATTGTTTTGCAGGCCACTTCTGCTCCGGAAACGTCCCAGTAAGCCTGGGTAATGATGAGAATGCGAATAAGCCAAAATGTCTACGGTTAACCATGTTTGTTGAAAAGAGTTAACTGAGCAGGTGGGTCTTCATTGCTATGCAGTCATTAAATATCCGGATGAACTCGTTCTTGAGCCTTTTAAAAAAATCCTGGATCCGCCTATGAGCTGGTTGTACCATTTATCTTTGCTGAAATTCAGAGAGTGAAAATTTGGTTGTTCAACAAAAGTGACGGTGTAATCTTCATGCATTGATGGTTTATTTGTGTTACCATGAAACAAAGCATAGTGCCGCGACAAAGCCACTTATTCATTTTTGTCATTTTTGCCATTAGATCTGTTCCAATTACTGCGGTGCGCGGACCATCTCTTGAAAAACTTATTCTTGGTTTGTCCGACATGCTGTTCACAACGCAGCACACAAGTCGCTACGTAAACACCATAGTCTGCGCATATCAAGTTTTGGTTCCGGTTTTGCTCATTATTTGCGAAACACGAGGTACCATTGATTTGTTGTGTTTCCAATAGCAACCACAAAGTGCACAGTGACCGCAAGGTCCTGACCTCCCTTGACAGGTTCTCTCGTATTGCTTAAAGTAAGGCGTTTGTAGTTTGTTAGTATTTCCCCAATTGTCTTAGGTCTTATGTAAGTTGTCATTGCCTTCGGATTTAACATTTTTTCTTTCTCTGTTAGAGTTATCAGATATGGGAAAGACGCAGCATAAACTTGAGGGTCATCTTTTTTATCGCATTTTAGTGGGCGTAATCTTACTTCCCAATTTGTTGCCATTGCTATCACGTCATTAGTCACGTTCAAAGGAAAGTTTGAGCGAATCGCTTTTTCTTTAGGTCGATTTAAGATCCTGAGGTAGTCTCCTTTCCTTTGGTTAAAACACCTCAATCTGTTTTATCTGTTGAAGAAAAGATTTTGTAGTTAATATCATAGAGTGTACAACGATGGATTACATTTATTTCTTCAAACTTGCCCAATGTTTGCGTTAGACATTCCCTTTCTACCGCTGTAATATTTTGAACAGAAAATGTTTGCAGTATAACCGCAGTTTTCGTAAAGTTTTAGAAAAATTTTGACGAGCTTTCACAAAATCTTGTGTGCAAATTAAAGTCGCTCGAAAACGATTTTTAAAATGATCCACTAAACGCTTTTCTCTTTCAAGCACTAATAACTTCATGCGTTTAAAAGCAACAGCAGCATTTCTGATCATCAACACGCTTGAAATTACTGAAAGCTGATCTGCATGATTTCACTGCAAAATTGCCTCCAACCGAAAACAAGGTATGCGCTTTTAGGATTGAGATTGCCTTGTATGTACCCAAGGTGAGCTTTGGATAGATTGACTCATTCAGTGAATGAAGTGCAGACCATCACATTATGGACTAGTCGTGCAAACCAAGGCAGATAAAAGTGTGGATTGACTCTGATGAGGACTAAAATTAGGCCCCATGTGACAGACCTTTGAGACGTGATCCATTGTTTCAGAAACAACCATTGCCATCATTAGGGATAGAAGACATTTTGTCCTTTTACTGTGTAACTGAAACGTCTGCCACAGATTAGGCAAGGTCTTAGATTTTCCTTCTTTTTCAGTGTTCCCAATTCGAAGCAAATACGGTAACCATGGGGTTTACCACTAGCTGCTATTACTGCCATTCTGATTTCTTTTTGTCGAGGTTTTCCTATGACTGATGTATCAAATAATAACNTAAGAACATGCATGCGCAATTAGGCACATATGATTTTNCTGCTGTTGATTATAATCTTGTATTAAAGATTTTGCGGAATCTATAAAGGCTGCTTGAACTTACCTCTGTCGCAGTCCCACCCCATTTTTCTGTTGTGAAATGTACTGAATTTTTAAGAATTCATACTGGGTACATCTTCAATTCGGTGTTACCGCATGTTACTTTAACCACAAAGCTTTGGAGTAGACGATGTGTTCCGTTGTCTTGTCTTCAAATATTCGTCGAAGTGTTGAAGTTTGGGTTTTTTATTGTAACGCATGCGTTTTTGATCAGTTGACAAGAACATTTTGTTTGAAGTACTGCATTATCATTTGCCATATACACTATACGATATTTGACTTTTTTCTGTTTTTTGAAACCAAGGTATTTTGATTTGCAGGCATCGTTTCATCAGTTTCCTTTATTAAATTGCAAATTATGGCCGAAAGAGGTCGAGTTGAACACACCTTCAAGGCCACATGTAGAACCATTATGTCTTGCACCGAAACTGAGGTGCACGTCAGGATGTGTCAAATAGGTCCTGTGCGCACTGGAGACACCTGCGATATTTGCTTCTGGAGACTTGAGTGCATTGCTCAGCCCAAACCGACTAATGAATTTGAAACATTTTGGGGAGTGACAGGATCTATTTCAAAAGTCGTTCCCAGCGCCACCGGGGACACTTGTGATTATGAAAGTCGCTTGTCGACGTGGAAAGAAGCTTGTTTTGGGATCAGAAGAATGGTATCTTCAATCTTCGGTGCACCGGTGTATGAGAAGATTACTCCAGAACAGGTCGTTCAACCGATCATAACTTTCAATCAGAGGAAGGATCTGGCAGCGGTTTTTTTCACTCTTCAGTACAAGCAGGAGGAGCTTCGGGATGCAAGTGGGATTTTGTCCCTGGATGAAAAGATTGATGTCAGCACCGTTTCTCCAACTTTCAGTGGCTTTCAACTGAACCTACGCACAAGCAAAAACAAAGTTGTAAGGAAAATTTCTGAAAGAAGCGAAGATGAGTGTTCTGCATCTTCTGTTCCTGGCCCGTCTTCAAGCGGAACTCCTGTCAAGCAGTCTGAAACTCTGTCTCCAGGCAGTCCGAGCCCCAGTAGTAAAGGTTCTCCCAGTCCGTCCAGAAGNAGAAGCAAAAGCCCTTTCAAGCGTTTTTCTAGTCCCTCTAGAGCTGGAAGCCCTTTGAAATCTGCTGGTGGTTCATCAGAAGCTCGCTCTGGTGGACGTGGTACCGAACAAGGGATTGAAATTCATGGCTTGATTGCTATTGTGCAAGACATGGTTCTATCTTTGTACAATATGGATAAGGACCTGTTGAAATTTCTGATCGGCAGATTTACATGTGAAAAATTGAAGGAATTGAGATTTTTGACGAAATCCCAGGCACGTTTTTTTTGCAAAGTACACAAAATCCAAGACCCTTTCAAGAGCGCTTAGCGCTAGACTGATGCGAAATCGTCACCAGAAACAGCCCGAATATTCAAGTTGTTGTCGTCGTGTCTGGTTGTATTTATAAATTTCGTGTCTTTTGTTCCTTTGCGTGCTTTGTTTTGTGAATATTACTTCACTGAGTTGCAAACTTTTGGTGGTATTTTGTCAGACGGCGAGATGAGATTGTTTCCTGGAAACACAAACACGACCGAGCTAGGGAGCACTTTTTGTGAGGAAACCACAATCTACATATTTGTGGCGCCTGTCGACGTCACAGAATGAATTGCTGCGAACGCGTGACAGGCTTTCCTTCTAACGATGGCAGTAAGCTTCGAAGCAGATTGAAGCAATCACTTGCAGGACTCATGCATGTGATATGTCGCTATTGGTTAGGCAAAACGGTTTTCCCAGGCTTGCACTTTCAACTTCTCGCACCACAGAAATGCGTTTCTTACAGGGAAAAGGGCTTCTACAGGTGGTGAGAGAAGTTGATTGAAGATTTCTGTCACTTTACTGTCTGCATTGGACAGAAGTACACATTCGCGGTCAGCACTTTTATGAAAGGGTTCAGATAAGCTTTGCGCAAATTACCCAAGCGGTCCACGTGCTATAAGCGACCACCTGTAATACCAGTGACAGGTTACGATACGCTGCATCGTTGAGCGAAGCGAGTGCACCCCAATTTATTATGTGCCCAGCACATTTTTTATAACTAAAATTTTATACGGTTCGCATTAAATATTACAAACAAATCAGCCTACACGGCTAAAATGCATTTTACCACCCAAGTCTTTTAAAACTGTACCCTTATCTGAGATGCAGATCATGAATGATACACTTCTTAACAACAACCAAAACACCTCGTAAAACTTGATGTAATCAAATAAAATTTATGCTGCAAGATCCTTCTAAAACAATGTCCCATTATGATCAGAGACGGATTTAGGAAGCGCAGGGCCTTATGTCATCTGTTTTTTGGGGGCCCAAGCAGGTGTGATCTACTTGGGCGTTTGTCCGAAAAAAGGGCTTTCGGGTACAACGTCCTCCCGAATTTTGTTGCCCCCAGAAAATGTTTTAATAAAACACATACTAACAACAAAAATCTTGCCTCCTAAAAATATTTTTTGTCGCCCCAAACCTTAACACTTGGTTACGGAGCTGCCCCTGTAGCAAACCGGCCTCAAGCTTAGCCTCGATACAGAGAATCAGTTTATACCGTTTACGCCATGCTTAACTGCAGCCGCAATCACGCAACACAATTGCAGTTCCACATAAACTTGTGCACACGTGAATAACGAACAAGGCCAGTTGTTTTCAACCTGGGGCCGCAACCCCCATGTAAATCGTTTGCATTTTTATAGGGATTGAGAGAGCTTCTGATAAAATATTAATAATTAATTACTTTTTTATTTTCTATTTCGTATATGGAAACATTTTTTGTCGTAGCCAAATTAGTAGTATCACGTGTCAAAAATGATAGCCTACTTTTTGACTAAAAATTGTTTCAGATGTGATTACGACCATTACAAAATTTTGAGTGTGATTATGACCAAGCACGAATAACTTTGTGACGTAAGAGGGTGCTGCGTTTGTAAATTCGATATCTGAATGTGATAGCTAATTTGGGAGTTATTCCAGTTTTCAATGAGTTGTGCTGTGGAGTGATTTGTATAGGCAAGGATTTCTCTCACTGAATTAAAAAATTTAAAAAATTTTAAAAATTCTGCCATGTGCATGAATTAAAAAAAATTAGTCTTTGTTTAACATTCGTCCGTGTGATTTTCTATTGTGCAACATTGCAACGGTTGTCCTGTCTGGTTGTATTTAGAAGCTTATGCTTTGCTTTTTCCATTTTGTTTTGCCAATATTGCTTCAGCGAGGTGTTGCAAACTTTTGGTGTTGTGTCAGACGGTGAAATTGCAAGGCCTGTAAGCGTGGGTGGCGGAACCGGGGGTGCCGCATGGGCCTAGGCCCCCCACATTTATATCTGGGGGGCCTGTCCCCCACGTTTTTCCTAAATATCATAAGTTTAAGTAACACAATTAGTATTGGGCCCAATGATAAAGTAAATCGTAATGAAAAATACGTTGCAGAATTTTCGCAGTATGTTGTCGATGTTGTTTTTAATATATTATTTGTAATTTGGCATTGAATTTGTCAGGATTTCGTAATTGTTTGGCAGAATACACCGTGCACAGTCTATCACCCTGCTATGGATTGCTTACCGCATTGGGGTTGTTGAACAGTGTTGCCAGATGGTGTAAATACAACACAGTTTTTCATAAAAATGGTATCATTTTACATGCTTGTGTGCATGGGCGTCGGAAGGAATTTTTCCAGGGGGGGCACTAAAGGATTTTTCCAAAAGTTTTTCTATTGGGGGCAAAAGTAGTGAAATTTGTTTTTTACCACTCGAAATTAGGAAAACAGCATTTTTTGCTGAAATTTTCAAATTCTTGCCCCTCTGACACCCGTATGCTTGTGTCTAGGAAACGTTCGTGCCACACCATTAAAAAATTTGGGTAATTTCAAGCGTTTTAACACCATTTCAAATAGTGAAATTTTACTGAATCTTATACGCATAATGAAATGTTTGACAGATCAATTTCAATTGTGTTTTTGTTTTTGTATTGGCAACGCTAAACATTCAAATTTTATTTCTACATTGCCAACACAATTGGCATCATTACCGACAACGTGCTAGTTGCTACATGTGTTCTGTCTTGTCTTTGCATTCCAGTATCTAATGCAGTTGTAGAATGAGTATTCAGTCATGATACTTTTGTGTTCAAGACGGTTTTGAATGTGTTAAGACAGGTATCAATGCTATGTCATTTTTGCCTGTTTTTTTAAGCTGTGTGCGTGGTGTTTTGAAAAGCCCTGTGGCTACTCCCTTCACGCAGGCTCCTCTGGCTTCGCCCGAGTTTTCGATTACCATTTATATTGGAGAACGCAAGCTTGCTTGCTTTGTATGTTTGTTCCACCACCAACGGTCTCACTTCACTTAGTTGTTAAGTCGGGCTCTCTTCTTTGGGCCTTGTCACTGTTCATATATTTTCGTTCTGTCTGGCCTTTCGCGTTCATGTTGCACGTGACCTGAATAAAACTATCGTTCGTAGTAGGCGCTCTCACGACTTCGTTCGCTCGCGCTTCACTCGGGCTCATTCATCAGAGTCCGAGCTGTCCTATGCAGCTAAGCATTTTTTGAAACATAATTCATATCGGACTGAATGTTTTTCGAAGCAATGGAATTGTATAGAATATTGGATTTGAAGTTCAACCCAATGGACAGTTCCCATTTCGAGAGTAATTTAAAAAAGTGTAATTTAGGCCTTCATATGGTGTGTAGGTAATGACGTAATATTTCAACGCTTGTGACGTCATAGTTACCAATGTAAACCACAAAAATTTTCTATAGTTTTTCAACGAGCACTTGTGCCCCCCCCACTTTGAAAAAGGTTTCGCCACCCATGCCTGTAAGGAGATATTGTTTCCTAAAAAACTTTGCAGGTAGCAGACGACCGAGTTTCAAGGAAGTAGGGGGCACGGTTATTTTGAACAAGCGACCTAATTTCGAAATACTTTCGTGGCGTCTAGCGACATCAGGGATGAACTGCTGCGAAAGCGCGGCAGATTGAAGCGGTCTCTTGCACGACACTGAACGCAGGCATAAGATTTGTGGTTTGTCAATAAATGTATTCTCAATGCCTGTACGAGTTAAGCGAAATTTTCTGTCACTGCACTGTCTGAATTGCACAGAAACACAGATTCGCGGACAGTAGTTTTATCAGAACGATAAATGTTGGGCAAATTACCCTAGCGGTCCATTTGCTACAAGCAATCACATGCAATGCCAGTTTTAACGATAATGCTGTCTGCTCATAAACACAAGTTACGATACGCTGCATCGTTGAGCGAAGCGACTGTTATAAGCGAGCACAGCTGTTACGAAAGCGAGAAACTTGTAGCGTGACACACAACGCAGCCTGATAATGAACGTTATGTCTGCTTGGCGAAGCGACTGCTGTAGTTCGCTCAGAAGAGTTTCTATGTCCGAGGAACTGTANCGCTCTATTCCATATGAATAGTATCACCTCAAACACTCAAATCCCCGCTAAAACGTCCGCTGGCTTTTCAATGAGAGAGATCATGATCGCACGAACTTACTATCAAAACCCCAGCACACATTCTGAAAATCATGCACTGATGCATCAATATGTACAGTGAGCGCAAGGCATTTTGCGACGAATTTTTTATTTTCCGGTTTGTTGCTGCACAACTTAAGTTGATTTTTTCTTGGCAATCTCGACATAAGTGGTTCGTTTCATTTCTAAAGAAGATTAGGGCATATTACTTTTAATGAAATCAACCGACAGCTATTCACTCTGCAAGCATTAGAGGAACATTGTGATTGAGCACTGATTTCCATACTTTTTCGAGCGCTTCTTCTATTGATGATATTCATGGGTTAGTATTGCCGTAATACAGGTAATGCATGGACTCACACAAAGGGCGTTCACAGATGAGACATCCCCAATCGTGCAGGTTGCACAGCGTCACAGTTTTACAGGCGTTGCTAGGGAGCCGGGCTGCCTTACCCTCAAATTGCCAGCATATCTACTCATTTTGTGCTTTGAGAGGCGATGTCCCAAACAAAACATTGTTGCTCATTCATGTAAACTCAAAATATTTACCCCCAACATAGTTTTTGTGCTGGCTACGCTACTGGGCGCAGTGCAGCGAGTTGTGGCAAGGTAGTGCGTTTGTGATATCCCAGTTGCATTCATTCTGTGTTTCGAACTACACGCTTACACCTGAGTCTTTGAAAGCAAGCTCCTTGTGGAGTATCAAATGTACTGTAGGTTGCAAGGTACGATCCGATCTGGCAAGCATGTGTCCAGTCTCACTATACTTGTTCAGTTACTTTTAGTACTTGGTCGTTTTCGCGATAGCGCGTAAGTCCGCCAATGTTTCGCCGTGATGTACAAGCGGCATCCCTTTACATGCAGATGCATCTTGCTTCTGATGGGAGACCTAAGTCAGGAATGTGGGTTGAAAACGTTCTTATTCGGCACTTAAAATATGAATTTTGCCTGAGAGATGAGTGTTTACACGATCCATGCACCCTGCATCAGCGTTTTCATCCTGCACAAGGTTGTGCACATTTGAAAGTTGGCGTGATAGTGCATTGGAAATATGTATCACATATTAAGAGATGGCTATTCCAACCAACAGGAATCGACCCACGAGCTGGACAGTGGCTGAGTTGAGCGCGGCAGTGTCCGCTCCTTGTTGCGCATTCTTGTTATCCTATAAAGAGAGGAAGTCTAGACAGCGGTGTTGTGGCACACGTCGTCAGTTTTGCAGTGCTATCGAGCAGACGTTCAGGTTGAAGGATTTGTCTCATTTTGTAGTAGAGCAGAGCAGGGCAGTAGCGGACACAGGCTAATTTGGTGGGGGGGTGTGCGATGTCGATTTGCAATGAACCCAGTGCTTCACAGGACCATATTGCGTATATCAATCACTTTCGCATAAGTACATTTACGAGAAAACAAGTCTAAGCTTGGTTTAGTTAGAAGAAGCTCGAGTGATACAACTGGTCAAACTTTAATACAGCACCGCTACGGAACCTACACGCAATGTGGCACACAACGATGTGATGACGTAGTCACCGTCGGCGCAGGTACATTGAGGACTCCAGACAAACAGTTCACGTGACGACATAATACTTATTCTCATTGTAGGTTACGTTTGGTACAGCACAATTACTGGTGTCAGTAGCTAGCATAGTGTTGTTTGACTTGTATGTTGCAGCAAGTGAGCGTAGTCACTTCGATGAGGTTTGGATCGGTGCTCTAAAATGGGGAACCTTGCAGTTTTTAATTGTCGTTTGGAATAATCTGCAACGCTCATAGTAATTTGTGTATAATATTTGTTATTACAGGTAATTTTGATGAAATAAGAACAAGAAGCGGGTTGATTCTGCTTATTTTGCAACCGAAATTAAGAGAACAGAAAGAAACAAACAATTCGTAATGAGTGAAAGCACGAAGTAACAAAAAGCGAAAGTGAGAAAGCATGATCATTCACGGGCGTCCGCAGAACTTTTTCCAGGAAGGGGGGCCACGTCGACATTTTGTTTTTCATTTTCAAATTGCTGACGATCAGTGTTCCCTCTAAGAAATTTTGCACTGAGCAAATAATTGTTCTAGTGAGCATGATTATTTTAGGGCTGAGTAAGTGGAGTTTTCAATGAATTACAAACTTTGTGAATTATATATTAAATATATAATCTTATCAAAATACGAACAAAATAACGTTTAATTCAAATAGCTTCTTGTCTGCATGCTTTTCCATTGCTTTGGAATGTTGCAAGTGTGCGAGAATGAGATTTCACTGCGCAACAGTTCTGGTGGTCCTGAGTATTTGCACACTCAGAGGGAACATTGCTGACGATGCAATGCAAGTGGCCGTAAACAAATCGCTTTATCCTTTCTACATTACAAAGGAAATGCCCATGTCACGGTAACAATCACAAAAAACGCTTCGTTGGCAGCAATAGCCAGGTATATTAGTACAACGACAATTTACACAGTAGGCTATCTGCAGATTTTCAACGCAGGGCATTTCTTTCAAGTAAGCATTGCCATGATTTGTAAAGAAAGAAGCATT
>JGI24021J15306_10012620_pt1 | contig 10501 bp, 9 predicted proteins | sample Ectturendosymbi1_FD_15306 | JGI IMG/M metagenome (IMG submission 15306) | reverse complement strand
TCATTGGAAACTAGGCTCGAGTCCAAGTCTTTTGAGCCTTTGATCGACTTTCTAACGTTTCTGGTTCAAAAGTTATGATCTAAAATAAACAAAGTAATTAATTAGCTAATTAGTCAAATATTTTTACTAACTTACATCATAACTTCTGAACCCGAAACCCCAGTAGGTCATCCAAAGTATCAGAAAACTCGGATTGTAGCCTAGTTTTCAGTAAAAGCTTTAGCGAAATACTACCACCTAACGGTTGGGGCCCAGGGCCAGGCAAATTAGGCCAAAGTGGCCTAAAAGTCCTCCACTTATGACGTCACTCACAAAAAAACCGCATCCCCCAAGCAAAAATTTTTTTTCGAGTGCAGACTAGAAGACTTACCGCGTCTTTTTAGACTTACCGGGTGTGTAGAGCATACCAGACCAGAGAAATTCCCGCGTGAAGCCACGTGCTTTTCGCATTTTTTTCCCCAAAAATCCTCGAAAGCAGCCGGACACTTAAAAGTTAAGTTGAATGAGCATGTTGCAACCCAAGTAGTGCATGAATAAATTGATATTACATTTCTCAAGTATCTAGACTGCAGACAGATGCAGCTTAAAAGTGGCAACATTAAAAATATACAACTCAGGTTTGGTCTGTCTCCATGCAGCCTCTTTCATAACCCTTGTTTAGGGGTTGCATCCCGTACTTGGGAAGCCACTGCTCCAAATTCTTCAAACTTGCTCAGGTTAGAATCACCATTCATTATGTTGTTGATGGCTTGTGAACGATTCCTTTTTCTGAGCAACATAACTGCAGTTTTTTCAAAGTATACGCCTCAGAAGTTTCAAGCGGTCACAATGCTGTAATGTCATCAGATACTATGCAATGGCTAAGATGGTCAATTAATGAGCAAAACATCACTGCTCATGAGAACAACAAAACTTATAGAAAGCACAAACATTTGGAAGGCAATAGCTATGCATTGAAGTAAGGGCAAATGGCGGCAGTCATATTGGTCAGTTGGCTGGGGATAACCAAAATCAGATAAACCTGCACACAGACCAACATGCTGGCAGCGTTTTCCTCTAACTACAGCCAGAGACATTTTTTGTAACATACAACTAATCCTGTATTTCATTGATTCCCAAACTGGGGTAAATTATTCCGTAGGAATAATATGCAATTCTTTGAAGGGCAATGTGGAACCAAAAGCACAATGTTCTTTTATATTATGAGTGATTACTGCAAAATATTGTGGGTAATAAGACATAATCACTACCTTGATTTGGGTAACGGCTTGAAGAAGTTTGGAAACAACTGTTCTAATTAATTAATTTGATGGACGTTAATTAATTTATTGTTTTTGGGCCATAACTTTTAAACCGCAAATGCTAAAAAGCTAATCAAAGGCTCCAAAGACTCAGATTATAGCCTAGTTTCCAAAAAACTTGAGTCCAAAAATTCCCTTTTGCAGTTGAAGCCCAAAGCCCAATAACCTTGGCCAAAAAGATCTAAACTTACTCCACTTATGACGTCACCAACAAACAAGCTGAAATCCAAGACTTCATTCTTTTAATTCAAACTAGAAGACTCATCGCGTCTTTTGAGAGTTTGAACAGCTCTCTTGCACAATCAGCTGGTGAGTTATGGAGTTGCTAAGTGATGCTAGGTGGTTCATGCGAACTTGTCACGGCTCCTAAGGTGTTACATTTATTTTCTTTAGCATTATTTTTTAAACCCTGGCTGAAAGAGATTGCCTTTATATTGCAGCATCTTAGTCAAAACATTTGTGCTGTTTTTTAATACATTCAGAACGGCAACATGAAAATTTGTGACGCCTGATTTTGTACCTATGTGACAGTCATGCGAACATGCTAGGGCCCAGTGATTGACATGTGGCAAACTGCACATTATTAAATGTGTAAAGTGTGTGTGGTATTGAGATGGTGTACAAAAAATCCTTGCTTTTCACAGTCTGCTTCAAACTTTTTCAACATGCCTATATGTACTTGCATAAACATATCCAATACAATCTTTCTTGCTTTCCTAGCATTTGGCAGCACATCAGAGCACTTCCATCCATTGCACAAAATCACAGTTACTGCTGCATAATCCTGTTCACCCTCAGGTGGACCAACTCAAATGAACCATGCTTTCAAACAGTCTCTAAAGCTACAGAGACTTTGGAATCATATCCCAAGACCTATAATTTTTTAATTCAGTCTAGGACCATAATTTTATACCAGGTGAAAAATATTATAACCAGTGCCAAAACACACAATCTTTGATGAAAACATTGTTACGCCTGCTGAGAACAGTGCAGATTTTCAGAATGTAGATTTCCATGCAGCGAGCACAATAACTCATGTCATAAAGCCGTGAGTTGGTATTATATTTAATTCTAGACTATGGATGCAGAATGTTTTTGGTATTGCCATCCGCATACCATGCATTTTAATGAAATGTGGTTGCCAGTGAGTTCAAGATATTTTCATTTTTTGCATTGCTTCTGTTTTGTTTCCATGCGCCAAACCCTGCTTGCTTCTACACATTTTTTTGGCTGGCTTTCTACTAAGTATCCACATATAGCAGGCAAAAGGTTTTTATTAATGCACGGCTGCATACATTTTCATTGAAGGCCACAGGCTATGAAAATCTGCATCCCTGTTCTTGACAAATGTGCTATGCAAAATGCCAGCTGGATAGTTTTTTTATTTTTATTTATTTTATTTGTTTATGAGCAGACACAAAGTCCATAGTATGAACACACACACTCTGCAGAACACAGGTTGATAAAATAGAACGTAGTACAAGGATTGTGACGCACTTTGTGTGGATTGTGTACAGGTTTGTTTCTTCAAACAGTTCAGCCAGGTAGGCCTTGCTTGCTTCCTGCAAGGCCATGGCCCTGCTCTGGAAACACAGATCGGTCTTGAATTATATTGGTGATCTCTTGCACCAGATGTTGGAAGGGCAACTTGCAGATGAGCAGCTCTACTGACTTCTAGTAGTAACAGATCTCATGTGGGGTGACTGTGGCTGGTCTGTAGTGGTGAAGCTTCTTGACACCCCTGGTTGCCAGCACATGCAGCTGCTAATGTGCAGCCTTGGTTGCCAGCTGTTTGCATGGGGCCTTGCCAGTCTGCTTAGTGCTTAGCACACATTGTTTTTCTCTCAGGAGTGAGAAAATTTAAATGGAAAATTCAAACAGTTTTTGACTTTTAAACCTTCACTCAGTGCATATTCAGGTCATATCATTTGCTGATCATTCTAAGTTTGTCCAAGCTACATCACAAGTTCGTGTTTTTTACTTTCTGTATTTTTCGGACCATTAGGTGCACCTGATTATAAGACACAGTATCAACAATGGAATGCTAGCTGATTTTTTCATACATAAGCTGCACCAGACCATAAGGCACATTAAGTGAATGTAAAACGTGGGTAAGTCAAACTGTATACAACTCTTCCATAATAACTCCCGAGTACGGGAGTCGCCACTGGGACTTTTAATCCATATAACATACAAGGGATTTTAAATCTGTCACATATACCTAATCTGCTAGACACGACTAGAATAAAATAGGTAGGTGCATGTTTGATTTGGTGTGTGCCATTATAGTCAAGAGCCTCATGGAGTAATACGATCTGTGGTATGTGCTAGCTACTCTCGGAACCACATATGCTCTTCATTGCAATTGTTGTTGGTTTATTACACAACACGACAGTCTGTTTACAAAAAAATGGTAATCAACAATTAAATAAATAGCACCTTTTACTGCATACAGTTGGTTCTAGATGAGAAAGCACAACCAGATTCATACATTAGGCGCACCGCATCATAAAGCGCACTTTTGATTTTTGAGAAAATCAAAGGATTTTACGTGCACTTTATGGCCTGAAAAATACAGTAGATTTGAATAGGTAACGTTTCATAGTTTTAACATGTGTGTTAATTTTTTCTATGATCTAATAAAGTTGTAGACACTGTTCCCCATGTCAAAAGCAAAGAGAGTTTGTGCATTTGTTATTGTAATGTCCATTGAATGGCGTTGCTGGTTATAAATATAACTAGCATGTTCAACAAAGTGAACACTAACCTGTGAAAAAGAGACATGGTGATGGCGATAGAACAAAATCTGTGACTCAGCAAATTTTTAAGATTGAAAAACAATGCAATCTCTAGTAGGATGTGGGCCTTAGTCATTCTCCAGTCAATTCTTGTAAATTTTTTCAAAACATTAAACTCATCCACTTTTGTTGCTATCTAACCTTAGAGTCATATTTAAAAAGATATGTGGCTTTCTGATATATCTATAGCAAGTGGTGTAATTTATTTTTATTTGAAATACATATACTTTGAACACAATTAGAATTATTACATTTTACAGGTTGCTGTACAATGCCACAACTGGTAGTAAAAAACTATGATAATGCAATAAAATGGCTGACACTACAGAAAATCCCAATGAAGAAACAATTAAATGTGTAATAGTGGGTGACAATAATGTTGGTAAGACAAGATTAATATGTGCAAGAGCATACAATGCAAGCTCACATAACAACAGGTAAAGTTGTCATGTTCTTAATGTTGATGTGTTTATAGTGGATGCATAAATATGTTGTTATACTGTGTTGTTTTTATCTCAGTGGTTTTCAGACATGCTCCAATTTGAAACATTATGATATGTACTTCTGGGCGCAAACCAGCAATTAACACACCAACATGCTGACTTTGCCAACTATTTTGATAATCTTTGATGTCTCAAGTTCACAAAAAAAGGATACTCAACTACCTACATCCTAACATGTACTGCTGGTTAACAACAAGTACATGCTGTTAGAGTGATTATTGTCAAAGTTTTTAAATAGGGTGTATGAAAACAAAAGTATTATATGCACAGATGTGGATTGCTTTAATCTGCTAAAAATATATAATTTGGTTCAGTTTCGTGTCATTGTGGTCTTCATGATGTTGATTTAAAAATAGCATGCATATAATGATGGTATAAATCTCAGGTGCCGATATCATAATGTAATTTCTCGCTATGGCTGAGAAAACTCTTGCGTTAGCGGATTAATTTCAGTGTGGTGGATCATCTTCAAATTTATCCTAGTACCCAACCTTTGAAAGGTAGGCAATGTATCAATGCCCTGACATGGTCTTGTCACTGTTGCAACAACTTGTCACTGTTGTATGTTGGTGTTTGTACATCCCTGCATGCTATTATGTGTGTCTTACTTTTGATTTTTCCCCTGCATACAAAAAGTGCAAAGTGGGCATACCATTAGGCATCACATCCAAATGTGCTGGTTATTGTTTGTTTTTTGATCAGTGAAACATTTTAGATTTTTTTAATCTAGATGCATTTTGGGAAATAGCCATGTTCCAACTGTGTGGGCCATTGATCAGTACAGAAACAATGAGGAGGTGGGTTGATTCTCTGTTGATGTGTTGTGTCAGTGAATGGCAAATGATTGAATGGTTTGAAGCAGGTTGACACAAACTTCTCTAACTGCATGTTGTTTCCTCTAGATCAGGGGTTCTTAACAAGGGGTAAATTTACCCCTCGGGGGTAAATTTTACCTATCCTCAGGGTAAATTTAATGATGCTGTTGTGCATTTTTCTACAGGGCTAGCAGGTAAACAAAAAACAGGGGGTAAACTTTTTGTTAGGAAGCTGGCAAGGGGTAAACGGGAGAAAAAAGGCTGAGAACCCCTGCTCTAGATAATATTTTCTGACTGTTGCATTAGGACTGGATTTGCAGTCATGCACTTGGCATTATTACCATGACTTCATCTGCTCAGATTTGTATAGGTGTGCTCACAACCACAGCCTTTTTAATGCTTATTAGGAAAAAGAATCCAAGGAACATTGCTTGTTTTATGCAATGGCATAAGACACTGGCACAATGCATACAATGAGAACATATCAGACAAAAACAGCAAAATATAAAATTAACAATTTTTCATTGCAACAGAAAGGGACTAGCAAACAAAAGTTCATCAGCTATTTTCCACATCCAGTTATCGCCACAAACACAAAAACAGGTAAATGTTTATGACAAATTTGCAAAGCCTTGTTCTTGAGACATTTTTTACTGTTATGTTGGGGTCCCATTGTCCTTCCAACACCTCTGACATCAGTCGAAAAATATGGAGAGATAGCCACCCCTGACACACCCCTAGCTTTGTCCATGCTGGCAAATATCATGTGCTACAAAAACAGTGCATATATGTGGTACAGTCCTTTATAACACAAATATACTTTTGAATAAACCTGAAAAGTAGTGCTTATGCCCCTGGTTTGGAAATTAATTTGAAATGAAATACTGGGATCAAGGGTATTTATTCAAGGTAGCATACCCTTCATAGGGTAATAAACTTTCACACCAAGCATCCACAAAGTAGTATCCAAACAACTAAATATTCCAATTTCCATACTGATTTCAAAGCATAACTGGTTGTACAATGTGGGAGTTATAAGTTGTCATGGTTGAAAAATCATGGAAGCATGTGAGAAACAGCTTTGTAACACGTAGATATAAACTACCAGTTATTCCAACACCCAAGTGGACTGTCAATTGTAGCTAGTGGAATAACTGGTAACAACCTTTGGTTGTTGTGGTGTGAGTTAGAAATGTCCATCAGCTGCTTAGATACTGAAGTTGGTGTGGTTCATGCAGGTATTGCAGAATTCAAGATGTGTTGTGGATGGCATCCTTGTATCTTTGAGACTGTGGGATACATTTGGTGATCATCACAAAGACCGGAGATTTGCTTATGGAAAGTAAGCACCACAGAGCTGTTAAAAAAGAATAACTCTTTCGTGATGAACTTATTTTCACAAAAGAATTATGACCAGGGTTTGCTGTAAGGCTTGACCTTGGTGACTGCTAAAATATTTTGAGAGGTTTTACCTAAATACCAAGATGGTCATAGAGCAAAGTTTTAGTGTATTTTGTTGGTGGTTGTGAAGCGACGTTCTGTATTTTTGAGAGGTTGTCTCTCCGAACACCTTAAAAAACACTGTTTCTGACTGAAATGCACCTTCTGCATGATATAAAGTTTGTTTAGTGGTTATTGTATTGGACAAAAACATGTTGCTGTCGATTTAGAGCCGATGTTGTGGTCATATGCTTCTCCGTTTGTGATGAAAAATCCCTTCAGCAAGTTCAAAGATTTTGGGTCCCAGAAGTGAGGAAGCATTGCAAAAATATTCCTGTTATTCTCGTGGCTTGCAAGGTTGATTTGCGCTTCGCCGATCTCGGAAAGCTGAACCTGGCCAAGCGTTCGAAGTGAGTAAACTTACAGTATGCACTAAACTTCACTGTAAGAGACAGTTTGGTTTAAACAAGTATCGTCTTTGACCGGTTAAGGCTGAGACAATGTTTGCGCAGGTGGGCTTTAAGTTTTTCGAAGCTCTGTAACGTAGAAGTCGATAGCAAGTTTGTTTACTGCGCTTGTGCTGCGAAAAATCAATAAACCAAAAACGATTTCGATGGTTGGCAACGCATTTCGTTCATCGCACTCGACTTCGACAGGACAATTCGCAGGAGCGATATACTTTACCCTGACCAGTGCCGTCCAATTGTTGAACTGCTGAGTTGTCCCTACTACGAAACAAGCGTGTTATTGGGTTTTGGAATTCAGGAAGTTTTCGAAAATGTTTGCCGGGCAGCACTGCTGTACAGGTATTTGTGCAAATGCCATTTTATTTGCTGATTTGTCCACATGTTTACCGGAAACGATGATTTTTTCCCGGAGTGCTCTTCTATGCGCGGCATCGCTCGAGTTTCATCAGCGCTACTGGGTTTGCAGTTTTTTGATCACTTCTTTCACGTGTTTGCTTTTTTTTTATCAGGGATATCACCAAAGTAGTGTTTTAAGAGTAACACTTTCTCACTGATAGTGTTAATTACGCTTCGTAATGATTTACTTTTACCCACGTTCAGGGCTCCGACAAGGGGGGGCGGCACTTTAGGTGAAAAGAAGGAAATGCAAATGGTCTTTCACGAACGAACCTGAAGTTAGGGGGTGGCACTTCCCCACGTCTCAGCCCTGCCCACGTTATCGCGCTGTAAACGAGAGTTTTTCCGTTAAAAAGTTGCTGTGGGTAACGTTGGTCCCAAGTGTGAACTGACGTGAGCTGTTGACCGCACGTTGAGTGTTCACGTAACTCGCAAGGAAATCGCTGATGCTGACGATACAGTAGTCGCTGCCTTCTGTATAAGCCCACCCGCTTATAAAGCCTAATTAGGCGGGGTCCCAGTGTAGTCCATTTCCTCCTCTAGAAAAAATCCCGTTTAATAAGCCCCAAACCCCGCTTAATAAGCCTATTTCGGAACACGATTGCGCAGCATTAAGTGCAAAGATAAGTGATGAGGGCTTTTAGCACAGTGTGCTTCATGTCCAATACTTCGAATCGTTTCTTCACACCCTCTCACACATTTTGTTCTTGGCGGAAAACTTAGTCTTCCATGCAATCTGTTCAGTAACAAACTCTAGTATGCTTGCTTTTGTACATCATCCATAGTTGTACTATAACGTAAATGCCGACGAACTTACTCCCGTAATGTGCGCAGCCATTTATAGGGTTACTTTAGAGCGACGAAAACTTCTCGCTCTATATGCGCACCCGCCTCATAAGCCCAATGATGGTCAGATTCCGAGGTAGACCTACAAAGCGGTGACTGCTGCAGTTGCAAAGCCAACCAACTTTTTGATGTGAAAGCATTTTTCTCTTTCATATTAAAGTCCACATGAGCTGCAGTAGTTGCTGCCTTGCCCTCCGCTGATGAAAACACCCTAAGTTAAATATGCTTCGATGCGCTGTTCCGTGACGACACTTTTCCTGCTGTTTCACGCTAGAAAGGTGTGGGCATTGTACAGATATTGTGGTGCATTGCTGAGTAGTGTTCGTTTCCTTCCACTTGGTGCGAATCTGCGGCTTGCAGGAGGAGTTTATATTTTTGGAATACGGGGCTCAAACGAGTTTTGAGGCCAGCGCTGCAGGAACCCCTGGCTCCACCTTTGCCGGAACCGCCTCAAGTGGATATGAACTTTCCTGAACCTTCAGCGCTTCCGAATCTCATGGCTTTATACGAGAGCGCAGTGTTTGCCGATGTCGCTTTCGTTTGCCAGGTAAACATTACCCGCAAGTAGTTTATCGCTTACTGGACCGTTCAAATTCCTATGTCTCGTTAACGTTATCAACTGGTGACATTACGGATGTATGTCTAAGACACCCCAGTCTTCACCTGCTTTGATAAGTGCTTCTAGTTCTACAACAGCAAAGTTTTAACTTTTTTCGAGTGTACGTTAGATCTCTCAAGCTAAACTTATCCAGTTGGGGCACTGCGCTAATATGTCCTAAAGTTGTTCACTAAAGAAATGCGAAAATTGAAAGTTTTTTCTCTTGTTGAAACAGCCATTACTGCTGACATACTTCTGGCTTTGTGTCTTGCCATATCCAAGAATGCTCAAATCCAATAAAACGTGTCGTTCTGTCTCGGCACGATTTGGGGTCGTCGCTAATTTGCGTTCAAACACATTCGGAGCTTTGGTTTGTTCGAAAACTTCGTAAAAAAAACTGAGTTCAATAGTTCGTTCTCGTTTGCTGAAAGATTCGAGGACAGAAATAATCCATTTCACTTTCGATTGATCAGGAAAGGAAGCTTCCTGCCCACAAAGTGATACTCGGCGCCGCGTCCACCAAACTTTGCCAGCTGCTCAACTTTGACGTCGGATTCCACGAAGGTACCGGCGGCGGCGGCTTTCAAGTGACGTCGCCCACGTCTCCCTTGATAGAGGTTGTCGCGGATGAGCATGCGGAAAACGAAAGCGACGCTGTTCTGAAAGAGCCCTTTTCCAAACGCGACGCGACGACGAATTCGTTTGCGAAGCGCGAACGCCCCTGCGGCGCTCTTCCCGAACCGGCGGTCGAGTATCAAGGCAAGGATTCCAGCGGGCGCGACGTGTTCGCCGTCGCCTTGCCGTTCCCGATCATGGAAATCGTCGTTCGCTTCTGCTACTCGGGCTGCCTGGCGCTGAACTCGCACGACCTGAGCCAGTCGCACGTGATCGACCTCCTGACACAAGTCATCGTTGCCAGCAAGCACTTCGGGCTCGCTGATCTCGTCAAGCTGGCGGCGCACTGCATAAACACTGACCCCGCGAGCTGCGCCAGCGAGCTGACTCAGCACTTCTTAGCCCAGCGAGCCGATAGACTGAGAAAACTCTTCCTCGACCAAGAGCGATANGCCGACATCATTTTCAAGGTGGACGACGGATTTNTTTTCGGCCACAAGATTGTTCTGTGCAGCGGCTGTGATGTGTTGAACGCGATGCTGTCTGGCCCATTTATGGAAAGCGAAAACAAAGAGGTAGGATTGGATCCTTTGCAACGTTGCCGTCATGTTCGGATCTTTTTCCTTTAAAACATGCCGTATTTATTCGATTGTAAGCCGTACGGAATGATGTTAAAAGTTAATGTTATTTTTAGAACAGGTCCGCGGGCGACCTACATGGTC
>JGI24021J15306_10012619_pt1 | contig 10501 bp, 6 predicted proteins | sample Ectturendosymbi1_FD_15306 | JGI IMG/M metagenome (IMG submission 15306) | reverse complement strand
AAAATGTCTTATAGCTATATTCTATGCGAATTGAACGAGTGCTTTGAAGTTAGTCACTGCACACGTCGCTATGTTTGTGTTGGAGCTGAGCTATCTCAAAAAAGAAGATATTAAGGGGCAGACAAGCTTCATTGTGAAAGGGTGCTAGCTTTTTTTGATTTTTTGTTTTGATCAAGTAACGAGAAAATGCCATCAAGTGGCATGTTTACTATTGCCGTTGCCTAAAAACAGGCAAATATAACCGATGATAATCAATCTGTTTCATTGTCAAACATTACTGTGCATTACATCCTACACTAGATTACTGGTGTGCTAAGTGAGGCGGAACTTTCCCGCAGATTCATCGATGACAAATTGGGTCACCGCATCAAAGACATCTAATCAATGCATTCGACAGGCACTAACCTCAGTAGTATTGATAACTGTTCATCCCGTGTTTGTTCGCTCGACATGACGCGACAAAGAGCATATCCAGGCTCAGGCCTGCCGCCCATCGTCTTTAAACAAATAAGTAAATGAATAATTACTTCATTATTTGTCCACAGTGGCTTGGAACTAACGTTTCGCTTAAGCTGGCACAGCTGATCGAATGGGTGAAGTGGAATTTCTCAACCTTAATCATTGCATAACTACTGAAGATGACTTTGCATTTGTCACTAAAGACTTGCAAAGCCAACAGTGGAAGGAAGACAGTTCATTAACGGTAAATCACAAAACCCAAACGCGACATTTAAATCAATTTTTTTGGAAGAGGCAGTAAGATTGAGGCGACGCAACCACAGGAAAGAAGCATACCTCACTAGCCTAAAGCGACTTAAGGAAAAAGCGATCCACTCAAACGTTCCTTTGGACATGCAATGACAAGATAGCAAGGGCATCAAAATGGGAGGAAAAACTGTGCCCATAAAATGTGTCAAGAAAGATGACCCACAGGTTTGGGTTAAATCATTTCACCACCTGCTAACTCTATGAAAAAAAGAAAAGAGCTTAAATACGAAGGCAATGTTCATCTGCGAAGACCTACCATAATTGGGCAAAAATTAACCAAATGCAAGCACCTTGTTTAAATAAAAAAGCAACAATAAACAAATCGAAGTTCGTTAGGGCGTTTCAAACACTGTGGAATTTGTGGTTGCCATGGAAAACACACCAAGTCCATGGTGCCAACTGTTTCACAAATCCTGGCAAAATATAGAACATTCCCGCTAAATCAAAACTTGATGTGTGCAGACTATTGTATTTTTGTCACGACTTGTGTGATGTGTGATATGAGGTGCTTGGATCAAACCAAGTAAGAAGGATAACCGCGACAAAATGGCCTTATCCCGGCACTATTTACTGTTCCATAGAATCCTCAATAAACCGCCTAGTTATGACTCTTACACGGTTATGACTCTTACAATTCGTAGAATTATGACTCTTACGCCTAGTTATGACTCTTACAAGTTTGTAGAACAACCCAGTTTCAACCCTCCGGATATCCGTGAATATAAATGGCTTAGCAAACTAAACGTCCAAACTAATATGCAAAGCATGATTCTCCCTCCTGTGAAATAATTTTTGCATTCTTTGCAATGTTCATTGATTTTTTCCATTCTGCTTTGCCCATTTGTTTAACCCCATTTCTTACCACACATGCAGCTTTTCATTTACGGATTTTTGTGCAGCTATTCCAACGTCTAGGAGGCCCTCCGTAGAGGACGTCTGTCAACTTTATGACAGCCTTTCTGCTTGTGTAATGTGCATTCTACTTTTGGTTGGTGTTTTAGCTGCAATTTCGTTTCGTGTTGATTTGTGAACAAAACTTCCTTCGATCAAGAGCAAAAAATGAGCAGCCGGTTCAATTGCTTCGCGACAACAGTTTTGGAAGTCTCGGGACAATCAGGAAAAAACGACATGTTCATGACCGCATCCGTTATGACGTTTCGGTGTAAACGTCGACTGATATGAGATGAAAAGAGCGGCGTAAATAGAAGGAACTGGGAAAGATTGACATCGGAGCTGGAACGGGAATGTTATTCGTTCTATTCCCCAACGCTGGCATTTACAGGTTACCTGGTCACAAGCCGATAAGATTACAATATTTCTTGGTGAAATGCGACGTCTCCAATCCATGTAAGGTAATTCTCGACTCAAGACGAAGTACTGGAAAACGCTTACAGTAGTCAGGCCAATGTGCGGACGGTACTGAAGTGCGTCACAATTACGCTTTTCTGAAGAAATAACAAGACTTTTACTGTGGCATGCGCCTCGTTACTGCGTGGATTTTGCTACTGTGTAACCGGTTCGCAGAATCCGCATGTTTTCCTTGTTCTGCCTCTGGCGTTGGAAAACTCAAACAGCATGTCGCTATTCGTGTAGTTATGCATCAATGTTGTTTAACACAGCCCGCAGAACTTTGATAGTGATTGTACACACCATTCGGCTCGTGTCCACAAAGCAGATCCACGAAGAAAGAACGGCGCAGTAATCCTTCGCAAGTCAGCTGCTAAACGATTTGTAATTTAGAATTAGAAAATGTGCTGTGAGTTCCACACAATTATTAAACGAGAAGAACTGCATTTTGGAATCAAGCGTATGCGTCGCCGTGCTTACAAGCAACACACAGCTACAGCCAGGCAAAAAACGGGTTAACTTTTGTTATCTAGACGTTTTGTAAAACGGAAGTATTAGTGTCCAGGAAACAACACGCAAGCCCGTCGCCAGATTTTAAGGTTTGGGGGGAAAAATGTATTTTTAGTGGGGCAAGATTTTTGTTTTTATTTTATGTTAAAAACAAACTGTATAAAACATCTTCTGGGCAGAACAAAATTTGGGAGCGCGCAAAACAAATTTGGGGGCACTCGGGCCTGATCACAGGTAAAAAAGAAAAATGAAAGCAAACAATTACTAAGCACCAAGAAATTTTTTTCAAAAATATTTCCGTGAAGCAATCAAGCGATTAATGCGTATAAAGCTGGAAACTAACCAAGTAACAAACAAGATGTTGAGATTTATGACGCTCCTTTTCAGGAATTCCGGGAAACGATTTCGCTTGCATTGTGTTAACATATTGTACTAGACACATGTTGGGCCTACGAGATTAAGCAGGGATCGATATTTGACTTAATTCCTGGTACGCGAGTTACTCCGCGCTGATTCAATTTCGTTCACACACGTCACCTTGTGAAGGGTCTTGCGTCATAGTGTCTGCTTTACTGCAGGCCAACTTGCTACATAACCTGATTAAAAGAGAGCTTTATTTTGAATCTTACAAGAAATAAAAGCCTATTTGCGTTCTTACCCTTAATATCATGTGATACGTCTCCTCGATATTGATATTCCTGGTCTAGACTAAGACCTTACAAGAGATGCGCGTGGCTGGCCTTACCCACCCAAAGGGGTTTAGCCCATAGAAACCAATTTCGTAAAAATCAAATGGAATTATTTTGCTTTTTCAGAAAACTACCATGCAGTGATCAGACACATAGCATGGCTAATAAATGAAAGCTCACTGCGAGGAAATTTGCATTCTTACCACTCAGTTAAATTTTCTGACACAGTGCAACTTCTCACAAAATACGTCCAGCACTGGTTCATTATTTGTAAGCGCCGCTAAGTCGCTATAATGAATGTGTTGAGCCTGCATCTATAGCGTTACACTTTAAATATACTGTTACGCTTAATGAAACTAAGTGCTATTTATACTGCAATCAATTTAGTTAAAGAAGTGCTTCTCCCATCAGACCACTAAACATATGCTATAAAGGCAGATTTGACATAGCGTTTTGTGTCACCAGTGTATTTTCGTAGCTTTCTATAAACTCACATTTAGACGAAGGTCACAGTTGAGCACGTATACGTCGTTTGATTGCTGGCTGATGTATTTCCGCACGCGTTTCTCCTCGCACTGAAATATCCAAGTGAGAACTTGCCTGATTGGGCTACGTCATGAGATGTCATGCGTTGTCAGCGATACGAAAGGCCACAAACGAAACTTACTTGGTTGACAATGAATGCTTTCGGTAAAATTTATGTTCCTAAAGTCTCAGTAACGGCGAATTCTTCATCAAAATACGCTAGAGAAGATAAAGCCATGAAAGAATTACCGGAAGAAACATTAACCTTGACTTTTTGCGTCCCGAAGAAACATACTTTCGATGTTTCAGCCGATAGTTTCGGCTTCCTGTGGTAAAATGAACCATTATTCAGATGTGTTTGCATTTTGCAATTACTGTTTTTTCCCAGTGTTCCCAACGCAAACCAACGAATTTGATGCCTCAGCTACAGCACCCTATCTTTCAATGGACACTTGGAAACTCGTAGAAACTGTCGAAGGAAATGGCTGCACGTGCAACGTACTAGTTAAAGCGTGTTTTTTTAATCTTGTCTGCCAAATCTCTTGTTTCTTTAGCACCTTAAAGAGTTCATTTAAGGGCTCATGTTAGGAATTGTCTTTGACCGTTTGCCTTCTAAGCTAAAATATAAGTAGTTGCTTTTTCCATCTTAGAAGAACTAACCATTGATACAGGTTGCCCGAATGGTGCAAAAACATTTTAATAAATATTTGGTATTGATCGTTTTATTTTTAATCTGTGAAAACGCATTGGTATGCTGTATGTCTCAATCTTCTAAATGGGTTGGAAAGTACTTTCCGAGAGATATTCGAAGATTCATTAAAAAAAATAACCAACCTTTGATAAACTTTCACGGCTGAAAGAGTAAGCAAGTTTCCCTATGGCTGAAAGCAAGACCAACATTATTCCCTACACGTGTTTGAAAAAAAGCAATGAAGCACTGCTGTGTCATGTTTCAGTAACTTTACTTTGCTACTGATAAATTATAATTATTCAGGTAGCATGTCTGACATTTTCACAACTTTCACGTAAATTTTCAAGTTTACTTGAAAGTCACGCATGGTGATAAATATACATTTTCTAATGCGGTGTTTAACTTTTTCTACCCACATGTAGGTTTCGATGCTCAGAAGCAAATGAAAACTGAAAACAAGAGTATTTTGTTGACGAAAGGCCGAGTAACAAAAGGTAGATCAAGAAACGCTATATAGTTTTTCGTTTCACTTCTAACATTTTTGAGTTCTTTCATTTCTGTTACTTTTTCAATGAACGGAAGTTTTTCTCATTTTGCTGTCGAATCGAGAAAAATCTTTGATGCTACCGAACAGGGCCGTATGTCTCTGTCAAAGCTAAAAATAATACGGACCGACTGATTTACAAGGAACGAACTGCAAGCAATGCAAACTGGACAGCTTGTGTGCAGGAGCCCATCACTGCAAGCTGACAGTCGCTTCGCATTGTGCCGGCTGGAAACCACATGAACCTGAAATAGAAGACTGTAGCGGACAAAAAAACAATCAACAAATTAGATTGCGGGCTTCCCTTGATTTTCCTCAAAGCATCGTATGGCACTTCTAAAAAAAGTGTAGACCATAGAAATTCGAACCATATATCGGTGACTTGAAAAGCAGTATCACTGACAGGTCCCAAAATCTTATTCCAGAGATTTTCCTTTGGTTGCTTAGAAAAAAAACTGAGAAAAACAATCTTTCATATTGTTTTAGGAAAACCTACAAGCACAGCAAAAAGCAAGAAATTGAGGAACTAACTCAATAGCTGTTCTTAACTCAACAGCCAGCATTGGCAGTTGTACCTGTTGAACGAATGAGGATATCCTCATGGAAACTTGGTCTCTCTGTAAAATAATGTTTCTTCACTTTTGCCGAAACATTGGGAAATAACACGAACACCACTCAACCGAACGACAGTTGGCGGCAGGCATTGGAAGTGCATGTTAACTTGTGTCGTTTACACGGCGTGGCTGCAGCAGTTTCCTTTCACCTGCGTCAGTGCACCGCGCTACGAGTTATCAGCCACATCGTGACAGGCGTCTGAGAGTCACGTGAATCTTACAGAGAAGAATGTATGTTCTGCAGAACACGGTCAAAATTTTGGGTCATGTTTCGTTTCGTAACGGTCATTAGCGTATTGCGTTTCTGCCCTCGTGTAAACAAACGAAACTCCGAACAGTGACTGGCGGCGCCCCAACGAAGACGCCACGAGTGGTTCGGAGCAATTAGCGCAAGGATACAGCAAACCTTCTTTTCGCACAGTAGTTGGATGCTCTTATGTTTCTGTACCATTTTTAAACTTTCATTGCCCTGTCGAGCAGGCAGTTGAAAGGTAATAATTCACACTGTTGCTAACCGTCTTAATGTTGACTAAGAATTAAGCTGAAAAGAGTTGGGTTCGACCAATTAGTAAGGCTGCTTTCGGCGTCTTGGAATATGAAGAATCTTAACATCACTGGCCCGTACAATCTTGTAAGTAAGCTAAAAATACTTCAAAGTTGCTCTAAGCGTGCACTGACTGTTTTACTATAATTAGATCTAATCTCCGTTGAACGTTTGTATGCTGCGCATACTTTAAGAAAAACCTTAACCATGTTATTTCAAACAGAGATACGAGAACTGCTGCTACATTCATAAAACTGTTTATATATAGAGCTCCCTGTCGTGCTCACCGAGTGAAGACATCTCTGTTTCGCGCTTTTTAAGCATCTTTGCGGCATGAAACTTCTGCCAGCATAATTGAAAGCTTGCTCGAGGCACGATGGGGAGTTTTTCAAGAGCAACACCTTTGCAAGACGGAAGAGTGGAAAAGCGGTTCTACCGAGATCACGATCGAGCCCACCTGCGTGTAGATCAATTTCCGCGTCCAACAGACAAATATGTGTCACTCAATGCGTGACACTCAATATGAAACCTAAGACCTAGAGAGAGTTCGCGTGGTCGGAACTCTGCTACTTTTTTTGTTAGCTTGTCTTGACTCTAATAAATATATTTTAGGTCGCACAACATTTTTTGCTATTTTAAATTATTTCAATCCTTATATTAAACAAAAGTCCTGCGACAGAAAAAGCAGAAAAAACAACACTAGAAATCCAGTTTGTATCTTGTGGTATATGGAAGACTGAAATTTAGTGACGGCTGAGCACAGTTTGAATGTTTTCAAAGCCGAGAGTTCGCTAAAGCACCTTGTTGGCTTCTTCGTTACTAACAAATCTTAACTATATATTTCATGGACGAGCTTGTAGCAGGCATGTCTGGGGAACTTGCAGGAAACCTTGCGCAACTTGTTACAAACCTAAAGAAGTTGTTGTTTGGCGCTTGCCGTTATGCAAACTAATCCTTCTGGGAAATGTTTTTTCCGTTCAGATGGCTTTTGCAAACAGACGTCGACGTTAAACTTCATTAAAGAAGGCTTACGCAAGCTGTTGAAATATCTAACCACCGGATGTGGCCATCATAACCCACTCCACGAGCCAACTGAACAGCCTGCTTTATAATATCTGAACATTGCGAGAAGCAAGTAATGAATGTATCGTTACATTCATTGCTTTTGTTGACTTTGAAACACATCACGTGTCAAAAACGCGACAAATTCCTCTTGTTAACCGTACGATACTCCACAACGCGCTATAGAGCTATTGGCCTTCCGCAAATACTGCAGCTGAGAGACTTTATTTGCTCAAAGAAAATGCGTCATTTTCGCCATAAACGGTCATCCGTTCGCAGTGCTGCGATACGCGACCTTCTGTTTACTACGTCGCACTCGCTGAAGAGAAAATAACTCAACGCGAAACACTCGTGCTTTTGTTTTGGCGCCATGGTCATAGAAACGTAGCAAATAATTGAAAATTCCGACAGAGTGCCGCTTGAATATAATTTGAGGAGCAAGGGCATCCTTTACAGGAACCGATGAGCAAGGCGAAAAATATTAAAACGACGAAGGTCTTTTCTTTTCCTTATCTCCTCTCGTTTTGTACAACTTTCATCATGTTGAGGAGAAATGCTGATTTTCATGAAAAATAGACTCTTCGGTCACTTCACAGTGTTTCTGGCCGAGATTTCTTGTTTTTCTGTAATTGCTGTTAATCAAAGCTTGGTTTGGTATGCCAAGCCGTGGAGACGAATTAAAAAGTGTGAGTGGTAAAACATTTTTATCCGACTTAATTGACCTTTCTATCCAAGTAAAACCGGAGCAGCTGAGACCGTTTTACCTGTGTAAGTCCTACATATTTATTCCAAAATGTAAAAATACTTCCATACTACAAGAAAAAAAGTAACGCGGCATTTGAAAACAGTGCTGGATTTTCACTGATCCCTTGTTATGCTGCAATTGTTTTGCTCGTTTGGCTGATAGTTATCCTTGCCGTTTGCCTCCAGCCCCATGGGAGTACTATGGGTGGTGTTGCCCTTGCTGCGATATGGTTGTAGTGATCAAACTATAATGTAATAACTGCTTAGTTTCAGTTTGGTCGAAATATATCCTACGATCCTAAACTTGTATAAACATATAATGCGTATACGTTTCAACATTAACATTACCAAATCCTGCTTTTTCCGCTCAATAGCGATCGAAGGGGGCGACGGCACACCACGTGTTTCCAGAAGCACCTGGTGATAAATGGGTTAGAAGGTCAAGATGAACTGGGCGTAAGTTTCACACTACGGACTACACCCGAGCGTGCTTATACTGCTTGAGATCCGCTTGTGATTTCGAAGCAGTGACCAACCAAAGTGAAACAAATGACCGAGTGCTCCACAGGTACCAGGAGCCAGAACTGTGGGTGGCAGACTGCTGCAGCCTCAGTCGGCATGATGACTCCATTTAATTTCGCTGGAGGCGGCAGTCGCGAGACCAGCTGGCCACGCTGAGCAAGACTGCAAAGCCGTCATCAGGGAACCGACCTGTCCTTGAAGAAGACATCAATCAACGAAGGACCTCTGGCAAACTATTCATCAAACAACCTTCTTGCTGCTGAAGCAGACAGCAGTGACTGCAGACGACACTCAACGTGCATGCAGGAAATTGAATCTCTCTCGGGAAGTACAGCAGAATGCTAAAACTTTCCTGCCTGTCGTTACGGCAGGCATGCGAGAGAGAATGTATTTAGCGACGGTGAGTAAAGTACACACATTCACAGAAAGATGAAGAAAATAGAAAATAATACTTATCAAGCGATATTTGATAGCGAAACACAAAAAATACAGTCTGTGCTGCGTACATGGGGTTATTTTTTTCAGAAGCTGGGACTTCGACAAATCCTAAGGTTATCTGGTCAAAATGTGCTATTAAATTTGTCTTGCAAGACCAGTATGCAAATAGTAATATAATACAAGCTCACACGTTCCAAAACCGGAAAAATTACGAACAAAGGCGCACGCGAAGAAACACAAGATCAAGTTTACAAAATACTGAAACCGATTTTGTTATTGTGTGATTTCGACAGGAAAAGTTCGTAGAAGGAAAACAGGTGGGAAGTCGGTTTATTGGAGTTTTTAATCAACAACGATCGTTGTCTTGCCAGGAGTTTGAGGAAATCTATCACATGTTAATATTCAGAGCAGAGATTCGAAAATCATATGGAAAGACGACGAAATAAAGATTTTAATAAATAGCTTCAAAATATGAAGTTTTGCAGTACAGCCCAGGGTAAACTGTTACTAAGATATCTGGCAGCAATGTTGTAAAGACGCTTGTCAACATACTAACAGCATCTTGCACTTCACTAAATAAATTATGTGAGCTAAGATAACACCATACCTTTAACATGCCCTCAAAGCTCAAACATTCAAACTTTTCGAAATTTAAAGCAATGGTCTACGTAAAAAGCAGAAAACAGGCACCGATTCTTCAAGCATTTAACTGCATCACTTATTTATTTTGTGTTCCTGCACTGCCGCGAGCTCTGCTAACACTCGGAAACGATAAAATGGGTTCCCTACGTTATTATTATAAATGTTCGCACGCTGGTTCGAATAAAAAACAAAAAAAACGACCTTTTAAATGCATGCAATTCAGAAAGTCACAAGATAAACCGTTAATTGAATGTTGCACAAGTGGAATGTGAGTATGAAGTCACAACTAGTGGTGTCTGGCAATGGCGAGAGTGGTCAGTCTTCCAAGCACAACTGAAAATCTGCAGAGCCGCGTTGGGTAATTAATTGTGTGGTATTGTCCGTGTTGTCGGCATGAGTTGGCCTTCCAATCCAAGCCGCTTATGGAGAGACAAACTCACTGGTGACCTTTAACCCCGGTCAGCTGCTGCGCCTGAGCGGTATTTGTTTACCAACTTTTTTCTTTTCAGCTTCTCTCGTTGTTGCATCGGAGGTTATAAGACGATAACCTGCGGCGTAGCACTCACTTGTTCAAGCGGTAATCTACTGCAACGTAGCAGTAGGGCGGTGGTAGACGTTTCTCTGGAAACTACATGTTTGTCACTGGCATCTACTTGATAGTAATACTGGGCGCAATCAAAGAACCGCTGGAAAAGGTCTGAATATATGTGATCAAAAACACAGGATTCGAGATGCTACGAAGCCATATGTTAATAAAGAGTTAGGATTGGATAATTGCGTTGCCGCAACATAGGTTAAGGAAGAGGCGACAAATTCTGGAGTTTAACGAGCTGCAACAATGAAGTCATACAGTGCCCGAAA
>JGI24021J15306_10012618_pt1 | contig 10503 bp, 10 predicted proteins | sample Ectturendosymbi1_FD_15306 | JGI IMG/M metagenome (IMG submission 15306) | reverse complement strand
AGACTTGCTGAATCCGTAGAGGGTTTGAACAGCTCTCTAGCTCAATCGCCTGGCGAGTTATAGGATTCCAAAGCTCTGCAAGAAAAGTGGCGCACGCGGGACTTAAAGGGTTGCCGAAAACTATGCACTACCGTTTTGAGTCATTGATTTGGAATACATATATCCTAAAAACAATGATAGGATTTGAACAGGATTTGGATTTCTATATTGTCAGTTTTCGGATTTGGATGTGGTTGGATTTTGAAATAAGGTCTGTGGATCGGATTTGGATTTGAAAAACATAAATCCGTTCATCTCTGCTGACGTAATACATCGCGTAACGAACGAAATTTCAAGACGTGTACAAATAGACGATCACTCACACATTCAAGTTTTTTTGTTGAAGAAGTTGCAGCGCTTTCTGGAACAGTTTTTTTATGCCAAGATTAGCATTTGCATTGCCGTACAAAAATAAGTGCTGTAGTTGTCTGTTAGTAGTACGCCTTTTTATGCTTGAAGATGTCGACAACGAGCTAAATGCATGTTCTAGCAGTGCAGTACGAAGCGGAAGGCTGTGCCAACAAACCCTGGATGACTTAAAAAATGCCTTGTTTTTTGTAGAGGTCGTAGGCGGTGATTTCGTCCGCATCACGTGATATACGTTCCTTATCTGATCCTAATGCCTGGCATGTTTCATGTGAGCAGAAGCACGGCTCAAAGGATTTCGTTGCACCTTAAATTTGAAGCCACCCATGACGGTCGTTATGACAACCAACAGCAGCTACTTCGCTACCCTAGCGGTTCGAACATTTGCTGTCAAAACTAGTATGTCAGGTTATATAATCATTCGGCCACACATCGTAACAAGGTTGCAGAAACTTTAGGAGTTTTACCTTCTCGGACTGGAGCAGAGGCACGCACTCTTTTTACAACTTACCCGAGGCGTCTTTGCCACAAACTTCAATGTTGGACAAAAACATCAAGAAATCAATTGTCCAGCAAAATGAAATAAGCGTTTCGGTGATGTCATCCGTCATTACGTCCTTTACGAGAAGGTTTATAACGAATTTAAAACAACAAATTGAACTCTGACACGAAATATTATGTCGGATGTATTGAAACCAATATTTATAATAAAAAAACTTCGCACTTGTGGACTGTGACAACACAAAGTTAGAAAGTCTACTGAGCTCAGCGTCAACGCTCGGAGTAATGGTCGCCTCGAAAAGAATTCACGTAACTGGTACAACGTGCCCACGCTCACAACATTCCTGTTCTTTGGGTCGCCTCCGCTGCATGTCTCAAAAGTGCTTTGAGCAATCGTCCGTTCTGTTTATTTTGAACGAGGGTCATGACCTGCAGTTCCTCACTTTTCGCGGAAACTCTCCCACTTTTTCTGAAGATCATTATCTGACACTAAGGTTTTGATAGCAGTACGGTAAAAAAGTAGGACACGCACGTTCGGATCTTGACAACTCGAGAGGTGCGCAGGTGTGTGTGGAACTGACCTGATGTAATTGCAACGTGGTAATATGTAAGTTAAATTGCTAATACAAACGCTCACGTTCAGGTTACCTTTGTGAAAATACACTGTTGAATTACTTCGTTTTGAGGTATCTCGCGTTTGGAAGTGGCTGCAGAAAATCCTATGCGTCAATTGCTGTGTTTTATTGTATATCACATTCTTGAATGCTTTCATAACTTTGACAACGCTGAACTCCTTCCAACGATAATAAATCCTGCAGACATCATCCACAGTCATCAACCACATCCCGCAGTTTTTCTCTGCTTCGGCGATTTTGGCCGAGATACGCCAGTGCTTCTGAACTGAACTCAAATTAAACTTCCTCTTTCCAGATTGACACATTCCCCTTTTAAACGGGCAACACGCCGTGATGGTAAATAACGTTGAAAAACGACTCCTAAGCGGTGGTTAATTTCTTATATCCTGATCCTCGTTCGCTTTGTCGTATAATCAACAGATTGCGGCAATCTTTTCTCGGATAGCTTCGCACAGATGAATAGGTTCCATTGTTGTCTAACCAGCAAAAAATTACCAAAAGAAATTGGGATCTTTCAACGAATTTTTTACAGATGATTGTTTCCCTGTTCATGGGGACAGACAAGATGTCAATGCGGATATGATTTTGCGAACTTCTCAATTTGGTCATGCAAGCAACAAAAACATCAAAAGAGTTAGGTTTTTGTGGTGGAACGCCATGACTTACTGTGTACCTGACAAGTCACGCTGCGACTCGGTTGTTTGCCTTCGAGGCGCGACATCGCGACCTGCATTGTCGACGTCACGTCAGTAACGATGTGATGGCGAAAACTCCACTGCGAAAATTTTTCACATAACTTTCTAAACGTGAGCAAACCTGCTTTGTAAATTATGTGTGACCAGAATCTCTATGCGCCAAGGTCAATCCATTCGGCCTTTGAACAATCTCCTTATTATCGAGTTAATATTATTTCAGAACGGTTGCAGTTGGATCTTATGCATTGCAGTGAAACTAAATATTTGAGTGTCGTTTTTGATTAGTACAAATTCATGGGTTTTCTTCGCCATAAAAATGCAATCAAATCTTCGAAAAAACTCGATCCAGGTTTCAACAAAACTGTGGATGCATGCTTGTGAGGAATAGGGTGGAACAATTGTTGCCAACATGACTTTGGTTGTTCTTTCGTCGACAGGAAACTACTGATGTGCATCGAACTTTGACGTTTTACTTTGACTGTTTATTTTGTAGCAGCTTACGCCTTCAACCACACAAGCTCCTGGGTAGGCGATCCAGCTGTTCTGACAAATTAATTGACAAATTAATCTGACAAATTAAGATGAACCTTTTCTTATCGAGTGCTTTCAAATAAGCAAATGTTTTGTATGCCATCCTTGTAAACTATCAACGTTCGAACAGCGAGATATCAACTTTTACCCCGCTCGCAGTACCCGGATGTTTATCACGGCTTTGACTCTTTCAGATCCTGGCATCGGACAGTCGGACGCTGAATTCCTGGTGCTCGCTCAAACGTGTCGTGCAACATCGCACGCAAGAAGAAGAAGCGCAACTGAAGAAGATTTTTTCCAGGAAAGCAAAGACGAAGAAGAAGAAGCATTTCACGAAGTGGAACGCCGAAACAGAAGTCGAAAGGTATAGTAGGCATGGTTTTCACGCTGTATTGAAAAAGTATGGAATTGTGAAATCGGTTTTCAAGGCCTTGAAAAAGTATTGAATTTTGTCAAAATGTACAAAGTATTGTAAAAGTCCGGAAATTCTAAATTCAGCCACCAGTTTATCCAGATTTTGTTCTTTATCGCTGATGACAGTTATGCAGATGTTCTTTGCATTGTGCTCCATGAACGAAATTTCGGCAAAATGAAGACAAGTGATGCTATTAAAGTTTTTTCATTTTTTATTGAAAAGCTGTTGGAAAAGTGGAAAAGTTGTTTTTGAAAATGTGCGGGAAACCTGAGTAGGCTGAAATGCTGTTTAAGTTCTTCATCCAATAAAATTGTGCTGCCACAAACTTTTGTTTCTCCTCAACCTTTTCTGTATCAGTGCAGTAAGAGAATGATGTACTGTTTTGGTTTCGAATTTTCCAATTCGTGTTTTTACCTGCTCGTCACTTAACACTCAAATTCTGTTTTTGGATGAGGTTTGGCGCTAAAGCCATCGGTTTATTCGTGCTCAGTCACAAAGCGTGTTATAACACCGCTTCGAAAGAAGGATAATTCCAGGTTTCTACCTTCTCCCCAAACGCTTTGTTGGAATTTTTTCACTGACGTCCATTTGTTGTCAGTAAAAAAAGCCCGTCTGTCAATGTTTTTCATAAATTCCCATTCTGATATGTAGGGACCGCAACGCTGCAGACTTGCAAGGTTCATTCGAAACGAAAGTAGAAGCAGGGACTCCAGCAGCTGTGGATGATAACTCGGCAACAGTAGAAGCGGACACTCCAAAGAAGAGAAAGAACTTAAACTCACGGCAACGTCGGAGAAAGAGGGAACTGGAAAAACTACGATCTAGTTTGCAGAACGATTCTTCAGCGAATTCCCGTGACCTCGCAAATCATAAACTAAAACACGGAAAGAGGAAAGACAACGACACCTTGCGGCGAATAGCTGCTATTGATAATGACCGCTTGAAGGCGTACGGCCTGAAACCGGAGAAAGTCCTTAAAAAAGCGAAATACGGCGCCATTTCGAAGCAAGACATTACCAGCTGAGGTCACCATTCTTGGTTCGGCGAGCGCTTCACGATGGTTGGAAATATTTGTTCCTCAAATCGACCAGAAGTCGTTACTTTCGCGTGCGGAACTCGATTTCATTTTTTGCGCGGTCTCTCCCTGATGATGATCAATCAGCTGTTCAGAGAACAGGTGGTTGATTTTTATTCGCCAAGTTCTTTTCGACCATAAAATGAATTGCTGCGAATAAAATTATCGAAGTGCTTCTCGAAAGCTATGAACGACTTGTGATGAAGTTTAGAAAAACTTGTGATGCTCTGCTTACAGTTGAACCCGATCTTGATAACATAATGAACTGATTGCATGTCGGATAAATGAAAAACTAATGCACTAAGCTAAATGTCAAAATTAAGTGCAGTACATGTTTTATCGACCGCAAGGTTGTTTTCGGCCACGGCCTCCGAACCACTGAGGCTACATGAACGTCATAGACATTTTTAGTCCCCGTTACAGGAACAGGAAATATAGTCTGGGAATATCGCAGGAAAGGTTGCCACGCATGTTTTCCAATATCCTGCCAACTTTCAAGTGAAAAAATGTGCAGGAAAATTTTTGAAATTATTGGCATGCACTATAGAAAAGGCATACAAAAATGGCATTTTGTCAAGAAGTTAAAACAACAACATACCGTTTTTTGTTTTTTAGATTGACTTTTCCTATTCGTTTCAAAGGTTGTGGCCTTATGAACAAAAAGGTCTTACAGATTTTGTGAAATTTGCAAATAGGAAGTTTTCTCCCCAAAGCACAGATGAGTGAGTTACGTTGAGATTTTTGGTCAGTTCAAGTTCTTGCAAGTTACCCATGCCGAAAATGGTTTGAAAACCCTAGCAGGTAAGCGTGAAACCAACTGTTGGATTATGACCAAAAATCACTCAACGAAGGAAATAATCACAAGATTTCCAAGCGCAAAAGTACATTTTTTTGCTACCAGAACGACCTCAGACATGTATTGATGATTTCTTCATTGACCCACTACCAGACGCGAAGTAGAGAAACATCCAAAACAGTGCCTTCCAACCGTTAGAAAGACGGTTGGCACTGTTCTGTTACACTAAAATTTCATTCGCACAACCAACCACAGTTACTGAAGGTTAAAAAAATAATCTCAAAATCCTTCAGGCTAATATTGTACATTTATTTTAATTTGTGTCTGTCATTTTTGGAAAATCGTTTTCACGTATTTTACACATCTTCACTCCTGAAAATCGCAAGCAATGGCTTGGTGAAAATGATGAATCACTGAAGCAAGTTTCAGAGAAAGCATGCGAATTGTAGTTTCAAACAAACTGTGACCATAGAGCTGATCACGCGTGAAAAAAGCAAATCTTGTGTCAGTCACTGAACGATCGTGGCGGGTCGCGCTACACATAAGATAACATTGTTTCCGCAACAAACATAGAGCCTTAACTGCTCGACGATACGCAGAGATAATCCCTACAAACTCTGCTTGCAGAATCTTTGAAATGTGCGGAAGCAAGAAAAAAGCATGAAAACCTGGCTAAGCAAGAGAAATAAAAGGCTTTAGCCGGAAAGAAATGTTATCTTATATATGCCTCAGGCGCTTGGCGTTTCAGTGTCTCCGATGCTATTACTTGTTCGGTGATTTTCATCCGCGCCGTGTTTGTCATCCACACAACAGGAGTTTATCATCCGTACCATCAGTACACACTGTCTCTCAGGTTGAAAAGCACTGGTCTGTAAAGAATTTAGATACTGACATTTTGAACAAAAATTTCGTTCTAGAGGGCGTTTGATCAATAAAATTCCAGGGCTGATTGTTCGCTCGCATTGGCAAGGACCGAGTTTCCTAGAAAACTTTCTGGGGACAAACTGTGATATGCATGTTGTGCATATCATGCCTGTCAGATAAAATCTGACTTTTTCTGGCTTTTTTCGCAGTCGGAAAGGCTTGGCTCTGGAAAAACATTGTCTGAGCTGCATATTTATTAAAAATCTCTTCTGAAAAAAGTCGATAACCATGCAGCATGCACAAAGTATTGAAAAGATTTTGCTGTTCCCTAAAAATGATCGATATTATTGATAAGAAACAAATGTACGACAGTGTAATTATGGGGAAAGTAAATGCTTTAAAGAGTGGAATTGTATTGCAGCGATGTTTCTGACGAGTTTTAACGTCTGTTTTGTGCTGGGTTATGCATATTTTATGTGTAAATGCCTTAAATCTGCTATCTGGCTTTTTTTGGTGAAGACATGTTGGCAACCTTGGTTGTGCATATCATTTGCGTTATAATGACGTCACCATGTTCACTCAATCGTAGTACGACCATTTTGTAAATCTGGCACAATGGTAGGCAAATTATAGAAATGATATATTTTGGGGACCATGGCCCAAGTGCCCACGTGGCTACGCCCATGGTCTTATGGCAGTTGCATTGTGCTGTGCTGGTATTTAGCACTAGCACTTGAAGAGTTCATTGTCAAAGTAGATAAAACAAACACGACAGTTCAGGTTATTCTGTGAAAAATGAACAATGCATTAGAAGTACAATTTATGAACTTGTATCGCAGTTACATAATCCAATTCCAATTAATAAACAAGTATTTCTGAGATTCAGTTTCCATAGTAGATCTGTACACTGTGTCTATGGGTAATCCAATGATAATGTCCATTTTTGTTGTTTGTTCTACAGTTTTATGCTGGGGTTTTCAACAGTAATGTAACCACGTAATTAGTTCAACTACTTTATTTTTTATCACAAAATATTGGGGCGGACAAAAGATATTGTATCCCTCCTTGTCCAAATGTTGGGGGACATGTTCCCTCCTTAAACTCGGTCCCTGCGCATAAGTATCCTGTTGATAGACACTCGTTGAAGGACTATACCCTATTCATTAATAAAATATTTAAATAGACTGGGAAATAACTACGATGTAGTAATTAGGCAGGATTAAAAGTTCAAAAAATAGATTCAATCAAGTTTTACAAAATTCTATAAAGACCTTGTTGCAGTACTTTATGTGACATATTAGAATACGTCGCCTTGAAGAGCAAACCAAGTTTTTACAATCATTTTGCTTTATTTCTTCAGATAGCGGTGCAGAAGTGCGTTTGGCTTTACACTTAAGCTAATTTTATTTAAATAAAACAACGCATTGTTCTGATTAAACCGCTGTGCTAGATGTCGTAATATGAAAAACGTAAGACTTGTGCGTGTCTGCAACTTTTTCTGCACAGCGACGGCCCGGCATTCGGTTGAGAAACAATGTGTAGTACTGTATACACTCTGTATAATACCAATTATGATGCCGATTCTGCATTAAATGGAAAACGAGCTGTTATGACAACGCAGTTAGTCTAAAACCCTAAATCCATCTTATGTCCCACCCGCGGCCCGCATACAGCTCAGCCGAAGGTTTTGTGCGGCCCAGTTTAGGATTTTCCTGTGGTATAAGCAGCCGACATAACGACAACATGTCCTTTTTTGATATCATAAATTTGACATTTTTGAGTCAAGTGGTCCTCAATACCACGTTATCGCATCTGTACTGCGTACTGTGAGATTTCCATATGTCCACTGATACCTTGATGCAAAATTTTTACCAGTTTTCTGAAATTTACCTTTGTTCCGTAGGCACTAAACGTGGGCACTGAACGTGCCTATGAATTCCCACTTGCGGAGTGGTTAAAAGTGCCAATCACGCGTTGCCATTGCAATTGCGATTTGAACGCTTTTAGTACATCACCTCAAACTAAATTTAGCTTGACAAGGTCAACGTCAGTCATTAAATATGCGGCCCTCATTAACATGTCATTCAATGTGTCGTCGTGGTTAAGATCGTGACATAATATTTGGCTCAATAAGCAATTTCTGTTGGGCGAAGCTGCTCTAAATGGTCAATGTCAAACCTCGCTTTTGAAGCAATGTAGAACACCTGGGGTCAAAATGCCATATTGGAGTTACAACCTCTGCGAAGCAGGCGTTGTAACGAAACGCCTCATATTACAAAATCAACGGAAGTTGTGTCTTTTGAAACAGAATCAATCCAACTGCAGTGTCGAGGTTCACGGAAGATCAAGTTTGCTGTTGGAAAGCAAAAACTGAAACCCCGTGTGCCATGTAAATTTCTTCTATATCCGAACTTCTTTTTAAATGTCTCGTATTTTGCCAGCGTGTAGTGCATGTGGTGTGAAATTCTGAATGTATTGCATTCAGTTCTAACTGCTTTGTGTTCAGTTTAATGATGCTGGGATGAAAATTAAGTGTGGTATTCTAGTTTCCGTGATACGACTATTCAATCCATAGAAAGTTGACTGCTTTGGGAGTTATCGCTTCTTGGCAAAATATAGTCTTGGTACAGTTTCCACAAACGGTGAAAACATGTGGCAAACCGTTCACGAATGTCTAAATTATCTGGATAGGCATTTTACCACTATCACACAGGCAAGGAACAATACCTAGACAGATAAGAAAATCGTCACCATATCTATGTGCTGAGTCAGTGGCGTTGCTAAGGGAGGGCGGTCCGTCCCTGGCGGCACTATGGGTTATGCTGTAGGCCAGGGATCTGGAACCTTTTTGGCTAAGCAAGTCATGAAAGCTACATATTTTTGATCGTATTTCCGTGAGAGTCATATCATATTTTGCAACACTTAAAAACTAACGTGTGCATTTTTAAGTAAAATCAACAATTTTAAACAATGGTAAATGTCTGAATCTTCTCTTTAGTAACATTTTTCTTACTGTTAATGCGATTTCTGGTGCTGCATGGCGTTGCTGATGGCTTTGTAGTCTGGTAGATGTAAAATTACAGAAAAAGTTTCATTCGTGACAATCGTGTTAAGAAAATATCAAGCGAACCAGATCCCGTCATCAAAATAGCCACACCTGGCTCGCGAGCCATAGGTTCCCGACCCCTGCTGTAGGCTTTGAACCTGCAAAGGCTGAATTGAAATAAAAGTGGTTTTAATGTCGGGACACTACTCGCAGTTGAAGCACGTTTTTTATTTTGAGCAATTTAAACTATGGCATGTGTATTTAAGCGATTGTTATCTTAGCCAAGCAATAAACAATCGTGCATCAGGGATGTTGTATCAATAGGCTTTTTTGCATGAAGCTGCAACACGGTTCTCAACACGCTTATCAACTCACTTGATGTCAAATTTTACTGATTCACTACGCGGTTGAGTGATCGAGTGTTGGGTCGTTGTTGACGTTTGATCGTAGTCCTTATATGACGTCATAGAGTTTAGTAGGAGTATGGTGGATGACTGTGGGCAAATGTGTGGCTGTGGTGAGCTCTAGGCTTTTGTAAGTGCTCTTGAGTTTTGTACCTGCGAGTAAAAGCGCATTGTTGGGTCTAAAAAACATTTCTGTGTAAATCTAATTAATGTGTAGATGGATTTGTGCTCGTCAAAATGGATTTCCGTGTGTGTGGAGAAATATAATCTAGCACAGTATTCTTCAACAGGGGTTCCGTGGCACCGCAGTGTTCCACAAAACATGTAGTGTGGTCTCGTGAGTTTTAAAGGTTCCTCGTTTTTTTTAGGAGAAATGATTTCTTGCTTCAGTATGTTGATGCGTCATTATGAAAATTTTTAGATCGCCGTGCTGCATTCAGATTCCAAGTAGGCCAGTTACTTGTACAGGAGGTTGAGCGCAGTTAATAGCCAAAAAAGAAATATTGATTGTTGTTGCGTCGCTTGTTATTCATTGTGCAATTAAGAAGAACGTTATTGTTGCATGACAGTTATACGATGTTGCCGATGTACAGTTTACAGTAGAGAAAGAAGGCCCCCTTGAACTTTTGCAGCAGTTTTGCCAACCTTGCGGTTTTCCCGCGAATTTGGGCTTGTTTTTTTATGGATTTGCGTTTTTTTAAGACTTGCGTGTTGCTTGTTTTGGCGATTTTTTAATTAAAATTGACTTCTTTTTTCAGATTTTTTTTGCGGAATGCTTACATTTTATGGCACTTTTGCTGTTTCAATCTACTGCAAAACAAAATTTGGGCGTATTTATGTGTAATTTGCACATTTGGGCTTGTTTTTTCGGATTTGCCTCCCTTCTTTTATATTTAATTTGCCTGCTGGTTTTATGTTTTTTGAATTTTCCTACCAAACGCAAGTTGGGCTTGTTTTTTTCCGTTAAATTACCTATTCTAGGCTTGTTTTTCAAATTTACTTGCTTGTTTTTACAAAATAAACTGACATCACTGTTTTACAGTTCATTCAAAAGTATAACCTTGGGAACTCTGTTCCAAATATAGTAATAATGCTGCGGATTTTCCTCACAATTGCCGTTAGTGTTGCTACCTGTG
>JGI24021J15306_10012616_pt1 | contig 10504 bp, 8 predicted proteins | sample Ectturendosymbi1_FD_15306 | JGI IMG/M metagenome (IMG submission 15306) | reverse complement strand
TAGCAGTTTTAACTGTTTGCAAAATATGCTATTTCTTGTCTCTGCCCTTGTCCAGGTTGCAAAACATCAAATGACGGTGCTCAGCAGGTCGGCGTTCATATCTGTATAACCCTCTGGGTCGAAATAAATAAATTAATGTGAATAAACTTTAAATGTCACAAGCGACTTTTTCGTGGCGGTCGCTGCATACATCCAACATTGTATTTAGAAATGTGCCCCCCGTTGTAATTTTTGGCCCCCCCCTGCTGCGACATCCTGGCAACGGCCCCGGCACATCCCCAATTGAAATAAGAATATTCGTGTTCATCGAAACACTGTGCACACTTTTGAATAGGACCGGGTAGCGTTAGTTGCGCGTGTTCAGCCACGTGACTCCATCCTTCTGTCGCTGCCAGGAATGGACGTCCAAGTTCATTTCGATCGAAGACCCGTTCGACCTCAACCACAACTTGGGAGCTGGAGTCTCTCGCAAGATGACCAACTTCATCATGCGCGTCTTTGTTAAAGCTCGCGAGCACTTCGGGACACTCCCCAGTGTCGAACTGCTCGTCCGGAGGGAGGAGGTGGGTTGTTCTTTCCAATGTGGGCTGTTGTTCGAACCGGATGCAGGAATCGCCGCTGTTTCACTCTGGTCAGGAATATTTCTTCGACGCTAAAATTTTGATGGATGGGGAGGAGGCTCCAAACGACCGGTGCTGCAGGATTTGTGGGAAGATCGGTCATTTCGTTCGCGACTGTCCACGTAAGCGGAGGAAGAAGCAGCACGACGACGATGAAAGTTTGTTGGGCTTTTGTAATTACGTGCATCAGCTTATCATGGACTGACATTTCTCTGATGAAAACTGTTGCAGTTTTTTTTTTAATTAAAGGTTTTTAACCCATATCAAAACAATGTGAAAGGTCACTGTCTGTCGCAAGGAATCCTTCCCAGCAAAAAATCAGGCACCAACATCTTTACAGGAGTATATATTTCGCCTACGAAGCAGGCATCATTAGTTCTTATTCATATAGAATCAACTGTGTAAAGAATACGTTTTTTGCTAAATTTTTCAATTATTTTCCTGTCGTTGAGATTAGGGTTTATTTCTTCTGCAGATGCTTTCAGCGATATGTTGTGTTTCTTCTGTGGTGAAATGGGTCACATAAAGAAAGACTGTCCCATGAAAATCTGTAAGTTAATTTGCATTTCTTGTGGTAACCATCGTGCAGTAGTTGGTGTAATACGACAGTTCGACCTTGCTTTTGCTCGCCCTTTGAATCCCTGTGTGTTTTTACCACTCATTGGTCGTTTTGTAGCCTCTGCTGTGCTTCAGTTTGATCTTCAAGTCGCAGCAGAAGTGCTGCTGTTAAAAGCGAATGACAGAGAGGTAGCAATGCCTCGAAATGCCAAATTGCACCATGTTCCTGGAAAGTGTAAGTTATAACAAGCGGTTTGCACCTCAAGTCGCTGAGGTCAGGAGGTTAATTATGGGGGCTGACGTGATATCGTTAGTTTTCCTCATTTAGTTGATATCTCCGGAGTTTCGCTGCTAAATTTGATTAAAAGTATTTTGAACTTCTCAGAGCGATTTCTTCTGTAGCTGCAGCAATCACATTCCTTAAATTTTGTGCAAGTGAGCGACGATGCCAATAAATGATCGGAACGCTTGACTTTCGACGAAAAGAAAGATTAACCGTTCCGTTGAAGCGTTAACTAGATTATTTGCCCAACATCGTTTAAATATTGTCGAAAAGCATGATCTTTTAGGATGATCGCAATTCTTTCGCGTGTTCTGTTTGCCTGACCTGAAGTTCTCCACCGCTGAAGCGCGCTGCCTCCTCAGTGTTAAGGTTCAAAAATCACCAGGACCCGTAGTTTTCTTCTTGTTTCACCACACATCAACACCATTGCTATAAAGTAGCTCAATCGCGATTGGTTAATGCGGTCTGACGTAAGTTCATTCTGAAGCGTTTGAAATATGCGCTTTTCAGCGCTCAGATCTTCCTTTATTGACTGTATTTGTCTGGCAGTGCGCGAAAAGATGCGAATGCCGGCGATGAACGAGCAGCACACCCCCCCGACCCATCCGCAACGACTTCTGTCTGGAGAGACAGCGCAGTCCTCGAACAGTTCGCACCATTCCGTAAAAAACTCTCCTTCGGGTTCCAAATCTCAAACTAGCGGGTTAGTCCAATGCTAGTTCGTCGTCATTTTTCCTTTTTTCTGATACATGAATACTCGTCTATTAGTTAGCAGTTGTGTGTTGCTTCGGGTACTAAGTTGTGTACGACTTTACCCTTTCGTGCACATGTCTGTCTGCAGAAACGAAAGCGGAAAGAGTCCTTTGCACAAGAACCCTGGACACCAGGTACGTTCCGTGGGATTTAAGACGGTTTTTGCACAGGACGTTTGCTTACGATGCAACTATCTGGGAACTCCGGACACAGCCTTGTACACACGCCACTGCACATATGTTTAAAACTAGCCTTTTGTTGTTGGCCATTGTCCTTGTGTAGATGATGGCTTGCCTTGGGACTATATAGACTTTTGAACGTGTGAAGACTTGAACTGTTGTCATTCGAAGTGTGTTTGTTTAAATTGTTACGTTTTACTGGTGTTTTTGTTTTTAAGATACATCTATTTAAGATATGTTGCAGTCAAACCAGTCGTACTCAGGTCAAGTGCTTAATACGCTGGACGATGATAGCGAACATCTTTTTGATTAAAAGTCCGGTTATCCATTTCTAACTTGAACGCGGTGTGAACCATTCTCCATATAGTCGAACCACTGTCTTTAGTGTTAACAACAATGTAATCGATAATCGTTACGTGTTAATCTCTCGGTTTCGGCCTCACTTAAGTTGTCATATAGCCTTTCCTTCTGCTGGCCTGCCCTCATGGAATCTGTTCAACATACTGTAGCTGTTGTTCATGTCCTTCATCCCAGTTTGTCCGAACGTTGCAGCCAAAACACTTTGTGCGAAACTGAAGGAAACGAAGTTAATCAGTTACGTAGCATCTCCTCGAACTATGTGGCTTACACATAGTGGCTTACACAACAGGTGTCCTCTGCTTAGTAATACATAATTTATGCGGGACTACTTGAACAGCAGCGCTTTACTTGTCATTTAAATGGGTTCTAATCTTCATCGCCAGAATGGATCGTGAAGAACGTGCGCAAAAATTTTTTCAAGTTTAACTGTTTCTGGCGCACCGTTGTTGCCTATCGAATGAGTATTTCAGACTTTCATGCATTCCACATTTAATTTTGCTTGCAGGTGGATTCACCGGAATCCCCGCACGACTTCGCGCACAGACGTCTGTTGTAAGTGCTCCGAGTCTTACAGTTTTTGTGCTTTATGAACAAGATTGGCAGATCACCATGGGAGATATATCCACATGGCGTTTCTGTGACGTTGGGGAATGTATATCAGCTTAGGCTCAGCATCAATATATTGTCACTCACTTTCGAGCTTTTTACGTCTTTTTCTTTCCGCTGAGCGCCCTGCTTAGCACCGAAACGCCTCAGTATCCAAGATTTTGCAAAACATTGTGGCTATTCTTTCGGGAAACAGTGCTTCGTACTAGAACGGTTTCGTCCGGGCATTGTGCTGAACGAGGTTCACTGGAACCAATAAGTTCTAAACCTCACTCATGTTACATTCGCAGATGACGTTCTTGATAACAAGTTCTCATCACTAAAAATATATAAGCGGGCTGGGAGTTTGGCGTTATTTGAAATGACAGAGCTAAAACAGATTTCCACTTGGTAATAGTATCTTCTTTTTAGGTTTTAACGCAAAACGTGATCGTGTACTAAACGGAGATGCATTCTAAAAATAGTGACTGTGGTGAAATTGCTGCCTTCACACATCCTGGTTTGCGACTTGCCATTCGTCCACGTGCGCAGGTCTTATATCTCATTTCTCGCTCAGTTCGTAACCACGTGTTCACCTGTTGTTGTTTTTTAAATTCCACCATCAGTCCGGTCTCCCCGGTGTCAAACCGTAACTATGCATCGGCCTCAACCTACGACCGTCCGAAGAACGCGACATCGCGCAATCGATCGAGCAGCAGCAGCTTGCCTTCTCCCGGCGCCGTGCTCGATGGCGTTAGCGATGGCGCGGATGTCTTCGGAACGCCTCCGCGCAATTTTCCTGCGAGGTGGGACTTTCTTCGGATTTCCGAAAAGTTAATTAACGCCTGTGTGGCCGCGTTTCTCGCCCAGTGTATCAGAATGTGTTTTGGAGTTCTGTGCGTTTTTTTTCGTTGGCACAAAATGGTTCAGTGCGGAAAGCATAAATTTTGATTGAGGAATTTGAAACTTACTCCCATAAATAGCAAACCACGCAAACACGTTAAGAGAGAGCACCCGTGAATGTTCGTGAATACAAGTCACGTGAGCACAGTTTGTGCGGCTCCTGTAGAACGTCGAGTTAAGCACCAGGTGCACAAAACGCTGCGGAAAACCGCTTCTTGTCCAGTTTTTCGATTACGAGATCTCATGGTTGTCGGGCTCCGTCAAATTCGTTTGTCGCTTCGATATTTTAGCTAAAAACATGACTGCGGCTCCTCCCGAATTCATTTTCTGGGTTGTGTTCATCCGCGCTTTGTTCCAGACGACCACCACCAGCTGCGCACTTCCCGGGAAACTCGGGCATGACGAGAGCCCTGACCTCCTCGTGTCCTGTGCCAATATCACCGGCCGTGGACGGCCAACGACGTTCCCATTCCAGTCTACCTCGCTCTCCACAGAGCATGCCCACTGTTTCGCAGATCGAATCGCGGTACATGCGTCATTCTGTCGGTTCAGCAACGGGCGGCGGCCGCGAGAGAGGTTCGGGCTTTTGTCGTCATCAATTATCGTGACTTGACTTCTTTGTTTTCTTCGTGTCCGGCGAACTTAATGCATTTTGACCAACACCGACGCAATGAGTTTCATTGGTGACCAAATTACACAAGCTGTTGTTTTTCTACTTGTTGGTACGGCGCGTGCAAAGGCTTATACTATGACAGTGTTTCTCGCCGACATTTCTTTCGCGGGCCACTTGGTTTTGAAAGATTTTTTCCGCAGACGGGGTTCGAGTATTAATGGGCTGCTGTTTAATTGCTTAAGTTGTAGCTTATATCACGTTCAAGGTTTTTGTTAAAGTACATTTCTTCCAATACTGACTTCGTTAGGCACCAATTCTGCATAATTCATCCGCAGTAGGTCGAATCTACTAAAGAACAACTGGAGAATTGAAATATTCCCATGTCAAACAAGCGTTGAGCGGATAATCAAAGAGACCTGCTGACGGATGTGGTTGCTTTGCTGGCAAGCGGCTCTGTTTTCATTAGTCGCTTGGGGTTTGAGTTTCGAAGATTACCACACGATATTCCATACTTAGTCTTGTCACCGTGGTAGTTTTCATTACTGAATCGCGGTTTGGGTTGAATCGTTCTTGCGCCTTTTGTTGCCTTCAACCGTGCGGCTAGCGCGGTTCGGTTTTCTCAAGGTCACATCAGCTGTGTTTAAACAGTGTAAATTTAAACACTAAGCACACTTTCAGGGAGAAGCCGAGTTCGCTGTGTACACGTTTCAGGTGTTAGTTGGACATTCTCCACGCTGAAGCTCTCTCCTTTAGTCAGTAACAGACGTCCGTTGAGCAAATTATTCAAACCCGGTATTTTCTCGCAGTAAACACGTTTTTTATTGCAGATCGTATCAGATCAGATTCGAGAGTCATGGATCTCGGCCTTCGATCACCTCCCGTCATCGTCCCCGCTGCCCCTATCCTCGGCTTAGGGGTGCAGATTCCGGCCCCAGGGTCTGCAGCACACGCTGTTTCACCCCCACTTTTTTCCACTCCTCCCCGCCAGTTCCCAGCAGCTTTCCCGTGTCAAAGCCCACGAAGTCCCCCTCAGGCGTCGTCCATAATGTTTCAGGCAAACCATGATAGCAGCCCGTCGTCAGGGTGGAACCCGTTTTTGCACAAATAAACTCCCCTGCCGGTTCTGATCGCGACATCAAATGGCAAGCGTCAAGGCCAGGACGGTGGCTCTGGCCGCGACCTTCATCCGCACATCTGACCGGATAAGGAGCGACGCGAGTTATGGTGGAAGTGTGAAGCTGCGGATCTTGAAAGCTTTTTATGCTGACTTTCGTGATTTTGTCGTCGACGTCACTTCCGCTGACATCCAACAATCGCAACACCGAAAATATTACTGTGATAACATGGTGCAATGATTGGTTGAAGCTTTGCGCGACCCGGGCTCGAGACATACTTCCCGCCGGACGCGCTGGTCGGTTGCTACCGCACGACTTCGTTGCCATGCAATTGCGGCAAAGAGTAGCTCCACCCACAGAATAAACGTTTTTTTCTGAACTTACAGTGAAATTGTGAGGCCTGTGCCTCTGCAGCACCCTCACATTGCATCGCAAGGTTTACCCCGCCATTCTTTCAGGTGTTTTACTTTTCCCGAAGTATACATTTCTGAGCTGTAGGAAATATGTCATTTGAGGCACTGTATGCGTTTGACGCTTTGCAAATTTTTCAAGCTCCTCTGAAGCCAGATGAGGTTTTGGTTCTTGCTGTGGACGATTTTATTGTTTATTCGAATCGGTGACGTGAACCCATCGGTTGTCAGGAGCGCTGTCGCTTTCGTTCATTCCAGTTTTGAACTCTGGCGTCCAAATCCTGTTGTTTTTAGTAGCAAAAAATAAACTGGATTTTAGATGATGGTGAAACAGTGTGGCTTTTCTTCAGTCGCCATTTAATAATCAGCTAACCCGACGGTGCTACGCAACGCAAATGTTGCCGTCAGGTTGGCGCTTAATTTTGAGTAAGTCGCTTTGCCGGAGGCCCCAAGGTTCTTAGAGCTTGCGTTAAAATGACAACAAAAAAATTTAGACCACATGCAATCTGTTAACAAGAAACTTAAGCTTGCTTGTTAGATGTGATAAGACCAAATCAAAAGAAATTTTAACTTTAAAGAAATGTTTTATCTAAATATCGATAAACTGTAACACTTCGAAATGCTTTGTTGTCCACTGGTTGGGAAGCGCTAATAAAAGTGCTAACATTTTAAAATTGTTTGCACGTTTTAGTGAAATCTCTTCAGTGAGCTGTGATCACGTTTGGCCCAATCTTTGTCGTTCCGCTCAATCGGATTTAGAAAGGAAACTTGAAAGTTTGTCGTTGTGCAAGAGTTTGATCTACTTGTGGATATTCTGCTGTAGTCTTGTTTCAATTTCATGACGTGGAATCTCGCCGTTTGGTGCGGAGGACGATGAAGACAGTGCCGCCCTTCGTGATGTCGGGTGACGCAAGACAGCTTTTTAGCGATTGCTAAAAAATTAAAAGAAAGTTATTGTTTCGTCGTTTGTAAACGATTTTATAATATGTATACGAACCAAATTGACGCATTTCTTTGATCGAAGGTGTCTAACTTTGCCAAAAATGTCCTTGCGATGTTAAGCATGCCTCATAAAAATAAAACCTGTTGAAATATGTCGATTTAGCTTTTAAGTTACTTTTTGCCTATTTACTTTTTTGGCGCAGACATGGTCCATATGCAGGGCCGGATTTGCCAATAGGCTGTGTAGGCTTAAGCCTAGGACCTCAAGATCCAAGGGGGCCTCCAGCAAACTGTGGTACGCACAGAGTCAATTGGCGGTAGGCTGTATGATCAGTTCGATAAATATTCATCAAAATTTTTGTCTTCATTATTCATTATATTGAGTTATATCCACCTAATCAGATTTGGTGTTGATAACGCCAGGCTCTTCCAACGAATTTCCATGGATCTCAATATGACCGTTGATGAAGCCGCATGCCGACTATGGTGTCGTCAAACGCAAAGCAATTGGCTGCGTTTCCTGAATCGCGTGGATCGTTACGTGCGAATCAGGCGAAAGAACTTGTGACTGTTCGTGTTGGAAATGCACCTAATCAAAGCTAAGGTTGTACTGCAGGAAGAGCTATGTGTAGGGCTAGCAGCAGTATATTCTGCAGTACAATAGAAACCTAGTTGCTTCTGAGCAACACTAGTTTTGTTAGCGTTTCTATTGCGTAAAGCGCGTTCCGAATTTTTAGATGTGATTTTTCCATTTCAATTTTCTTTAACAAAATCATTCAGAAATCAGATTGTTATTGAGCACTTGCGCAAGTTTGTACTGCTCCCATGCTAAGCAAATCAGAGCAGATCTTGACGAGTTGAACAGCAAGCAAAGGTCACTTTGCCAACTGACGACCATACAACTCTTCTCCAAAAGGAAACAGCAAAAAGTTGAAAAAGCGCGTTTGGGTCTGATGCCGTAGTGGTTCTAAGTTTGTCTAACCAGGCTGGCCCTTCTTTCTGAGCGTGATGGTCACCAACTGCTCCGGAGAAAGGTCTTTTTCAAGATTCAGAAGATTGGAATTGAAGGGTCGCAATGTTTCAGGTGAGGTTGCAGTGCCGGATTAACAATAGCAATTGCTACGGGCCCCGCGGTCCTTAATATTATATGCAAAGGTGGAAATTAGAATTTAGGTGCCCGAGGCAAACTCTCAGAAAGGGATCCCTTTTGGCACATTTGCACGATTTTTGCTTTATTTTGACCAACATGTGACTTGCTTCAAATGTCATTAAAAGTAGCTCTGAAGTGATTAATAAGCTTTTTAACAAAACAATGCAAAAATAAAGTGCGAATCTCTCAAAAGGGGCCCCAAGCCGACCGCCTCATTTGTCTCTCCTAATGTCCACCCCAGATTATTATGTGTAAAATTTTTTCACATATAGTGTAAAAACTGTATTTTAAAAATGTGGCCCCTCTTCTGGTTTTTGGCCCCTCTTTGTGGTTCCCCCTGCTGCTATATCCTGGCGACTGGCCGGTAAAAACATGAAAAGCCAATAAACGAATGTTTTGTATTCAAGCGCGAGGCCGCGGGCATTTGCTCGGTTTGCCAAATGGTTAATCCGGCCCTGCCTAAGAGTTATATTTGCATAAGGACACGAAAATGTATTTGAGGTTGAACAGAAATCAAACTGCACAACGGTGAATTGGCAAAAAAATACCGAGTTTAACCTGCATTAACTCGAAAAGAATGTTCAACTAAACTAGGCGATAACGTACCTGTAAAGCAAATGTTTTGCACTTGGATGAAAACGTTAATGCATTGTGGGTTTGGTTAAACTCAGGCAAATCAAATGACTCGCGAACCCATGCATTCAGCACAGGCACAAAGTGAAAGAGTCACGAAATAAATGTCTTTTGCATTGGTTGGTCACCATCGTCGCGACATTACAAGAAATGAGGCTAAATGTGTAGCCCAGCGTGGTCCAACTGCTTTTGACCTACGGGCCATTTTACAAAAACGTGACAAATTGCGGGCCACGTCTACAAAATGATGTGTAAAACAACAGGGTTCACAAGATTTAAAACAAAAAAAGAAGGTAAGTTAGTGAGTCATTGAAATTATTACACAATAGCAAATAGTAATTTATTACAAAGCCCTATCAGTGTGATGCCTGTGATCGAGGCTTCTCGGACACTATAGTTCCTTTATCAATACCAATGTTAGTGGTAGCAAGTCGGAGACTATCGATCAGTGTTCCGCCTGCCACTTTTACATTTTACTTGCTTTATTGTAGAAAATGTATTCTCACACGTATGTATTTCCAAACATATTTTTATTGCGAAATCTTTCAGTTTGGGAAATCATTCTTTCCTGACGAATTTCCAGAGGCTCTCTACAGTCTATTCTAACGCCGTTAATATTGTACATTTTTATTAAAAGATGTTACGCTTACTCTATTTAAATTACCTGTTGCAACATATCTAATTAAAATTACCTGTTGCAACATATCTAATTAAAATTACCTGTTGCAAGACATACGGAAAACATTACCAACAAAGCTCGCAGGTCTTAAAAATTCGGTCCGCGGGCTACATGGGGCCCGCGGGCCTGTAGCTGGACCACACTGGTATAGCCTATTTTTGATTTAATTTTGAGTTATAGGCCAATATGTAGCTAAGTCAATACTTCTCCAACGTTTTGATTTAAATCCTATTTACTAAGGGTTGAAGACAGTCTTGTGCAAAACTGCCAATCCTAAACTAAAACTATGTCTCCACAGTAGTTCTGCCTTTTGTTTTCGTCAAATAATTCACAGAGATTTTCTTGCAAATGCAACTTTTTAACATTATAAATTGCACCTTGAAATTTATGTGACAACCAATGTTACAGCAAAGCCAGTTACATTTCTGCATGAAACGAATCACGGCTATACTGTGGCCTCTCACACGTGCAGCTGTTAAACTCTTATTGTTTCAAGACAATGACCTTTCTTACATTAGGCCTATACAACCAGTGATTACTATAAAAATCACTCATACCATTCATTCATTCAGCGTGTCGTCTTCGACTGACGAAGGTTGACGACCATAGCTCTCCGTAGGGTCCTGTCGTTAGCTTTGAGTACACAGTTCAATATCCTTCACCCAATCCCTTCTCTTTCTTCCTCTCCCTCTCTTCCCTTCAATGTGTCCTTCCAACAACT
>JGI24021J15306_10012613_pt1 | contig 10505 bp, 9 predicted proteins | sample Ectturendosymbi1_FD_15306 | JGI IMG/M metagenome (IMG submission 15306) | reverse complement strand
TGCACGTTGACTGATTCATAACGCTTGTTGTTTCAAGCCACTTCGGAAGCCTCGCTCTGCGAATAGTTACTTTTATCAGAAAGCGACTTTTTCTTTGGTGTTAATCGTTAGCTGGCGTTGAGTTTTAGTAAGTTTGTGTCATTTGTGCATTAAGTTTTGAGGCTTAAGCGTTTGCATGTATTTTAGCAAGACGTTTTCGTTTTGTTTTATTTGTCGCGGTTGGGTATGCGCGGTTTTTCCATTGCAGTCTTGAGGTTGTTTACTTTCTGTGACCTTGCGTTGCCTTTCTACGTCTCACACCTGTTGGCATTGCTTGCAGATGATAGGACTGACGATGCATAGTGTTACGTGAAATCGATTTCCTATTAAAATTTTGTGATTGATTCCTTGCTTCTTTCACATGTGGAGTGAAGTTACTTGTGCCGAATCATTTATATCAGTCGACTCATCCAAAGCAATCAACTTGTACACATCTTCGTTTTGACATAATGTGTAAAGTTGCTCAGATACATTGAGCGCTGACTCATGTTGCCGATTAGCTATGGTCCTTCTGACGAGCGGCAATTTTTTGTACTTGTTGTTTCCCCTGTTTTTCGATTATTACGATATAAACAATGTTACCTACCACACTCATGGGATGCTGACGGGAATGTTTCAGAAGAGTGTTTAATATTACCGCACATAACGATTTAAAGATTTTGATTTTCAGGAACAGATTTTTTATACGACTTGTAAGAAGAACTCTGTGCTGTTTCAACTGGCATGATTTGAGAGTGCGACTTATACACGCCAGCAAAATAAAATTGAAAAAATATGGTTAAGTGAGCAAACGGATAGAAGGCCGCACAAACTCTTTGAAAAGGCCGCGCTTTCCCCACCCCTGGACTAAACCATGCTTCCTGAGAAACTAGCAAAATAGTATGAACAACCCTTCGTTGAAAAGATTATACCTGCCAATAAAATTTAAGCGCTGTGTTGGAAAACACATTTGGCAAAAAACACTTTCGGTTACCGAAAAATGTGAGTGAACATCCGTCGCAGATCTACTTGAAGGTAAACCCGTAAAGAAATAAATATTAGCATGTTTCCATTAAAAGGAGACCTTGGGATACAAAGCCTAACCAATATCCTATCCAGGGCCGCAACCAAGTGATATTTTCGGGGGGTGGCAAAATTATGTAACTTGTTGCTGCACCTAACAAATACACAGGTTTGTGAAAATTTCGGAGGGGGCAATTGCCCCCCCTCTGGTTGCGGGCCTGGTCCTATCTATAATAAAACTGGATGCTCGCTTTCATGACGTCATCTTAACTATATTGTGGCATAGACCTGCTATTTAATATGAGCCCTTGCTTCTTGATTCTTGGAAAAAAATGTTGAGTGAAATGACAAATCGGCAGGCTCTGTCAAAGGGTGAAAAAGTGATTAGGCGCATATCTGAATTGAAAATGAAACGTGCACCTCTCTACAGCATGGGCTTGTCTAAGGCGTCCTAGAATGAGAGATGTCTTGGGCAAACCCTCTCTAAAAGGCCTTGGTTTATCAAGGAAGACGTGTATTTTGCTCTTTGTCAAATCGACCACGCAAGTGCCGTGGTTAAGACAATCGTTTTTTTTTCGATGGCGTTTTAAGAATTATGCTGTGTTTTGCACGCTTTGTCTAAAATTTGCGCGGCTCCTTCCTGTTTGCAGTAGTGTTCGTTAGAACGATGTTGCGGAAGAGTCGGCTCCAGCAGTACATTGTTTTCGCAGCCCAACACGACCGGTGAACAAAAGACGAAGCCAACTCAGAACAGCGTTCGGGCGCTTCGTGGGTCTGGCCTTTCGCCTGATTTGATCATGTGCCGGAGTCGGCGTCCGATTGAACTGTCCGTGAGGGAGAAGATCGCCAACTTTTGCCACGTTGCCCCTGAACAAGTGAGGACTCGCCGACTTGACTTTCGTCGGTATGCAGGTCAAATAGAGTCCTTTGATCAAACTTATTTCTCCTATGTTTCAGGTGATAACCGTGTCCGATGTTTCGTCTATTTATCGCGTGCCGTTCGTATTGGAAGATCAGAAAGTTTATGAATATCTGATGAAAAGATTACACTTGCCACTTCAACCGTGCAGAAGCCTGTCAAAATGGAGAGGCCTAGCAGAGAAGTATGCAACGAAAATGAAATATTGTGTGGTTCGCCAACGAGAAAGTCTATCGCCGATCGCTTTTCTTTATGTGTTCGGATGAAATATCCGTTTAGTTTTGCTGAGAAGCCTTTGACGCAGAGCTTCTAATTTTCTCAGCTTTTCTGAGTTTCTAATTTTCTTCTTACTTACCATAGTGGTGAAATATATCTTGACCTGTAATCACAGAAAATAATGAAGTGTCTTGTAAGGTCGAAGTTTGAGTTTAACTGTAACCTTTCGATTCCGTTTGAATAAGAGCTGATAATGCGTACCCAATAGACGAAATATATACTCTGATAAGATTATGGCGTCTGATTGTTGACTGTGAAAGGATTCCTTTCGATAGATTGTAACTTGTCGCCATGACTTCGACTGGCAAGATTTTGCGTAGATTTCCACAACGGAGCACAATGTTTTGGTTTTTAATAAGCGGCGGTATACTAAGAAATCAACGAAAACGCTGTTCTACCGACACTATCACGATTTCTGGCTCTTGTGATTTTACCGTAAGAAGTTTGATGTGTTGTTATAGATCTAGTTTTTCACCCAACCTTTGTTTTGGCGGTCATGACGTTGAATTGCGTCACTCCATCGATTAACATTAGTTACTGTCCTCGTCTGCAGTTCAAAGTGTATGCATAATATGACGGCCAGGTTCTTCAGCACATTTACTTTCTTGTTTTGTTTACCCGTTCGGTCCATGTTTCACAAGCTGCCAACAAAAGCGCAAGGATTAGATTTTTTGTTGTGTGATACAAAAGTGTGCAGTACAGCGGGTTGCTAGAAAAGTTCGTGATTCATGATTTTAACCGCGTACGATAGACATTGCGTTCCACAATGCGTGCTGATGAAATCAGGCCTTCATGATTTGAAACGCTTTTCTCAATTGATTAAAACCTATTGACGCGGGTTCTGTTGCTTCCTAATCAAAGCAATAATTCCTCTCGCAATCTGCTTCATGCAGTCCACATCATTGTCTTTAGAAGCTGGCACGCCTGCGCGCTACTTTGTCGAATTGTTTCCACCCGCTTCCAATTTCATTGCAAATGGCGTTTATTCGTTCAACGTTGTTCTGGTTCCTGCGTCCATCCAACGTGACGGTAACCGTTCAGTGTCTGCTTACAAAAAGTAACTTCGCTACTGAAAATGTGGCTCGCTACTGCCAACATCCGGAAAGTACCAGGTGACAACTCCCATATGCAGAGAGAACGCCTCGCCCGCTTGTACGAAACACGCCTTTTTCTGGCCGTGTGTTTGCCTAAAATCTGCTTCGCAAGTTCCGTATGCCTAAACATTTTCTTCTACTGGCTGTCCAGGATCGACAGAATCCAGACCACATGCTCCATCGCCATGGTTGGCAAATACACGACCTTCGAAGATTCCTACACATCTGTCATCAAAGCCTTGCGTCATGCCGCGCTTGCAACCAACAGGAAGCTCGATTTGCTGGTAAGATAATTCTTCAGTGCCGTTGTTTGGTTGAAAGGAAAAATAGGATGCGTCTTGTATTTGCTGAATCGTTGTGGTGCCATCTGGCGCTTTTTGAGACATACGTCATGAAAATCAATCAAGGGTGTTTCGGTTTATTGACAACGCATCTGAAATCATCCGCAGGTTGTAAGTGCTCATCGAACGAAAGCTCGTTGTTTGGCGGACGACCCAGGCTTTCATGATAAAGTATTTCGGTTAATTTTTTTCATTTACTTCCATTGTATTCGATCAGCAAGCACTGTAAAGGATTGGCTCGATCAATCTTGGAAAGAGTTCATTTATTCAAATGTTTCGCTGCTCCAGAATTATATTCGCTCTATTTTTGCTGAGTTCCAGCCATATGCTGCAGAAAGCATTACGTCAGCATTCGAAAGTCTCTTGATCAGCGTTTTAGTTTCGTTACAGATGTTAAATGTTTTCAATGTGCATTTGGGAAAGTTTTGATTTTGACCAAGTTTTTTCACTTGAAACCCTCTTAAAGAATGTTGAAGCTGAGCACCTCGAGAACGGAATGATGACATCCAACCCGGTCGCGTACCACGAAGCGTGGAAGAAGCTGTGCCAGGCCGAGTGAGTACGATGACCGCCCCTGCATGAACCCGCTTAGTTCATTCGTCACGTGACATGCGCGACTACACGAGTCATAATGCTTGTACAGTGGTCTCCTCGTCCCCGGTGGTTTCGGTGAACGCGGCGTTGAGGGGAAAGTGGCGGCGGTGAGGTGGGCGAGACTCCACAAGAAGCCGTTCCTTGGTATTTGTCTCGGAATGCAAGTTGCTGTGATCGAGTTCGCCAGAAACGTTCTTGACATGCCAGGTAAAACGGACGCTTTCTCCTTAGAAAAAGAACTTGGTGAATTGTTCAGGTTCTAGGTTCGCAAGGCCTAGTTTCCGTGTGCAGTAAGATAGTAGGAAATTGGGACTGTGTGCCTTACTACAAAGCAAGAATACAACTTCCATCGTTCGTTGGGTTTAGCTGCAGTGGCAGCCAAAGATCCTTTCCACGCTCAGACCCATGACCGACCTTAACTAAAATTCACGCGCCTTTGCTGCCATCATGCGCACGTTAGAACTGTTTCGTTGAAATTCAAGTCAACCCAGTCATGCAACGCATGCAAGCAATGGTATGCTAGAAAAGTGCTTTGGCCTTCGATATTAGGTTATCTCGCAGCAACCGTGTTTGCCATAGTTGCATCACCACAGGCGTATGATACAAGTAAACAGTTCACTTTGTCGAACGAAGTTATGGGCCGTAGGTTCAACTCAGTGGCGTAGCAAATGTGTATTGGACGCTTATCCGAATTATTTTTATATTTGAGGACTGATGTAACTGCATCGTGTAACTGTAAAAGAAAACGTTTGTGTTATACGCACGACATAACAACAGCCAATTCATTAACTTAGCTTAAATGAGCTAAAAGATCAGCGCCTATAACGAAAAAAAAAGTAATACACAATAATCACGCACTGCCAATGATCATCAGCGAAACAAGCGCAACATGCGATGCCAACAATGACCTGGACAATCAAGCCCGCGTCTTCAGTTATTGCTCAGGCACGATCTTGCAGTACAAGAACAAACGATAAACAAGTCACAACCACATATTTGTTTAAAACAGTGATTCTCAACGTGGTCCAGGTGGACCACTGGTCCTGGAATTTCTAGTGGTCCACAGAGAGTTATCTAAATCATTGATAAAACCTTCACTGATCCATGTGAAATACAGCTTCAACTAGCTGTTCATGAGGTGTCAGCATAGCAAAGTGGTCCGTCAGATATTTTTCTTAAAAAGTGGTCCATGGGCCCCAATAAAGGTTGAGAACCAGTGGTTTAAAACAACGGACCGTTGGAATCAGGCCCAAACCCGGAATGCTAAACTTTCCAACTACACCAATCTTTCCCTTAGTGTCGTTGCTTTGATGCTTCAAAGCCTTTTTTCCATCTGGTTATGAATGACAAGCAAGCGCAGTCCGTCGCAGATAATTTAATATTTTTGTACTCTATCCAGTTATCAGTAAAAAGGTAATTTATCACTGTCTTTTGTCACTCACTTTCGCTCTCGTGACATAGCTTCTTATTTTGCACCAACACTGTAATATTGAATTGTGAGTATGATTAGCTTTAAAACATTTTGCTGCATTTCAAGTGAGTTGTGGGTTTTTTGTTTCTTCATCACCCGTGGCAAAAAGTAATTCAAAATGGCTTTCCAAGCAGTTTTTTGCGCACAGTCATTTCTCCCATCATCACATGCAGGGGCGAACTCGACCGAATTCGACCCGGACACAATGCATCCTGTCGTGATCGAGATGCCTGAACACAATCCTGGCGACATGGGCGGAACTATGCGATTGGGAAAGAGGCGGACTGTGTTCAAAACCGAGGACTCGATTTTAAGTGAGTGATCCATTGACAGCGAGAAGCGGCGGACGTTTTGCTTCTCCGCAGTGCAAGGCGCAGACATATATTACTACAACCTGTTTGTGGACTGACTTAACCCTGGGTATATTCAGCTTTGTTGCTTGACCTTGGAGCGAATAAGTGAGGCAAGCGCAGCGTTCGGAGGGTGTTACTGTGTTTTGTGGTGTGCGTTGCTTGTGTTTGTTCAGCCCGAACCAGGTTCATTCACTCTGAAATAAAATTGGACTTTGTTTTGACAGCAGCGTCTCGAAACGATGTTTGTAACGCTCGGTGAAAAATGTCAAAAAATAGAATTGTCAACTTATGTCGGAATTTTTACCCAGAAATGGCTCGGCGCAAATCTGTGACTGGGTATGATACAAAAAAGCAAAAAATGAGAAATTTTCAAATGCATTTGTCAAGCCATTGACAGGCTTTGAATAAAATCCCATCGATGCTTTCATGCATTATTTACTTGCGTCCGATTTGTAATCCCCTGCTTTCAATAAGAAACGCGTAACTCTGCAAATGCTTGCTTCACTGTTCGGATTGTGAGTTTTTTCACTCTACTATTGCGTTGGGAACTTTCGTCAAGTTTTCGATCACGTGGCAACGAAACATAAATGGATGGCCTTCGTCACCCACTCAAGCGAACTACAATCGAAAATCTTGTCTGTGTGATTCGGTAAATCAACTTGCGTCAAATCATCGCTGAGGTCGCCATTGTCTGGTGTCACGGTCACAATAGTCACATTCGGTTTGTGTAAGAAAGTGACAGTTGTGACGTTTAGCGTTTCGTGGCATTATTGGCATTTTTTGACAGGAACGTTTTGATTAATCCCCTACCTTTTAAGCGTTCAGGTTGTTTTACAGGCTTGGTGATTTGTAGGACAATTTTAAGTACTGGTCTGCTTTGCAATCTTTTCCGCTTTTGGCATTTAGACTTCTCTACTAAAACTCTTCGATTTGTTTCTTGTTTTGGTTCGTGTTTAGTCATTCCTTGATCTCAGCGGAGTGCTTGTTTATATTTGTTTGGGTGGGAACTAGTTTGTTTTGACCCATATTCATTAAATTTTTGTGACTTGAGGTCTCGTGTGTATTTTCCAAACTAAAGCACACGTAGGAATATCTGACGATCAATGCAAAATGCCAGGTTTTCGATAGATTTCATTTTTTCCGCTAAATAGCGTTAACCAGCCATTCACACAGGGTTGTAAACGTCTGCACTGATGAAGCCTTGTACAAAGTTGTTGGTCANTTTGGCACCGATGCGACTTGAAAAGCTATATTATTGTTTTTGGCAATTTTCTTTTTTTCATACTCGACAGTTTTTGTTGCGGTGCAAAGGTTGTTTCCCTTGCTTTGTGTATGTATGTGTTATCACCTGACGTTTAACTGAAGTGAAGATTAGAACTCTGCTTCGAGAAGCGTTTGGAACCACGGGCAGCCATGGACAGCCGGCCTGTTTTTTAAGAAAAGTAAACCTATGTAGAGCCTCCTCAGATATTCGTTAATGTTTCTCGCTTTAGTGTTGTTGACTTTTAACCCTCAAAAACACATTTTGTTTCGTTTCTGAAATCTTCCTTTAGTTCATTTAGTGGGTTGTGTAGATATCGAACTATCACTGGCTGATACCTCTACTGTGGCAATTGCCAGTGCTAGGCATGGAGGTGGATTCGAGGTGTTCAAACGTTTAATTCAAAGTTAAAAAGGCGTTTGTGAGACAGTCGTTGGATTTACTGTTTTCCAATATGCCGAACGAAGAAGTTGACGGTTTTTGTTTTCACATTTGCTTTTTTACGGAGCAAAGTGTTTTTTGTGACAACCGGATAGTTCGTTTGCGTATATTTCTTTTGCTAAGCCCTTTCAGGTCTCATGGTTAATTCGTTGTAAGGCGCCGAGTTTTCTAATTTTGAAACTTCGAAAGTGCAAGACAGTTGATTTCCGTTTAGGACGAGCAAAGGTTTTTATGCGAGAATGGTTAGCTTTTTATGTTACCTCATGTTCGAAATGCAGGTAAAGATTTTTTTGTACCCAGGGAAACTTTACAGCAACGACGGTTCGCGAGATTTCGTTGACGAACGGCATCGCCATCGTTACGAAGTAAATCCGAACTTCACTCACTTGTTTGAAGAAAAAGGTTTCAACTTTGTCGGCCATGATGATGAAGGAATGCGAATGGAAATTGTTGAGTTGAAAGGTGACAACGATTCCTCTTTATTTTGATTGGAACTTTGTTTTGCGATTTGACATGTTTTTTGGATCAATGGAATGAGGTTCTGACTTTGAGTGCGTTTTACATACTTCGAATGAGAATGCCAGTGCTTTGTTTATTCCAGCCATGAAAAACCCCAACCATCAAACGATGAAATCATATTAAAGTAGTTCTAACTGATAGTTTATTCGTTTCTTTTTCCAAACCACCTCACGTTCAGTACTAACCATGCTAACTCGCATAAACAGCTCTAAACAAACGTAAATGTTTCGTGTTGTTAAACTGGATTTTTCGCTTGTTTTGTTTAAAGTTAACTGAAGTGTTGTGAGAAGGTCTTGCACGACTCTGTAGTGTGTTGGTCTCATTATTGTTTCGTGCACGAAATAAGGTTGTTTTGCATTTCCCAGATCATCCGTATTTTGTGGGCGTTCAGTTCCATCCGGAGTTCTTAACCAGACCCCTCGAACCATCCCCCCCGTACCTTGGACTTCTGCTCGCAGCGCGCAACAAGCTCAAGTCCTACATAGAAAAAGGATACAAGTTGTCACCCAGGTTAGTTGCAGAAGCCAAGCATTCCTTTTTACGACCAACGCACAAATCCGCGCATACTCGAACTCTGCTTCGTTTGCAGTCATCACGACCCGAAGGCGTCTCGTTGACAGCAATGGATAGAAAATTGAGTAGAATGTTTCTTTTTCCAAAAGATGTTTTCTATGCAAATACTCCACACGTTTCTCACTAATCCCTTTCCTGAGAGACAGGTAGTAACCTACTTCCCGCGTTTTCTGGTGTAGCTTTCTCGTTTCTGTAGCATCCATCTCGTGTTTTAATCGAAGATTTTTCGACGGAGTTTTTGGCTGATCCATGATTTATCCGTTGCTCTTTTCCTTGCAGAGAACGAGTCTACAGCGAGAACGACTCGGAGAGCGATCGCGATCTCAGCTTCCGACCCATCGGCAGTAGTTAGGAAGAACCATGATGTTTGCGCGCCGCGTTGATGATAGTGTCTGAAAATATTTCAATCAGACACAAAACAACTTTTGCATCCGACTCGACAGCGCCCATACGTTGCTTGCTTTTTCACTGATTCAACTTGCTATGTTCAAATCATTTCGCAGTGCACGACCAGCGGATATTGAGTTTTTAGTCGGGAAAGTGGATGCGAAATGTTTTTCGTTTCCTTCAAAATTTAAAACAAACAGTTTTGGTTTCTCTTTTGCCAAAACAGCAACCGATGACCACGAGACACTTCAAGTACAACAAGGCTTTCCCAATCTTCACTTTCCGTTCATATCCTTGTTTTCCCTTTGCGGTTTGTTCACGTTTTGCTCTTTGTTGGTGTTTTGAAAAATGCGCTTTGACGAGCTGCAGGCGACAGTTCTGACTCGCTGCTAGTTTCGATGTTGTTTTTTTATGTTTTGGGGAGAAGTAGGGGCCTTGCAATCTTCAGCCTCAAAGCTGCCGTTAGTGAACACGAATGTTTGTCATCGCGCTGAAACGTGTCTGTTCAGTTTGGCGACGTTGTGCCGTGAGTCACAAGGACTCACTTCTGTTTGATTGTTTCCACACTGCAGCGGACCCTGGAAGTCAACACCACGGGTTGTACATTTTCCTTTCTGTGTTTTGTCACGCGCGCAAGGAACGCTCTTTCGTTGATGTCTTGCAGCAGGAGATCTTGGCTCAGTTACATGTGATCGCGTTGTCATGGCGATCTTCGCCGCAACGTATTCGATGCGAAACACGAGATGCACACCAGCCACTAAAATACGTCTTGTTCGAGGAAGTCTCCTGGAAACGTTTGTTTTATTTAAGCGAAACGTTTCTTGAATTCGACTTTTCGCGGTTTCTCCTTGCTTTTTGTTGTGCAACGTTTTTTCACCCCGTTTCCGACGACGGCCAACCAGTTAAGCTGCTAATTTTCCTTGCTTTTTGTTGTGCAACGTTTTTTCACCCCGTTTCCGACGACGGCCAACCAGTTAAGCTGCTAATATTTGGCGCTCAAAATGTGGCATGAGTGGTAGTTGAAGATAAGGCGTCTGACGAAATTTTACGACAATCGACGCATTCCCAGCCTTTGTTTGTATCTACGTTTGAGAAATATAATTGTGTTTTGCTTCAGCTGCTTTTTCGTTAGCTTGTTTGAGTCTCTGCAAAATAATGCTTGACCGGAAAGTGATACCTAGCTGCTGCCATGTTGCTGCGGGAGGGCATTCGGGGGCGGTACCCCCGATTTTTTG
>JGI24021J15306_10012612_pt1 | contig 10505 bp, 5 predicted proteins | sample Ectturendosymbi1_FD_15306 | JGI IMG/M metagenome (IMG submission 15306) | reverse complement strand
AAAACTAGAACCATTTCATTGCTGAGAAATTTAAAGTATGAGCGATGTGCGAATTGATGAAGAGCTGTCACCGTACATCATTTATCTGTGATTTTGCTAAGCACAAGCTCATACTTCAGTTCAGGAATCAGGCAACACTGATAACAATGCACTCATAGAGTTGCTGAAAATGGTTCAAATCAGGGTTTTTTTAAGGTGTTTTTTTAGGGATTCGATTTGGGTCCCTAGAATTGAAAATTGGGTCGCTAGAATCAAAGAATTATCATCGGGTCCCTACAGGTCCATGTCAGGTATCCAACATTTTCCTTAAAAAAACCCTGGTTTAAATATATCTTGGAATGATACGTGGGACGTATTACTGGATATTAGCGTGTTTTTTAGCTCTGAAAGGTAGTTGTTTTGAAATTGAAAGTTTTGGTTTCAAAGCCCTCAATGAAATTTCAGAATTGTTCTGGAGAGAAACTTACATGTCCGGCATCATTACATGTCACGATCTTTAAAGCTCGGACAATATTTTGGAACCTCTTGATAGTGGTTGGTTTCCAAATGGAACACCAGGTAAGAATGGGAAAAGAAGGTGCCTATACATGAGGTCGAGCTACCTAAAAGCATGTAGGAAGTTGAGTTAACAATTGAACTCTTTCAAAAGAGGTAACAGAGCTTTCAGTTAGCATTTATAAGTAGAATGTGGACTGGCATATGACCAGCAACAAAAGCATGCAACCGATAAAGGAATTAACGATTTTCTCTACGAACTCTTTATAATTTGCATAAAATTCGGGGCGTAGATTTTCAAACATGATAGCAAATAACTTGAATTGTTTTTGAGCTGAATAACAGTAATATAAGCTCGTTATTTACAAGTTTTTCATGATTTTCTTGAGCTTGCCTATCAAACTTGACACTATTGGAATTTGCGTTTATATACAATTATGTCGTTATGCATCATAAATATTTTGTAACAATTTGTGACGTGTGAATGAAGTAGGAGTATAAGTTCAAGTTCTTTGCAATGCTGATAGTTAATTAATATAACTTGAAGAACGTCAACAAATCAGAAATATTACCTAGGTACAAACTGCCTTTATGCAAAACCAAAAACGGTGCTTTCAATATGTAGACAGTCCTACAGCTGTGTGGCATATGATTGCAATATAAAGTTGAATTAGCATCAAGGAATTTAGAAACACAGATTGTGAGCAAGTAACAGCATCGCCTAAACATTTTAGGCCATTTAATCACCAAGCTAGGCAGTCCTAAGTCCTGGACAAGACGCTAAAACAAGCGATCACGGGGTTGTAGTTCGCGAGTTCTATTATTTTGAGGAAGCTGGAATCTCCTTTAAGCCATCATTATTCCCAGGTCCACACTGTGCAGGAGTTGCAAAGCCTAACAAGGTTCCAGCTATGTATCAAATAGTCTCCTTCAAGGGCAGACTGGGGACTTCAGCTATGCAAGGCAATCAGTCATTAGTCAAAGTACAAGTAACTGGTAGACTGGTGGGAAATATTTCTCCACTCTGGCAACCCCTGTAGCTCAAGCTGTACCCAACATATTGATAATACCTTTTACTTGGAACTTTCCGAGGGATGTGAAGTGTGATTAACTGATGAATGGGTAATTCAGTTACCCAATTCTTATCCAGGCTTGCACTGGAATTTTTTCCAAGGCGAAAATAATTTCTTGTAGTGGTTCTGCGGCTGCTGCCACACCCATATATGTCTTGAATTTAACACCACCAGAGCCCACCACTAGTACTTTTTGTGCGTGTATGCTGTACATGGCACTTTCAACATTGACATCTTACCATGACAGCAGTTTTCAATGTACATGATGCAAAGGAGTTTGTTTGCTGTTTTTCTCAGTATGTCAGAGAGACATCACCTAATATCAGCTCTAGGGATTGGAATTTATGGAGAAACTGGCTCAGCTGGCCTGCTACATACATATCATCTCTGGGATAGGTGCAAAACAATGCATAATCAGTTATAACAACAAAGACTGTTGGTGCCAAAATTAATAAGTAACAAAATAACCTGAATTGAACTACACTGCACTGTAGAAATTGAACTACTTGGCAGTGCTCATGAGGAAATTTACCAAAATTCAATGAACAACATTCCCAAACTGATGACTGCTTTAGATAAAAGTCAAATCCTGCACTTTGTTTTTCCAGTAGTTACAAGCAGATCAATATCGACTTCGCAGCTACAATAGCATGTATAGACATTGGAAAACAGTTTTAAAATATTTTTCTGCAAATTGAGCCTAGCTGTAACATTGTCTGTTACTAACACGATTTCATACAAGGGTGTAGTGACGTTAGATGGTGCCCAGAGCAAGAAGCAAGTTTGGCACCCCCATGTTCGAACCTGAGATACTTCGGAAGTAAATGTAGTATAATGAAGAAAGTACTTGTGACATTGTTGGGACTTTTCAGCATCCCCCGCAATCATTCGGCACCCCCATAATGACTTGACGCCCAGGGAATTGTGCCCCCCTTGCCCTCCCTTGTTACACCCCTGATTTCATATTAAACTTTTAATAACAAATTTGCAGGGGCACAAATATGCCAATTGCAGGCAAAATCGTTCTTGTGGAAGAAATCTAATGGCACACACTGCAGCATAAAACAAGCTGCACTTGGGTGGTTTGTAGAAATCTGTTGCATTAGAGAGCTAGATGCATTATCAGCAGAGCATTTTGTAAACATATGGTAAAATCCAAATTCAAACTTCATGGGCAAGCAATGTTTTCCACATACTGTAATTTTCAGGCGCAAACAATGTATTCAAACAGAATCCTTATTCAAATAGCATTCTATCTGAATGAGACATTAGGGCACAATGAATATGAATTACATGCAAAACCCTGGTTGCCCTAAATTTGTGTCAAATGACTTGTAAAACAAGTTGTAAACTTTAGCAATGCTAAAGAAAGTTTTCAGCAGTTTTATAAACCAACTGAAAAAGTTCAATAACAAAAAACACTTCTGTGCTATTACTGTCTAGATTTAAAACACACTACAGTACAGAAGCATTGCCACCAAGTTTTTATTCTAAAAACTGACTGAAGCAATGCGTTAGAAACTAACTGTAACTGCAAATTATAGAACATAATTGCAATGTGGATAACAAAATTGAAGAGAAAAAAACGAAGTTCACTGAAATACGTCCAAGAATAAACATATATAACAGAATGTAAACTGACAAAATAAGAACTAAAATAGTTCCTACTGAAGAAACTAAACTCTATGGTCAAGCCTTAGTACAAACAAGCTTCCAACATGACATTAAGCATACAAACACTAATGTTGAAGCTATCACACACAGCTCCATACCTTTCATCATTCTCTGCATTATCAGGATTAAGATTTACATCTTTCCTGAAATACTGTGAGACAAGTTTTTGCAAAGCCTGAAAAACACAAATTGCACTTGCAGAATATACAGTAGCTCCCGCTTGCTAAACCCACCTCGAGACCAGGCAATTTTGGGTTTATTATAACCAGGGAACAAATTTTCGCCACCCTCATGCGCATAAATGAGAATGGCTTACTTTACTATCACTAAAAGTTGCTAAATCTAATACACGGTGCACAACAGTTACAGGTAACAAGCAATTTTCTTTGTTTATTATGGTAAAACAATATTAATTTCATCTGCACATTTCTTTGCCATTTTGAAAATAAATTCTATTGAGCACCAATTATGTTGTCTATCGATTATGGCACAAATAAACAATCTGTGACGAAACAGTTGAATAAAACTAGGTCAGCAGCGTAACGAAGTGTGAAACCATCGAAAGCAAGACAAAGAAGTATGAGTTTGCGACACTTTTTCACACAATTTTAAGCAAATATGTTCAAACACTGGACTTATTAAGCAGGGTTTTGAGGCTTTAAAATGTTTTTTCAATTTCAGGAATAAATGGAGTAATTCTGGACCAGACACTGTTGGGCTTAACAAGCAGGTGGTCTTATTAACCATGGGCTTAATAAGCATGGACTACTGTACTAAAAACAAAGACACCCATTTTTAAGGTGGAACAGCAAATAAATAACATTGTAACATACTTGCCCATAGTGTTTTTCAAGCTCAGATCGCTGTTTACCAAAATTCCTGAAAAGCAAATACAATTGACCTTACTAAGTCATCATTAACAAGACATAAAACATCCACAACCTATTATTGCATTGTATCGACAAACCTCCTCATTGCAACAACAAAGAGCAGTTTCATCAGAAGTACACTCATGCAAAATCAAACATTGTTCAAGCAAACTGTTCACAATCCTGTATCACATCAACAAGCAGGTTTAACACCCAATTCAACCTTGTATGCCATACCAATTTGATCTGACTAACATGTGACACACCTGATTTCATCCAATAAATCACACTCTTGTTGATGTTTTGCTTGTAGTTTGGATAACTGTTCAAGCTGTGTAGTCTTCAACAGTTGGGTTAACTTGGTCTGTAACAATAACAGAAAAATATTACAGTACATGATGTCAAGTCTTATTGGCACAACAGTAACATGACAACAAAGCTGAATATGTTTTCCAAGAAAATCAGTCAGTAGCCATGCAGGAGTGTAGGATTTGTAGATGTGGTAATCTAATGAGACATAATTCTGTTTATTTGTGCCCACAGTTGTTTCTTATGCTCAGTTGTGAATAACAGAACTAAATGAGCACAAAATAACTTTAGTTTACATGACAAACATAAAGCATGGTGAAAGAATTTGCTTTTGTTAAAAATCTAACTTTCTGGCATGCTTAGCAGTATTGTACAGTTTTTTGGCTGCACGGTTTTAATGTTTTAGGACCAGATGAAAGAACATCCCATTCTGTAAAGTATGACAGAAACTGGCAAGATTTGTACACACAAATCACACATTTTAAGCATAAAATGCAGCAGAATCCATTAAATTTACACAGTAGATAGCGAAGTGCTTGTGAGGGAAATAGTGTGTAAACATTTCACATGCTGTAAAATTTAGGTTTGATTAGTAGCTTTTCAGCAGAATAATCACAATGGTCTATATAAATCACAGGCATACATTGGAGTGATTCAGTAAACCAGAAAATAAATAAAAAGAGAAAACATCTAGAAAAGGATAAAACGTTCTCAGGTCTTCATCCTGTATTTGCAGTGGAGCAAAATTTTTGTGTTTACCACACCAATGCTACATTGTTTGCTTTTAGATGTTGAGATCCTATATAGGTTGTATTTAATGTTGAACGTCCAGCTACAATGCTTTCCAGACTACAGCAAGATATCTTATAAACACTAGCATGTTTTTGAAACATTGCTATTAAAATCACTAGTGATACACTCCACATCTAGTTTTCCTTTAACCAGCATAATATAGTTGTAATGCTAATTCATGTGTTTCTTGAAGCAGTAAATGCTTCTTTATTTGGTAAAAATGATTTTAGTTGAATTACTAAGTAGAACAAGCCACACATCAAATGAACCTAACCAATCAGTTTGTGAGATACAAAATGCTAGGTTTCTGTAGTTTGTACCTTTCTTGGTGGTGGTTCGTGCATTGTTTAGGCATCACTCATTGAAAATTCTTTTTAACTCAGGATTTTTTGCTTTTCCACTAGGTTTACAGCATTAACTTCAGCACCTTAGTAATCATCACCAACAACCCCTATTGCTTTTAATTCCAGACTAAAATACTGCAGTGTAAATGCTGTGTATAATTTCAATCACCATTAGAAATTAGAAAACAGACAATAAATCATTGATCAACAATTTTACAAGCCTTCTCAACAAATACCTAAGTTGATAAAGACAGAGTATAACACAAGTAGGTTGGGAAAATAGTGTAAAATCCATTAAAAAAGACGTTCTCTGCATATTTAGGCTAGGCCTAGCTGAAAACTAACTTAGCTGAGAGCATTTCCTGTTACAGGATGTTACTGCAACACGCTGTCCTGATGAAGTCATATAGAGTCTACACAAACCCTAAATAGCAATCAATCCCCCTAGTGTATTTCCATATCAAGAAGGTGACATAGGAACTCAACTTCTGCTTAAAAACTTAAAATCATTTTGATGGTCAAGATCATGCTTCTGTGTTTCATTCTATTATGATTCATGAACTTAATACGCAACTCTTTCATATGGACTGTTTTTATTAAATCCAGAAAATGCTTTCCACTAGATTTTTCATCAACTCCACTGAACTAATCCTGGGCCCCCAATTCTTTAAAACAAATTGTAGAGAAATATGCTAGCAACATACCCCATATGATATAGATGTGTAATTATTATGAATGGAAGTATGTCATGGCAATATGAATAATTTTTTTTGTATTTTCAGAATTATTTACTTAACTCAAGTATAGGTTTTTTTTTAAGGAAAATATTAGGTGCCCGATATGAATCTGTAGGGACCTGATTTTCCCTGATTTTAGGGACCCGATGATAATTTCTGTGATTGTAGGGACCCGAATCGGGTTCCTAAAACACCTTAAAAAAAACCTGCTCAGGTAATAACCAATTTCTGCTTTTCATGTACCCTTCACCTTTTTTGCACAATCAAGGCAGACATGAAGATGAACAAAAGCAAAATTCACTACAGTATCACATCAGTGCAGCCAATTAAATGATACAATTGAAAGAAAAATATATGATGTGTGTAAAATGTGTAAAAAATCACAAGTGACAAAGTTCATTCAGAATGGTAAACAACAGCAACATCCTCAGTTCAAAGTATTTTCCATTCACTTATCAATAATTTTTGAAGGATTGAAAGTTAAATTTGAAACAAATCAATAACAAGAACCATTGACCTTATTATTTCAATGGACACTTCAGCATTACTTTTTGCTCTTAGACCTTTTGTAATCTGTTACAATATCTGAAATCTCAGACTGGTTGATACGACTACCACCCTTGTCTTTTCATCTTTGTCTGGGCTTACTGTGTCCCCTGCAGGCTATATGTGTAATGGTACTTCATCATGGGACATGGGTAACTAACTGTGCTGCGTACTTCTCTGCATTGTTAGAAATTGCTTTTTATCTTTTGTGATTCACCTCAACTGTAATGTAAATTGAGGACTTGTAATTGAAACCACTGGAGACTGGTGTCATGTGTATGGCAAGTCATCGCCCCTTTTTGAGCAGCCTTGCAAAGAAACTTGCTGGTATGTCTGGTAGTCCCAAGGAACAACAGTGGTTCCACCAGAGCCTATTCCTGGCTGTGTTCAGAGGGAATGCTGCCAGGATATTAGCCTGTGTGCAAATTTGATACGATTTTAGTCATTCCCAATGTACTAACCAGTATTACTGCTCGCCACTGCACTTGCCTTTGTTTCAAATGCATAGCTGTAGCTATTGCTTTCAGAATGTTCGTGTTTTCTGTAAGTTTTGTTGTCCCTTGGTTTGCGCAGTGTTATTCTGCACAATTGTTAAAACTATATTAACTAGTGCAGAACCTATGATGAAGCTATAGCGTTCTGCATTGTGATATGTTCCACTTCGTTTGAAACTTCTGGGTAGGTGTTAAAAAATGAGGACTTCGTTAACTAAGCTACAATCACAAATTGCGGTACTTAGTAGACCTAGCAGCTGAACAAGCCGGCGCTACTGCATTAAAACAATGATGACAGTTCTTAAACTGAAGTTGAGCCTAAAAATTTCCGTTTTGCAAAAAAACGATGTAGTTGTTTTGCTCTTAACCTTAGTTTCTGGGAAAATGTTGGCATTTTGCAATATCGATATCTATCAGACAGCTTCAAAGACAAGGTTATCACATCCGGCGTCGTAATTTTAGCCCACCTAATTTGGGATGCACTCAATTGGCATGACCGTTACACCAATGTACATACTTTGAACATATTTTGTATATATTTTGTAGTTTGACAAACTAGGCATAATCTAATATCTATTATCGTTGGACTAGACACAAAGACATGCCATGCAGGACGATTCTATCATCTGTCTCCACTATATCCAATCCTTCAACCTCTGTATATGCAAGAAACTAAACTAACCACTCACGTTTTATTTCTACCGCACAAAACTTGGAACTCTGTGGTTGGCAAGCCTACAGTGGCAGACACAGAACTCAACTCAGCGGAAAAATGCGTTTTGCCACACGGCTCTCAACCATTCCGCGGACGACTTTGGTTGTTTTTCTCCTACTTTCACTGTGACGTGCGGGAATTGGAATTACACAAAAAGCAGTGATTGCGTCTGGAGGTGCACATCTCGGAACGTCCCATCAAAGTGTAACTCGGAAAATAAACTCATATTTAGCGATTTCAATAAACTCGCCGCGGTGACCTGGGCTTATGCGCTGCACGGAACTACTGTTTGACTATTTCCAACTTCCCAACTTGTGTTAAGCAAACACGCGAGAAGGCACTCATTCAGAATTACGCGAAGTACACACATGTAATCCGCGTTCGATCTTAAACAAGTCGGCTGCATAGTCAGCAGCAGCACAACAAGCATGCTGTCAGTTGGTGAAGCTTGGTTAGAAATACTTAAAGTAGGTTCCGCTGAGTATAAAAAAGTGAACTTTAAATGAACAAGAAGTAGCTTTTGCAACATATCTACAGACAAAAATAACCTTTTACGTCACTGTTCTTAGAGAGGCCCACAAACGTACCTGGCCGCCAAGTACGGCATAGATAGACGTTTGGGGATCACGTAAAGATGTGTTGCTGAAAGGTACAACTTAAAAAAATTGTTTTAGTCTAACTTTGGCAAGGCCACTATCGCAAAATTTTGATCTTCTTAGTTGCAATTGAACTTTTGTGTGTGATAGCGCCAGCGGGCCTTACGAATCGAAAGCTTTTCGCTGGTAGCTTGTCATTCGCGGTGACAAAGGCACATCGGCTTTAAAGGCCTTTCGAAACACTGTGCTGCTTGGACACAAGCGCATGCCCACGCAGTCACGCGTTGTCAACAAAATACGTCGCCTGGGATCGTTCGTAAGATCTTACAGTGGTCAATGAAAATGACAGAGCAATCAATACGCCTGTTTTCCCACAGTTAATGCAAGCAGCAAATAAATCGTGCGACCGCGGCGCATTTCAGATTCTTTCGACTGGACTTCTGTGTCCGCATATCACTGTGCAACATTGCTGAATAGCTTATTCCAATTGATTTTCACCATCATACTACTGTATATGATATATTTCTTCGGCTTGCTGGCTCTAAGCACTTTTTTTCTATCAGAGCGCATCACTACCAATTTCGTTAGGACCACGTTACCGAGTAGAAGTACCAATGCTTGAGTTGATTTCAAAGCCATTTATAGATCGGAGGTGCCTCCCACAGTCTTCAATCCTAGGCTATCCTACTCAACATTTTCGTCCAACCAATCAAAACCTTTTTGTTTTGAAAAAAAATTTTCGTTACATGAATAAAGGCAATAGCCTATTTGTTATTTTATTATTTTTTATATAGCCTACATGTTTAGCTCAGATGCATGGTCCATATCACACGCATTAGTTAAAAGAGCAGAAGTGTATAAAATGCTTATACAATATACACAACGCATCACAAGCTGGGTATTGACTGGCACACCAACACATGATCTTCAAATGTTCATGCGTGCAAAAAGTTGAGAAAACGACTTAATCACAATCCAGGAGCTTTATGCATCCATGAGCATTAGACCTACACCAATATGCTCTCGGAAGTCTGTAAAACTTTGATGGCATGCGCCCAGTGCATATTAGACTGAGTCTTGCGCGGGTTGAAATTTTTGTACGCTCCCGCACCCGCAAATTTTAAACCCGCCCCGCACCCGCAGGAATTTGAAAATTCTTTGCCCGCTCCCGCCCCGCATGACTTCTATCCCACATCTGGCCCTCCCATCCCGCCCCACACTTTTTCCGTCCCAAATCTGCACCTGTCACGGAACCACTGAAAACTCATGCAACGTGTTTCATCGCCACAGGCAATTTATTCAGCGGTTCATTTCAAAATCAGCGGAAGTCTTTAGAAAAATCTATAAGGTAAGAAAGCGAAACCTTTTTTGCTCATGTCAGTTTCCGATCCATTGAGTCAACATTTAGCAACCCGCACAAAGAATTTTCTATCCCGCGCCCACCCCGCACCCGCACGTATGACTCTGCGGGTTCCCGCACTCGCCCCGCAAATGCGGGTACCAGTCGTAACCCGCTCCGCGCAGGACTCTAGTGCATATACAGTACATCCACATAATCACGTAAAGTGATTGTTGTCATAACATAGAAAAATAAGCCCCCATTTCTGTCAAGTTCAATTTTCTTTCGCTGATGGACATAAGACCAGATCTACCAAAGCAACGTGTCTGGATAAAGTTTTAGCTAAACGCCGCTGTACCATTTCAACTTTCATTTTTTGCTGAACTCGTCTTACAGATGTAGGTAATCTTGCGTGTTTTCTCGAGAAAATTTAATTTAATTTATTTGTTTATAGCAGACACGAAGTCCATAGTATGAACACACACACTCTGCAGAACGCAGGTTGATAAAAACAGACAATAC
>JGI24021J15306_10012611_pt1 | contig 10505 bp, 9 predicted proteins | sample Ectturendosymbi1_FD_15306 | JGI IMG/M metagenome (IMG submission 15306) | reverse complement strand
ATTTGCTGTAATGTTCGCTAATGGTTGGTTTACTGCATGCGATGGCTTTTATGGTGCTTCTGCTTATTGGCTGAGTCATATGAAACAATAAACCATTACCAATACCATTTTCAGTTTCCTACTAACCAAACTAGGCTAAATGTTTTGCTCATGTTTTGAGCAGTTTATTTTCGTGGGGCTTCAACAACCATGGGACTACCATTTCTTATGTCGATTTTCGCTAGTAATGCTTCTTTGTACAGGAGTTTGTAGATGCTCATGTTTGAGGAGTTCATTTTCTTGAGGCTTCAGCAAACCATGGGGCTACCATTTCTTATGTCTATTTTCACTGGTAATGCTTCTTTGTACAAGAGTTGTATGTTCTAGTTCAGTCATTTTTGTCTGGTCATACAAAATCATATTTTCTGAAAAAGAAAGTTATATTATCAAGTTTTAAGGTCATAAAAATGGTTGGCTCTAGTCACAGGCCCGTAGCCAGGTTTTGAGATTTGGAGGGGCAAAATACATTTCTAGGGGGCACGATTTTTGTTTTTATTATATTTTAAACAAATTTTTCTGGGAACAAGAAAATTTGGGAGGGCACAAAAGAAATTTTGGGGGGTACTGTCCTTGAATGCCCCCTCCGTGGCTACGGGCCTGCCTAGTCAGTGGTGGATTAAGGTTGTAAACTTAAAAAGGGGCCCTTTCTATATAAAACTGTCGTTAACACGGTAAAAACACTGAATTGTGGGTCCCTGGCTGTAGCCCAGTCAGCACCCCCCTTAATTTGCTGCTGGCACTATTCATCACATGTGAAGATTTACGGCGGTTTTGTGGAAAAAAAGAATCAGTGACAAACTGTGCTTTCGTGATAAAAACTGAAATAACTTGTTTATTTTCGTTCTTTGTAATCTTTGCTGAACAAGTATTTGTGTACACTTCGTATGCATTTTTGTTATTTTGTGTAACTTCAGGTTGTTTTGTACATTTGGTTGCTTATTTTTGACAATATTTAGCAGCAGTCCACCACCCGTTTTTATCGGGCGACTTTCAAGACCGTATAGTAGGTTCTTTACGGGGTCCTCTGGAGGAATGCCAAAGTGTTTGCTTGAGATGCACCAACAACGATCACCACTTTCACTGATGAGTAATGACATAGCCGTTCGTCACAAGGGCCTACAGTCTGTTTGAATTTTTTTCGATTGTGTCCGTGACAGTCGCATGCAATTGTCTATATAACAGCAACGTAAACGAATCACTTGGGTTAGTTGTACTTTCCCGAGTAAATTGTGATAGTCCACTAACCACCTGTGTTGTGCTTTCAAAAATAAACGCATCGTTCAAATATTTGGAGTTCCAGTTGTAAGCAACTTTTGCGCCATGTCGCAATAGTGCCTGCTCTTCCATCATGCACCTGTTGGGTTGACGAGGGATCCATAATTTCTTCAGAAATAAGGGCTGGAATGGTTAAGAATCACTGCCGTAACTTCGTGCTAAATTTCATCAAGTGGTTTGCAGACCTCTAATCATAGCAATTTCAAAGTAATGTTTATTTATCGTTCGAAACCTCGTTTCTCTCAAACCCGAGTTTTGAAACTTATACCGAACTGAAGACGCAAGTGCTTCTAATAATGGTTTTGTCTGCCTTATAAATATAAAGCTGCGCTTCACATATTATCCATACTCTACTTCAAAATGTTTAACTGAGCAGTTTCGCAAAGCGCGTAATTGTATCATCCCAGTAAGCTAAGCACAGCACCCTAACCTAATCAAAACAAATTCCCGAACTCACTAATTGGCAACCTTTTTGTTGTTTTTAATAATTCGAGCTTACATGATTTTTCGTGACCGTCGGAAGCCCATGCAGCTTCATTCTGTAGATTTAAAAATATTGCGCTACTATACGCCGTACAAACTAAATTTTACTTTATTGGCGAGCAACTCTTCAAAATGCTTGATTTTGAAGTTGAGCATAAGCACTGGTTTGGAACGAAAACTTAGCAGAGTTGGATCTTCGAAGTCTACATTTGGTTTGAATTTTCACTCGTGGCGAGGCGACACTGGCTTGAACTTGGCCGTGCGGTCGTACTTTCCTAGCCCTGTTCCATTCCACGAAAAACGGCCTGTAGCCTTGAGACAACAAAATCAACACCAGAGCGACCGTCCGTCGCGGATTAAGCGGTTCTGAAACGCTGAAGCAATTGTGAATATGTGTAGTCCCACAATGTGTTAATCATTTACGATCGAGGCAAGGACAATGAGTCAAATGAGCCACGTTCTGACGACCTTGACCACTTATTTCACGGCAAGACGCAATACTGTAGTTCAGTGATCTATCATTAAGCTGAACTGATGATGAACTGCGAAAAACCACCAACGGAAAGATACGATGCGGATAGACGAAAGGTTTTATTGAGTTAAGGTTCAGTTATGATCCACGAACAGAACTAAGTACAACGTCTCGCACAGACAAAACACAAGAGTATCATCGCTTTTACGATGCATTGCCAATCGGCAGGGGAATATTCGACTTCTAGCAGCGTGAGAACGTTAAGCCACATATGGGCAGTAACAGTGAGTACCAGCGAACCGACACACGATTGCTGCGGTGGCGTTACCTGCACAGACGTGGCACGTTCGCTGCACAAGCGTGCAACGTCACTTCAAAGCATGCAAGACAAAAACAGCACGTTAAGTTTTGACAATCCACACGTCCAAAGCTCTGTTCACCCGTCGACGGGTGCGGTACTCCTACTTGTGATGACATTTAAGATTTGTTGCGATTGCTGATCGTGAGCTGCTTGGGAGAGGAGGCCGGGCGGTAAAAGAAAACGAGGGTGGAACCGACAAGGCTTTACACCTCGAACTCCACGCCGAGACCGAGTTTGTGACCGCCGGCGTTGAAGTTCTTGCCGTCGATGAGACTTGACAAAGTCAGTTTCACTCCTGCAAGTAATCGGTGGTGAGTTGGCGCACGCGCAGACACGGAATTTCGCGTGCACACTGTCGCCACTGACAGGAAACGCACATGTGATAAACACAACTGAATTTTAGAAACTTCGGCTTTCAAGCGTTGTGCTCATGCTGTGTAGTAGAGAACCAATAAAGAGTATTTAGACTCATTAGAGGTTTTACCCAGTCATTCAAAGAAAATCTGAAAATATTTTCAGCCATTACCAGGCCCTGGCATCTGCGCCAGATAAGGAAGCCATACACAGCTTTGCGCATTAGTGGAACGGCAGATCTCGCACAAGCTACTGTAACTAGCATGACAGCGTATGAACAAGACCAGTGAAGAAAATAACCACCAGAAAGTTTAGTGAGGTGGCTACGTTTGGTGCGGCGTCGTAAACAAACCAGGCACCCAGACACACCATAAACTGTAATGTGCTGAACAACAAATGACCATCTTCTCAGATATGCCGGTTCAAACAAACACGCAGGTTGCTGGTTATCGCCATGTCAAAAAAATGCGAAATCACAATTTAGTCAGTGCCTATACCGCTCTTGCTCCCATGATATATCAGCGCTTGGAATAGACACGGAGTGCATTTTAAACGAACACCAGCAGTGAACTCTACCAAAGCAATCATACAAAACTGCCCTTCATGGTCAGTGTCGCTCCTAGCTGTTTAGCAAGGCCACCTTTATCAAGCTTAATTTGCTACATGGATATCACAGTTACACCGCGAATACCTGGTCGAAGCTTGTGAGTGTATCCCATTCCAATTTGACCAGAGTTGTTTACTTTAGCCTGAAATAAATCGAAGAATGTTAGGAGTCAATGCCACCATCCATATTTTCATAGAACCGCTTTGCATACATCCAAAAGACACTAACATTTATAGAAGCGTCGTCGTCGATGCAGTATTTCGCAGCGATGCCGAAGCGGGTGTTGTTCTGACCTTGCGACCAGGACAACTGAATACCAGTCGACAAATCGTTGGTGACACTTTGGAAAATCGATCCACCGAACTCTGTTGCGTCGTTACTGAGAAAGAAAGGCGTACGATTCAACTGATAACCGGCTACAGTGAGGCTCATTATGTATCAGTACACAAACCGCCGCACTCCCTCTTTGCTAAGTTACCACCCAGGTTAGGATGAAACGGCACTTGGCACTTTTGTTGCCGCCCAGCGACTGGGCAATTCAATGTTTGCCTTAAGAGGCCATCTACCCAAGCTGGCAATGTGCTGTTCGAAATGATCTATTTGAGCATATCAAAACAACAATAGCGATAAGCAGATGGCAATTGGGTATTCTACGCTACGCAACCCGCGGTACTGCAAACCGATGCCTGTGCGCGGGACTGCTACCTACTAAACTAAACAAAAACAGCTTGCAGTTTTACAATTGCAAGTTGCGCGAGCACCTAAATTTACGACCCCGGCCGGTTCAAATTTAAAATTCAACAGGTCGTGCGGCATTCCACTCATGCCATGTTCTAAACTAGCTTCGCCGGTACACCACTTCATACTTCCATTTCAATCACGCCTAGTCTTGAAACAACAGCAATTTACTGGTATTCAATGTCACGCGTTAATACACGTCACATTACCACAATATTTAAACAGTTTTCACGAAAATTCAGTACGAACGGTAGAGTACGCAACTTACACTGTGGCAAGACATTGCACGTCAGAGCCGTTGTAACCAGCGGCGATGTTATTTTTCGTAAGCGCTGATTTCGACGTATCGAACGCGAACTGATACCCAGCCAGCCATCCTTCGTATCTGCAGAAAGAACCACACATACTGTGTGTAGTGAAGCGGAAAGACCGTTTCACGGCCGAATTCTTAGCACGCGTCCAAGACAAAACTAAAACGAGTAAGCTCAGCTCCACCAAAAAGACTGCTTTCAGCGGTACAAGAGCGGCACCACAGAAATCCGCATGCACGGTTCACATCACAATTGTTGCCTGCAAAACTTTCCGGAATATTGGGTTCTTTTGAGCGCTTCTGACTTTAGAAATGTTACCAGCGAAGTACATACTGGTTATCCTTATTGCAAAAGTTAGATGGCAGTCTTTTCATAGAGAACATATTTTATCTTTCGCATGGTTGAACTCACAACATCAGCGAAAAAAATGGACAGACTCCAAGCCTACAATAATCAGGTATTTTTGCTTAACATACTAAATAATATATTTACGTGCAGGCAACGGCAAAATTGGTTAAGGTGTTCTCAAAACTTCAGCCTTGGTTCACACTTTCAAATATCGGTTACTTGCGAGTTTAAACACGTTAGCAAGCGTGCTTCGCAAAAATGCTGTCACTTACCCGATTACAGCGGCACCTTTTATGGTAGGTCCACCTAATTCGAAGTCGGTGTCGATACCGGCATTAATGTAATCACGTTTGTAGGAAGTTTTCAAAGAGCCGGATTTCTTTCTGTAGTTGATAAAAATCATTGTAACTACTTTTAACTGACTCATACCCAAAGTAGTTACTTATGTTGTGATCGCAGGAGTTGAATTTTTATTCGCAGCGTTACTGAAAACCTTACATAACAGCCAAATGCATTACAGCACTTATGATTGCCTTTGGCACTCAAAAGCAGGACTACAACCTCAGTTACGTTAAATGGAAGTTTCACAGTAGTAGCAACCAGTGACGCTTTACTCATGATCATTTATAAATTGCTTGACATAAAATTCATTGGTATTAAAAGTGTAATATCAGCTTTCTCTACCCTTCATATTGTAGTTACACAACTTAATCTCAATTCAGTCTTTTCTTCATCCTAGCATGAGCCAAACACTTAATAGACTCAGGATTGTGAGATTCAACACTGCACTTAGGTGCCAATGGTTTGATGTGTACCCGATTTGCCTTTAATTTTTGACAAATGAACAAATTGGTACAATTTCCATTACTTGCTACTATATGTAGTTCTGCTCTGTTTTTTGGTTATTTTTCAGTCAGACTGAATTATTTTTGAACTGACCGAAAAGAATTAAACCAATTCCATCATACTGTAATGTCCAAAACAGATAGGCTAGTAAATACTGTTTTGGCTGGATTTAATACGATAATGAGACAAATGACCAAAATGTCTCAGCAAAAAACACCAGGTTCCACCCACCTACAACCACTGACTCATCTCAGCAACTTCAACCAACTTATATATATTAAGTCATATCAACCATCCAGCCTAAAGGATGGTTATAACTTAATCCTGTATTGGAATAAGATGCAAAATTTTATTTTCAACTCTTAATTGCCATTTCAAGTCAAGTTTCTTTCTGGAAATATAGCACAATAACTATAGGGCAGTGAATCTGCATCACAAACCAAACTGACATTAAAAATCCCTAGAAGCAGCAATCAGTAGCACAACTCATATGAACAGAAGCTGCTGAAGTGTGCATTGAGTGAACCTCACAACCTGCAACGAAAACACAGAGACAAACTTTACCCCGTGTTCGGAGAAAATGCAGTGCACAATGTAAACTTCAAGCCAGTGGCAATCTGATCTTCAATAGAAACTTCTGTGGAAAGATTATTGTCAGTGGTCCACTTCTCCTGGAAAGTTAGTCCGTGATTGGCTTGTTTGTATTTAGCTTCAAGGGAACCAGTAATTTTTCCAGTGTCATTGCATGAAGATCCCTTTGTTGTGAATTCCTTTAAAAATACATCTTGGTTTTCAATGTGCTGTATCTTACCAAAATATTTTTTCATTTTATTGTTAACCTTAAAATCTCTTATTTCACTGATAAACTATAATACCAAGAATTGCCAAGGTTTCGCCTAGTATACTTTCATAAAAAATCAACATTTAACAATAAAACAGCAACTATGGTAAAGTTATCTATTCAAGCACAGCTCTTTAGTGTTTCAGCACTGATGATCCACAACCACTCCATTAACTCAATAGTAAGTTGATGAGCAGAGTGAAAACACTTGATAAAAAATTCTGCACCAACATTTTCAATACAGTTCTCACACCAACAACATTAATCTGGTGAGCTCAGGATGTGTTACTAGGTTTAAAAACGAAACCTGAATAGAAGGAAAATAGTCATGCAGTTGTTCTTGACAAAAAGATCTCACCACACATTCACACAACCATTTATGTTTAAAAATTTAAAATCTAACAGTATGTTGCAAAAGGAATCCTTTCACATTAATGCAGTGATTCTCAATGTGGTTCACCTAGAATTTTAAAGAATGCAATGCTACATGTTTTTACAGTGTTTTTGCATACTAAGAAAGCATTCTGAGCTCTTATTAAAATTCAAATAGAAAACAAGTAGGAAGATTCATGATACTCATGATAACTTTGTGACACTATTCAGCTTGAAGCTGTTACAATATATTGATTTGACCTTTTTCTACTTTAATAGAAACAAACTAGCAGTTGTCAGCAACCCATGGGCTCCTGAGCCACATGCAACTCTTTTGAATATCTTATCAGGATCTGAATCTGTTTAACATTAAATTTTGTTTACATTTCTGATGTTGAGAAATCCTAGTTTTTCTGTAAATAACAGTCAAAAACATTGACAAACTAACATGTAGAAGCTTTATTGCACAAATTGCTCTATCAATGTATGGAGGCTAGCTACATCCATAACCATTGCGATGTGACAGTAGGCCCATGTGCATGGTCGTGCTAGAAGTGGGGTCGAAAGGAGTTTTGATGTCAAAAGAGCTCAGTGCAACTGAACCAAAATGAGAACGTTGGGAGCTGCACGTTTACATGCGCTTCAGAAAGACTGGGTTGGGTGTTCTGTGCTGTGGTGTGGTCTTTGCTAGCGGTACCAGCTTCACGAATAAACTAATTATTTTCGTTGTTGTAACAGCTATCACCACCTACATACATCTACTATAACACCCAATTTTCTGCAGTTAAAATGTGATTAGATTGCATTCTTGCAAATTTGGTGTCCTGCAGTACTTTTTGTAAGCAAAGCACCATCAGCACCTAGCCTCTTTAGGCCACTAGGCCATTTCTTTTGTATGTAAATTGCAACAGCATTTTTCTGTGGACAATATCGACATCCAAACAGTGCAGTGAAACAACAGTCTAGCGCACTACACACAGCACAGCCAGTCCATGTTGTGTAGCCTACAGAATTTCACTACACTCCACAGTCATACAGCGGTCTGATGTCATTACTACTGTAATATGGATTGCAAAATTAGGTTAAAACCAACACGCTGTACCATTTCAAAACAGCAGACGTGATTTAAATTCACACTTACATCATCCAACCAACGCAGGGGTTATAGCGACAGCCAAACCTAAGGTGGCTGCTTCGCGAACATACTTACCAAGGAGCTCACTTACAAACCAAGCAACTACAAGTGTGCTGTGCTCACTTTCTCAAGAGCTCATTCGACCACTCAAGCAGTTGGTGATTCAACAGTAATCATGTCACATGACCAGAAAAGTGAGTAAATTATCTTACTTCAGGTGCCATGTAAAACGCCCCAGTGATAAGCACCAAGTCGGTCATCTTGAGCTCAACCTCATGTATTTCTCAATTGGGGCAGTGACAGTGAAGAACAGGTTTGAGTGTTGTGAAAATTAAACGGAGCCTCACAGCGGTGGGCAATTAATTTTAGAGATCGACCGATATGGCTTTCAGGCCAATATATCCATATCGACCATTTTTGGACCAATAGCCAGTACTGATAACCAATATTTCCAAAATTTTTAAATCTTGTTTTCTGCTTCATTATAAAAAATGTGATGTATTCTATGCCTTACCTTTTTTCAAAAACTTGAAAAATCAGGATTTATGAGATAAAAAATATCAATTTGCAGCAATTTCAGTATTTTGCTCAGATTTTCAATAAATCTGAATATGATGCTTTTGTTTCAGCTGCAATAGCCGACGCATGCTCAACCCTTTAACGAATTTTTTGGTCATGAATTGCTAGAGCTAGAGAGCTGTTCAAACCCTCTACAGATTCAGCAAGTCTTCTAGAAGAAATTAAAAAAAAAATTTTTCGTTTTCGGTTTGGGGTTCTCTAGGGGGACTACCACAAGTGGGGGTGTTTTTGCTTTTTTTTAGCCACCTTTGGCCGGCCCTGGGCCCCAACATATTGGGCCATTCTTTTGGCTCAAGATTTTGTTGGAAAGTAGGCCAAAATCCGCATCTTTAGAGCCCTTGAATGACTTTCTAGCATATCTGTTTTCACCTAGTTTTGTTTAATTATTTCAAAAACATTTCAGTCTATGACCAAAAAAACACCCTGCCATAGTATTTTCAGTGACACATGGAAGGATAAGAAATAATAGTTAAACCTGAGAGTTCCTCCAACTTTAGCCTTTGGCGTCGGCTAAGATTCAGCGATTTTCGCAAAAAAAACAACAGTTTTCAGTTGCCTTACCTACACCCTAGCTCCTCCGCTGATTGCGCTAGAGAGCTGTTCAACAGCTCAAACGGATCGGCCAGTCTAGTAGATTGCACTCGAAAAAATTTTTTTGCTTGGGGGGTGTGACGTCATAAGTGGAGGACTTTTAGGCCACCTTGGCCCACTTTCTCTGGCCCTGGGCGCAAACTGTTAGATGGTAGTATTTCGCTGAAATTTTTACTGGAAACTAGGCTAAAATCTGAGTCTTTTGATACTTTGGATGACCTGCTGGGGTTTTGGGTTCAAAAGTTACGATCTAAGTTAATAATAAAATTTTTTGACTAATTAGTTAATTAGATAACTAATTAAATTGTTTATTTAAGATCATAATTTTTGAACCAGAAACTCTAGAAAGTCAAAGGCTTAAAAGACTCGAACTCGAGCCTAGTTTCCAATGAAAACTTCAGCGAAATACTTTGGCCTAGTGGTTGGGCCCTAGGCCAGGCAACATGAGCCAAAATGGCCCCAAAACTACTTCACATATGATGTCACTCACAAAACATCTGCAACCCCCAGGCCCCAACCAAAAAATGTTTTTTCGCGTGCAGACTAGAAGACTGGCTGATCCTTTTGAGCCCTTGAACAGCTCTCTAGCGCAAACGGCGGAGGAGCTAGGGTGCTGGCAAAGCAATTGACAACTGCTGGTTTTAGGTCGATTTCAAAGTTCGAATATATCGTACCCCGGCTCTCAAAGCGTTAAAGAAACCAAAACTGCTTTCACAGGTCATTTGAAGGATTTTTGTGACAAAGTTACTTCGTCATTGCAAAGATGAAACACTAGGCCTATTTACACGGTCGTGCTAGTAAGTGCGGTCGAAGGGAGTTTTGACATCAAAAGAGCTTAGTGCAATTGAACCAAAACGAGATTGTAGCAGCTGTGTGTTTACATGCGCTTCAGAACGACTGGGTTGGGTATTCTGTGCTGCTGACTTAGGCTAGCGGCGCTAGCTTCATGAGTAAACTAATTCTTTTGGTCGTCGTAGAGCTGTAGGATTTCCAGTTACAAATGACAAACGGAGATTCAGTCTTCTGCGACAGCACTTGAGAGGCACAGTAGTCATAACTTTTCACAAAACCCAGCTTGCTAGGTTGATGAAAGGCAAAAACATTATGCCAGGATTACAAATCATTTCTTTGCACAGGTTTCTGCAACGTTTCA
>JGI24021J15306_10012608_pt1 | contig 10507 bp, 5 predicted proteins | sample Ectturendosymbi1_FD_15306 | JGI IMG/M metagenome (IMG submission 15306) | reverse complement strand
TCTTTCGCCTCTCCCCGTCTGTTGCTCAGTTCTGAGTTGATTGACTTGAGGTGCTCTCTTTTGTTTTTCGTGCGATTGCGCTTGCCTGAAAAAAGCTAATTCGCTCTGTAACTACTTTGTCTGTGGTGCGTGCTGAACGTTGAGATGGGATTCACCCAACTGTTAATTATAAACTCCTTTGTTCACAGAAGAAAATGAAACCTTGCTTATGTTAAGCACTCCCAAACATTTATCTGACCCGCATATACAAATGAAATTATATTGCACCAACAATACGCATTATCAAATCAGTACGTCACTGTGCATACGTACATTAAAAAAATAAAAATAAAAAAAATAAAAAAAAATAATATTAGTTGGTAATCGGTCGATTTGTGTATCGGTGCATCTTTACTATAATCATGGGCGTCGGAAGGATTTTTTCCAAGGGGGCCACGAGAGGATTTTTCCAAACTTTGTCTAGTGGGGCCAAAAATGGTGACATTTGATTTTTCCCACTCGAAACTAACAAAACAACCTTTTTTGCTAAAAGTTTTAAAATCCAGGGGGCCTTGGCACCCTTTCTGATGCCCATGACTATCATATTCAACTTATATCACCACGTCGCAACCTGCTATAGTGGACGGGATTTTCGGGAAGAGCCAGGAATGGTGGATTGCGCTGCTAGCCTACTACACCACTAATATCTTCTTCAAGTCAAGTTTCATCAGTAAAATCAACTAGACCTATATGAAAAAACCTCAAGCTTTTTGACCATTCTTATTTCGGTTACGTTTCCTTCTCTACCTCTCTTTCTCGGTTTCACTCTTCAACAAAACTTATCAAACCACTCATAAAAATTAAAAACCTACTTGAATGACCGTTTACGCAAACCTTTTTAGTATTAAACCAGATAAGCACTTTGTGTCAAAAAAAACAAAGGAAATTAAAAATTGTTTCGAAAGAAAAATGAAACACGTAAAGTATACAAGCGCAAAGCATCGCTTTAAATCATTGAGTGCGCGTTCGTGAATTCGAAGATGAATGTCAGCATGCTGAACCAAAATTTGTTTCCTGCTCACTCAGTGTAAAACGACCATGCAAAAAAGCGTTCAGAAAAGAACTACGCATAAAGCTGAAATCAGAGGCCATTCGGCTGATTCTTCGAAGGCTTGCAGCAAACTTGTGCCTTTTGATAGTAATAGGAAAGAACTACATTAGGAATATTGGCTTCTGCCGTTAATCTTCATCGATGATTGACTTTAATCTCGGCTTTCAGGTCAATAATAGAAATGAATGTTCGTATTTCAACAACGCTTAGCGATGCATGCGACATTGTGGTCAGAGCACAGGAGCAATATGTTTCAAGGTAATGACGCTCGTTCTATTTCTGCATCAAACATGGAAGACATCTCGGGACATAACTATTCGACAAGAAACAAGTCGTACAACGAATCCCATTCCACTACTTTTAAGCAATATGCAAAGGAAAGAAGGCAAAAAACAAAGGAGCAAAAAAGGATTCGCGTCTCATCTAATAGACCGTCTAACCTCGCCCATAACTCTCCTATCGGGCTGGTGAGTGTAAAGTATTCACTGACAATTAGCGTGTAAGAGAAGTTAAAGGCCGTGATCAGTCGCAAAAGTTAATAATTGTTCCTTAAAGAAAAACAAAGAACGTAATTTTTTTAATAGCTAGCTCATATCCACAAAGTTATGAATGGCTGGTACTGTTGCGATCGGAAATCCCGAGCGGCATTTGCGCAAAGCTGCGCACCGTGGCAGCAAGCAACAAGGGAGTTCACACGCCGCGGTCACTCTATTATTGCTTGTTCGGGCCACATATATATATTATTGTTCTTCGCGCACATCCCGTTCGTGGTGAAGCACACAATCAACGCAACACCACCGGAGAGGTTGCAACAGTATATAAAACTGAAAAGAAATGCGATTAATTCTTCTATAATTTTCAGCAACTGCATGCCACTTGATACCTCAGATGTTTCACAGTTAATTGGTGTTTGGTTCCAACAAACACAGAAATTATTTCTATACACTTATAACCGTTGATGTATAAAATGGGATACATAGTATTTCTTTGATATCTTGTCTTTTGCTGCTTGTTCATCAAAAAGTAAACACTGCAAAACAGTTTTGCACCGATTTGTTTTCTATTTGCTAAAATTAAGGCATAAAAATTGTCTAAACTCTTGGGCGAAAACATAAGTAAACCTTCCAAATTTTGTATTCGTCGTATTTAACTCATTAGGGACTAGACAGCATTTGACAAATCGGAAATTCATGCAGCTTGTCATGCAAGACGAGCCCTTCTGAGAACGAAGTTACCACACGATACAAATTTCGTTGTTGCTCTTATTGCTGATGTCACGCTTCCTATAAGTGTTTCAAAATAATTGAGTTTTCATGAAAAATGCTGATCTTAGAAAAAACGAACATCTTAGGTAGTTTAATGACACGTTGCAGTAGCAGACAACAAAAGCTATAAACAAAGAAATGGTATATACGTCCTAAGAAAGGTGAAAACTAACCTTCAGTGGCTGCGCCTTCAACCTTGCTTTCTGACACTAGAAAGTTACAGCTTTTGAATTTGAGAAATGAACAAAGCTATTGCAGTGTATTCAGAAAAAGAAATGCTTGCTTCAGAAAACATAACTCTTTCGTTGGGCAGCATATAAGCATCATTTTGTCTTGAAAATTCAAGAAACGTGGAGATATTTTTTGTTGAGACTTGTTAAGAAAGGCAAATGGGTGGGGGTAAACAGCCGCCTAAAAACCACAGGCACCATCAAACCATTGACGATGGCAAATCCGCGTGCAGAAACATGCATTGTAAAATATGCAGAAATATGATGTTACAGCACTACTTTTATTCCAGCTTGTTTGAAAAGTACACCACTTCGTGCAAAAACATGTAGTATTTTATTCGGCTTCATCCACTGATTACTGTTGATTGACAGTTTATGAATACCGAGTTGTTACCGCAGCTGCAAGTTACACTGAAAAGTTTTTGACGGTTGTCAATAATCTTTCATCTTTCCTCTCATATTACTTTTGGCGAATAACTCTAAATGAAAAAATTGAAACCCGAGGTGTCATGACAATTGAGTGCAGTTTGAAATGCCAGTTTCAGCTTCAAAACATGTAACAAGTTGAATACCGAGAAAAGATTATTGCAAACAATGGTATCTATGAAAAAACTACTTCTTTGCTTGCAATTTGTAATCACTTTGTAACGAAGAATGCTGAAATCAACATGTCAAGGTAAGAATACGAAATTCCCGATATTTCACCAAGTTTTCTAGCTGTGGCCAAAAAACGGTTGCCACCAGGAAAATACATGTCTTTGGGCCGATATTTAAAGCAAAATATTCCACAAAACTTTTGCAAAATAAACATTCTTCCCCGCATAGCACCACAGTCATTCTATGACAAGGGTTCCCAACGTTTTTAACTCCTGCACCCCTAAAAAATTTGTTCTGACCTCCCACCACCTACAAGTTATAATCAAGAACTAACTTTCAAACGTTTAGAAGGGGATTTAAATTTTTTAAGTGTAAAGTGTGACGGAGCGTCACAAAGTGCCGACAGGACGTCATCCAGCCGTAAAGCGCGGAGTGCAGCACAGGCAATAAAGAGCGAATCTAGTTGAGGGGCGAAACTCTTGTTGCTTGTGCTGCTGAAACGTCAGGAGCCCTCGGTTCGTGTCTCCAAATAGCAACCGTTAAAACAGAAAATCAAACCTATGGACAAGACAGAATGGCAAACATTCAGATTTGAACTTTACAAAAATATTCACTTGCTTGAAATATGCACGAAATGATCAAATCAAAAAGCTGGATTCCAAGCATTTCCCACTGTATTTCAGTTCAATGAGTCTTTTGTTTCTGTTTCTTGTTTATGCGTTTTTGAAAACGTGGAAGTATTTTGCTGATAGCAACACGCATGTCTGTCTGTTCATGTGCATTTAAGCGATTTCTGGTTTCGTCTTAATTAACAGCAGAGTCAAACCAAAACCAACTTAGTCATCATTTCATTTCCTTTTCTTCGACAACATGAATCGTTCCAATGAAGATCAGAAATCAGAAAAGTTTCTATATAATCTCCATTTGCAATTACACACAACACACCTTCACGTCCGTCCAAATTAGCAAAACACTTTCACAAGAACAACAATTTGCCACACACGAATCATTTCCTGTACTTTACGATCAGTTCAATTCAGAAGCATCTATTGAGAATGGTGGAAGACGGAGTCCATTCTCATATACGCTACACCAGTGGTTCTCAAGGTGGGCGGAATCGCCCCCTTGGGGGCGATTGTGAAGGGCAAGGGGGAGAAGAAAAGAAAGGGGGCCATAGGGGGCAAAACAACACAAAGGGGCGAAAATGCTCAAGCACTAATCGAACACTGAGTTACTTCAGTAACCTACTTATCATTTGTTAGTTTCTTGCAAATTTTAATTTACGATGATAATCGTTGGAGGTTGTTGCTAAAGCAATTTACCCGTTAAATTTTTACTTTGAATCGTTTATGTTCCCGGCTACAGTGTGGATTATTTTCACAAGAATTCTGAACGTAATAATAGCGTCGTAATACAATTGCATAGTTCAGTTATTCAATGGCTTGGTTCAGCTATTTAATACAGTACTTTCTTTAAATAAAATTATTTCAGATTTACAACCTTGTGTTTGCTTTATCAGGTTTGGGGGGCGGAAACGACGTGTCGAGAGTGAAAAGGTGGCGATGGAATAAAAAAGTTTGAGAAACACTGTGCTACACTCAGACTATTCTTCAGTTGAGCAGAAAATCAACCATCACGTCACATACAGCATTGCCAATATCTTGTTCAATCGAGCAAAAGCTACTACCAGCTCATAAATAAGAACAGATTGCAGTTAATGTTTACGCGAATAGCTTAATATCATTAAGTATAGGTTTGACGGGCATCGCATTTTTGTCTTTAATCTACTGCAAAAGAAAACCAAAAATCCGCAGCAAGAGAGTAATGAGAAGGACAATTTCTTGTCATTAAGACTGATGGCTTCTCTCACAACCTGGAAGAATGTCTCGCATATCGAGAGGGTGTGAGCAGGGAACCACAATGCCCTCTAGGTCTGGGGTTCCCAACCTGGGGTACATGAACCCCTAGGGGTGCATTTGCCTATCTGGAGGGGTACATTTAAGGTTAGCAATAGAACGGAAAAATATATTTATATATTATTTATTCCAAATATTTAGCAATGATAGCTAAGTCACAGCATTGACGCACACCAAGAAAATCAATCGCAACTTATTTGCACAAGGAAACTAGTTTCGTTTGTTACACATCTTCAGTCCTTATTCAAATAGACATCTTTAGTTCTTATTCAGATTCTATTCGAAAAGGAATGAAGATGTGTAACACACGAAACTAGTTTCCTTGTGGAAATAAATTGCGATTGGTTCGCTTGGTGTGGGTCACTGCTGTGACTTAACTGTTATTGCTAAATGATGGGAACAAGCTTGAATCATCGCAAGAAGATGGGAGCAGAACCAGGCAGGAGATTTCTCAGACAGCTGGCTGCAAAGCTAAAGCCTGTAATTGTTGTTATCTCCCAATAATTATACATATATCAGTGAATGTTATTTCCAAATGTCAATGTATGTTTGTTGTTAAATATCTTTATAATTTTATGGGAACATGCTCATATATTGAAATTCTGAAGGAGTACATGGTCGAGAACGATTGGGAACCCCTGTTCTAGGATATCCAGGTGAAATCAGTGAATGTCAGAATAGACGTAATCGGCTCTTTCGTCACACGTGCTTTTGATTTGATATTTGATATTTGCGAAGAGGCAACACATAAAGAGAGAACAGCTGATTTGTTTACTTCTGTGAATGTTTTTCATAGAAGTTTGCCCCGCTGCAATGGACTGTGATTTACACTCAAAAAAAGAATTTTTTTCAAAACACCGAAGCTCAGCAAGTCATTTTTGAATTTTTAGAAAAAAGTCTCCCTACAAACCGCTTATGAAATTTGCAGGTGTTCGTTGTAAAAAATTAACTTTTGCTTCAAAAGATGCAAAAATTGCATCAAACCACTTGTTAACAAAATTTCTCAAGCTAGTTCCAATTTGAAGTCAAATATAAGTTTGCTCTTTTGTAAACGGTTTCGCTTATTTTATTTTTCAGCTCTCAGACAGTTGCCATCCGCTGCTCCGACCTTCTCTTTGCGGATTGATTCTTAGTTTGTTCGTGGTTGTCATCGGATCCTGCTTTATTTTTCTGCGAAACGAGGAAAATGTCTGGTTTTTGATTATCGGGATATTCCTGTTAGTAGCAAGCTTATTCACCACTGTTTGTACATCGTGCTCCTTTGCTTCCACTCGCAAAAAAATCATAGAAAGAGACACCGTTTGGCCGACTGAAACGAGCGCCACAAATTCACAGGTTAAGTTCTGGCAATTAGAGGATAAAAACATGATGAAGGCAATCACCCACATACATTACCGCTCTTGTAACGAAGACTGGCTTGAGTTAGGTTTAGCAAGGACATGTACGGCTGCAGCCAATGCCTGCCAGGTAACAGCCCACAGTTAGAAAGCGAAAAGCCTTGTTACCTGGCTGTACTGTATGTTAGTGTCGTGTTAGTAGGTTGTGCTGTGATGACGAACATTTTGAGTAGCTAAGTACTCACGTTGTTTCTTCTTTAACGCTGAAACTCAGGGCCTCTGAGATAAATTTTACCAGGGGGTAGGAAGACGATACCGGCCCTAACTTCTGGGATCCTTGTCGAAACTTGTATAGCTGGTTTGAATAGTAATCTGCATATAGATAAAAAGAGCCACAATTGTAAGATTTAGAAATAGATTTATTGTTATACTGGTAACTAGATTACACCAGTGATTTTAGCCTTGTTTACAGAAAAACTTAGGGCGGATACTTTCACCCTCACGGGGCCCAGTACCTACCAGGTCTGAGCAAAATGTACCTCTTGTGACTCCCTCTCCTAGACCCTGCTGAAACTGGCAACATGATTGAAAACATAAGAACGAAAGTTTACTTCAGTCAAAACAAAATGTTTCTTCCTGTTTTTAATAACACTTTAGTAAAAATGTAAGAAGCGAGTGATCAAACTTTTTTCCTGCCCAGTGTATTTGAGCGCTTTATCTGTAGCGCACGTAGACAATTTCTGCAAATCCGGACGCGTTCTACGTCACTACGCTATCCGCCACATTATGGTCATTGTAAGATTTTTGGAATTTACGTGGCTGATGTAAATCGTAAAACAAGTTTTTTCTAATAAAATTTTTCTGCCTGCTAAATTTTGAAGCCAAAAGAGCCAAAATGTCGCTTATATGAAATGCGCAAAGCTTAGACTTTAACCTTTCATGATCGATGTATGTGCAAAGGGTTGTAGTTTCGAAACTGAAAGAATATATATTTAAGACAAACTATTTTGTTTATTGCCAAGAGGGCTTCACTATGTTAGATATGTCTCAAACACTGTGTCACCTTTCACCGAAATTCATCAATTTTTCTTTAGAGATTATTGGAACATGAACTTTGTAGTAAAACTTTGTAACAGCTTCAGCAANGCCTCCATGCTTTTCATCTATCGATTTCCTTTGCTGATTGCCAGTGACCACAATGCCAATGTCTTTTGTCTCGCAAGGAGGTTCTTATCACNACTTCAACAAACTTTATGTTATTTTGTCCAGTTTGTACAGTGTTTGCAAGCCTGTACTTCATTTTCATTTCGCGACCAAACACCGTTCTTCAAAACAATTACGTACCATGGACGTTCAGCATGCTTGATAGAACAATTAAGACTTTGAAAAGCGCAGACAATGCGACAATTAGTTTCCAACGTATGCAAGACAATAAAACACAAAACTATTCTCTTCTACAGCACAAGCGATGAAAATAAGTGTATAGATTCATTGATGGGCAGAATCGCGGTTGAATTCCAGATTTAAATCGAAATGAAACCACTTGTGCAAGAAGCTCTGCTGAATATCGAGGAAAACGGCATAGCAGCAGTTTGCTACGAACCAGCCAATTATATACAAACCTAGCTGAGCGTGTCACTGGTGGTCATGAACTCCGCATGGCGATCAAAGATACGTGTTCAATATCAACATTTTTATTCTCACATCCAAAAATATGTAGTTTCAAAACTCTGATATCAACAAGAAATATACGAAAAATATTTTACGTGGCCACTTTAAATTAGAATTTATAATACTCAACATTTTATGTAGTTAAGTTTTGAAACTACTGTTAATAATATTTAAGTTCTATGTCTTCACACAGGACCAAAATACACAATAAATCCGACTCTTGCACTTATTGAAGAATTTGCATCTAACGGTTTAAAAGGGACTGGTTGAAATTTTTCGACCGGAAAGACTTGAAAAGCAATTAAAATAACGTGAAATACATTTCCCACCCTTTTTCCACGTCAACTACTTTCTAGAAAATGAAAATGATTTAATAAAGCGACAGGCGCGATGCGGTTCGCTGCGCCGTGATTTTCAGCCCTGACAAAAGAACCCATTCCGCTCCTTTGGTAATTNCATGCCGAAGAGTAGGGATTAAATCCTTCAAGGCTCCATCTCACAAAATTGAGTATTGATTCTTGNCAAGATTTTAGCTGCGTTATGAATTNCGCAACAATTANAGCTGAGTTTGAAATGAATCTTTTGCTNCGAACTTAGTACGCGCTTGTAACAAGTGGAAGTCTCTGTTTATGGGTATTCTTTGTAAAACGGTAAGCCAGTTTTTAATACATCCTTGGCTACATTTACAAGGAACCTAGTGAACAGCTTTGTAAAGATTAAACAGACAATTCAAGATGTTTTCAAATCGTTGTAAACATCACATCAGCGAGAAACGACTGTAATAAACTTTGGTGTATCATTTTTTCAATCACTGTAAAGCATAGTTTGTTTATATTTGATTTTTGCCCGCCAGCAACTATGGAAAGGAAGTATTGAAGTCTGCTATGGATTGGCTTGTGCATGATGTTTTGTTTTGATCTTTAACCAGAAAAAAACAAAGAAAGAGTTTCTGAAAGCAACGTTTGCAATTTTCCAGACGTATACTAGAGTTATGAAGCAGCTTTGGCAGGTTAGCATTTCCTGTGAACGATAGATCAGAAATCGACGAAACAGAATTGTTTTCTGAGGTTGATTACGTAAGACGACTGTCGGTTCCGTGTCTTTAGAGAGAGGTATGGCACTCAGAGCCAGGGTCGTCGATAGTGGGATACAGTTTTGCCGATCAGACATTTACAATTGGTGATGTCTCACTTGATGTTTAGAGTTTTAGTGAAAAGTAGCAGCTATAGCAAAAGTTTCTACATTTTTGCAAAATTAAAAAAATATCGGAATTTTATAATTGAAATTTCTCTTGAACACTTTTAACCATTAGCCGAGAGTTTCAAAGGAGTTTAAGCAAAAAATGCGAAAAGCTTTCATTCATTTTCTTCAAGAAGTTTTGTTTCGCTACAGCAACGAATTTGAGAACATTGATGAAAGCGGTTCCTCCATTAGCGAATTGACCCACCTCCCCCCACTTCGGAAAACTGACGATGGACCTGCATAGACCTCACTCTGCACTTTAGTCAAAGCAAGCGTTAACAATTTTTTCGCTATATTCTATTGGCAAAGGTTACGCATGCAGCTTACGTTTGACGTGCATCAACTTATCATGTCGTGTGAGTGATTTCAACCAGAAAGCTTGCTGATTTCAGTTTTAACCAGCTTCACAACAAATAAAGCAAGTTCTGCAATTCTAGTCCGCGTCGTAGTTCTGTAAACCTTATCTCATTGCATTGAACTAGGGACCCTGTTATAAATTGATGTGTTAAAGTACAAAGTGAAGGAAAAGTTCATTTTTATGTTTTCGTGTTTGAAATTTCTCAATCTAAAAAATTCTTCTGTGAACGCAAACGACTCGATACCAATGGTGACATTTTGTAGGAAAATGGTGTGCTGTTTTTAGCTGTATTCATCGGCTTTCTTTGCCTTAATAAATCTTATTAGATGTTTTGATGCTGAAGAAACACACCACTTTTCAGCCGCAGATGGCTTTCTACGTCACCAAACAATTGTCAGTTGAAAGCATAACGGGATCGAAAAAGTAAGCAACTTTCAAAGGATGCATGTAGCAGTATTTACACAAACATTCTACACCTTTAAAACACCTTTAAAAAACCCTGACTATATATAGTAATCGTGGTGAACACCGTCCTCTGATTTTTAATAACATTCAGCTCCAAGAAGTTGATAGCCACAAGCATCTAGGCTTGATCTTCCATAACAGTCTCTCCTGGCATCCTCATATTATAAGCCTTCATCAGCGTGCTATGCGACATGTTAACCGTCTTAGATCTATTTCAATTTTTGTGCCTAGATTTGCTCTTTTTTCGATTTGCAACTCATTTATTCTACCAATTTCGACTACGGCAGCGTCGTTTATGACACTTGCTCACAATCTGATGCTTTACTTTTGGATTCT
>JGI24021J15306_10012606_pt1 | contig 10507 bp, 8 predicted proteins | sample Ectturendosymbi1_FD_15306 | JGI IMG/M metagenome (IMG submission 15306) | reverse complement strand
CCCCCCCCTAAAACCTAAGAAAGTAACTTTATTCACCATAATTTTGTACAATTCGGAAAACAGCATTCGCGATGCAAGGCCATTTTGCCGTCCATTGTTTTGCCACAGCAATGTTGTGAAGTGTACTTCATCTCTCTTACTGTAGAGAACCCGTAATGCGGCTGACTACCAAATATCACTGAAATCGCCCCCCCCTAGCCTTACTGGCTAGATTCGCCCTCGCTTGAACCTGTTCGGTTCGGGCTTTGAAACTTGGTCTATATATTTTCAAGTGATTAGTCTCCCCCGAAGTGACGCAGTCAAATCACTCAGGAACTCTACGAAATCGATTTCACGAACTCTACGCACCCTCAGTCTTGAAATCTGCAAGCAATGCTTACGGGTGAAATGTTGTAAGGGCCAAAGCAAGAGCAGAGAAAGCAAGCAAATTCAAGACTAAAACGAAGAAATGTAAACACACGCTATGCACAGTAAAAACAGGAAAATACGTCGTTCCTAAATAATTGCTTAAAGTCAAACTGAAAAGCTATCAGACGCCTATTGCCGAGCGAAAATGCCGGAATCACGCCGGGATGGCTCAACACAGAGCGTTAGTAGAATGTGTAAGCAGAATGCCAACCGTAAGGTTGACAGGTGCATTCTGGAAAGAGCCTTTGAAGTAAAAGCTATCAGTAAGTGGCAGCCCAATACGGAAGGATATTGTTCTAATATTTGCAAGAAATGTCTATGGTGCATGTCTAATTATTACTTCTTTGAGAGGATATAGGGGTGAATAGTCTGCGTTGCGTGAGGGTTCTGCGAGTTGTCTGAGCCTCCGCCATGCCTAACTCTGTGCAGAAGTTTGCCCGTTTGTTCGTGAAAAGGCTACAGCGGGTCGCGTCTTCCACGTCATCACCACCTGTCGATCGCGCTTCCCCTCAAGCAGTTGACGAAGAAACGTCACTTCCGGATGATCTGCTTCCGCCAAACAGCGCAGTTACCCGGTGCGCCGACGTCCAAGTCCAAAGTAGGTTGCAGAAGTTTCTGAAGCGACGAAAAGTAATACTTCAAAGAATCATTGCAGGAGTTTTTATTGACGACTTTACCGAGCACATAAAGCTGAATGTGTTTTTTCGCTTGTTGGAGCGCCGTTCAAGACGAAAGCTGCGTTTTACGCTTAGGGTTAAGCGTTATGGGTGTCAAAACGCGAAGGAAACAAAGAGATTATGAAGCTGTTTACTGTTAATGTAATTAAGAGTCACCCTTACTATCCTTCGATCTTTCGTCTACGGAAAACGTCTGTACACATTTAGTAGTTGATTTAATGTAACTTTTTGAAAACACTTGTTGAAAGACTTGATATAGCCTTATATTTTTTCAGTAGTTCTATTCAGTATGTGCGCCTGGCTAACGAAATCGCTTTGGCGAAATGCGGCTCCTAATGGCTAGAAGCTGTTTTTTTTCATCGCCATAATGGCGCAACTTGATACTCCTGTAGACAGTTGTTGGATAACCTTGTATTCAAAAAGCCGCATTCCCGTGTTCAAAAAGATTTTCCTTTCATGCCTGATTTCAGTACATATTGCATGTTAGTCAAGGGCTCAAGCTTGCCGCCTGGCGACTACTGCGATTCGCCCTGCACGCAGCTACATACGTACTATGTTACTGCGCGTTGGAACTGAGAAGCAATTGGATATTTCGCTTAAAGGTCTCTCATGATATTAACTTTTCTGCTGTGTTACGAAACATTGGAATGCGCATTTCATTTATGTTTTCAAGGCGTATTTAAACCAGCGGCTGAGTAAAAGAAACGCTCGATCGCTGCGTGAAACCAAATTGATCGCTGAGCGTTCATTTAAAAATTTCAACTAATAATCAAAAAACAACAAACACTCCATGGACGACTGCATAGGCGTAGCCAGGGGGGGCAAAGGGGCCATTCCCCCCTACCCAATTTTTAGAAAATATATTCATTTTGTGCTTTGATAAGTGTTTTTCTATAAAAAAAATATTATTCGTCTGAAATCAAACATTTTGGCCCCCCAAAAATTTTGGGCTGGCTACGCCACTGGACGACTCACAACTGTCCTTATTTTCTTCTGTTGAGGTTTTAAAACTAAACTGAGATTGTTGTGAGTGTTTTTGTGCCGAAATACGTTGAAATAAGTTTAGTCAGGCAACTGTTGCGAACAGTTTGAACCCTGAATCAGGGTTTTCGCCATCGCCCACCATGAGTCAAACACATCATTATTATTGGTGACTCGGATTTCAAATACTGTCTCTTACGCAATGCGTGAAAGCACCTGATTGCTGATGACCTCACGGAAGTTTGCTGTCACTAAGATGATCGCTTATTATTCAGTGACGTATACCGGCGATGAAGATTGCCTGGTACATGATTATCGTAATTAGTTATTTCGATAAGTCATCAAATGCCAGCTACTCGCAAATTACGTCATTATTCATCTTCCGTTGTACCAGTCGCGTCGCGCTGGAAACTTTACGAGAAAAACGCTGATAGAAACCTCATTGCGTTGGTATTTCTACATTCAAACAAATTTTCAACTTCGCGATATTAGCATTTAGTGGATCGAAGTCTTGGTAACCTAGGCTCTGGGCTTGCACTTTTTGTGGCTTTGTCATCAGTTATATATGAACAAAACAGTGTTGTGGATATCAACAAGCAGTGCTATGTTACTGAATGTGTGTGTTAGGTGGTAAATACGATAAAGACAAGCTGTATTGAATGGCTTGACAGTAGGCTGAACCACGCGCTGGCGCAAAGATTGTAAAATACGAATTCTATTTAATGAATAACGTACGTTGTTAGTTTTCCATGCGGTATTCAACGATAAGTCTTAGTCGCAAGCGGCGAATGAATGCGAAACTCATTTTACAGCTGACAGTGAGCGGATGATTCGACAGCAAACACTTCCTTTCTGAAATTTCAGGCCGCTTTATTTTCCAGGATGACTAAGTGTGTGGTTGTACCAACGAGACCTATTAGAAATCCAGCACTCAACAATATTGCGGTCGTTGGCAGTTGCTTGTTCAGGTTATTGTGCTTTCTGACCAAAAATAACCAGGACAATCGATTTTTATTATCGCACAGCACACAAAGATCATTCGCATTTCGATCCTCCCCTTCCCGACAGCGCCGAAGCACTAGAGTCAGCTGACGAAGCTGAAGATGACGTCATGCGCGAGCTGGAAACGCTGAAAACGTTGAAAATCGAGGAAGCTCTGGTGGAGTCGAAGAAAATGCAAGACACTTTCCGGGAGACCCGAAGCACGGTGAGCACCCCCGAGAAAAGACAATCCAAAGATTAGGGAGCTAAGAAAGATGTCCGAATGTTTGCGCGGTGATTTGTTGAAAGTTCAAAGATGAATGCCTGGATTTCAACGTTGCACAGCGGTTGAAACTCTTTTTGCCAAACATTTCAGGACTAGAGTTCGGAAGAGAACATACGCGGAGTGCCTCCAGCGATCTTAAGGTGTTTCAAACAGCGCAGGGGTGATGGCTGCAGTCGCGATATGCGTATAGCTTGTTGCAAAGAGCGCTATACCAGGTTTTCGCTTCAACCTTGTTGACTCTTTAACACAACGGATCGATTTTGAGGCCCGTTAATGCCTGCAGCGCGGGCATATGACGCGTCGCATGTCGCGAGCCCAGTGTTGCTTATAAACCGGGATTTTCTGTTCGAAACGCTTCTGCTCTTACCCAGATTTTATTTGCATCGTGAAGAACTTGCTGAAATTCTTGAAAAGTTGACCAGTCTTGGTTGTTTGCATCATTTTCTTGGCAGATTTTAGTCCAAGTTTTTTTAAACCGCGGTTGCTCTAAAACAAACGTGCCAGTAAGGGAACGTTTCACCAATTGCGTGACGTAGTGCCTTTCTTTTAGTGAGGGCTATGAATAATCCGTTTCAAATTAGCAACAAGCGATTGCTGATGAATTTCCTGTCATGGTGCATACTCGGCCATGCAAAATATTCGCTCTTTGTGCAAAGAACCCATATGCAGCTGCTGCTATATCGAGACAGCGACATTTTCGTTATAAGCGCTTGCTGAAGATTAGGGTTTGCCTTTTTGAACAGAAAATACCGTCCGTTGCTGCTGCAAGTTTATGAAAACCTGCGCGGGTACCTTGCGTTGATGTACAGCAACTGCACTACAGTCCGAAATAACCGCTTCATTACCACAGCGTCGCTCTAATGCAGCAGTGCTCAAAATGAACACAGCCAGAATAAAATACGACGGACATTTTATGCGTCATCTAATGCAGCCTCAGGCATTCATTCTTCTCGTAACCCTGCACCAAAGAATCTTCTCTTATTGAAAACGACGTTGGGGTTTCTAATAACGTCGAGCTGCAATTATAGATTTAAAACCAACTCGACATTCCGAACTGTGTGGGAATGCTGTTGAATAATTTAGTTCTTCCCCTGTGACTTTTATCAATTATTCAGCAGCCCTAACTATCTCCGTTTAATAACCTGCAGTGATTTGGCCAAGACGTGGTCGAGTACATTCGCCCGGTACGTAATTAGGTTTACAAACGAGCGATCTCTTTTCTTGCTGCATGACTTCTGCTTGGGGAAGCGCGCAGTAAATTTAACAAATGTCAGATCGGAAAGCTTTGCGGATTGTTTTCCCGTTTTGAAGATCACGTCGTCTCTGGATAGGATCGCCGGGCATCAAAAATGCTGAAATGTGACGCACGACGAACGAAAATAGTTGTAACTCTGTGTAAGCTGAATGCGAAGAGGCTCATTTTCTGTCAGGTTTTCCACAATACCTTGGGAAAAGGCATATGATTGTTTAATATATGTGCAGAAGATTTTGGTCCTCTCATGAATGCATGACAAGGCGAAGGTTACGGTGAATAAAGCGGAGTTTGTGGCGTGTGCATTTTTCGCCTTTGCAGCAACTACAAACATCGTTGGCAGCGAACCGTTGGTAGTTTTATTGATCAAAGTAACTGACCTCTTCATCTGCGCACTCCTGTTGTTTCCATGTGGTGGGTTAAGGTAAAGGGATATTATTTAAACACACCCAAGCAAATTGAGATGCGTGTTACTAAACATTGAACCACGCGAAACATTTTTCCAAGCGCGTGCAAGAGCTTCGTTTTGATCATCCAGGGCCGCAAGCAGCTGATCATGGTAGTTTGTTGTGCCCATTTTCGGGGGAGGGATTTCCCGGTTGCCCCACCCCTGGTTGCGGGCCTGTGGTTACCTGCGCGTTTTATGCAATCCACCGTGGGTTACTTGGTATCAGTTGCAGCTAAATTGACATTATTTTGTTTGTTCGTTTTTTTAGAGTGGGGTTCGGCGGCTCATGAAAGAACTGAGGCTCTTACAGAAAAGCAGCGCCGAGAGCGACGGCGCTTTTGAAGTCGAGCCTTGTTCCGGCGACGACGACGAGCCTGGCAGCGACCTGCTCGAATGGGAGGTGCGCTTCTACAAGTTCGACGAGTCGTCGCAGCTCTGGAGGTCTATGCAGGACCTCGACGTCGACTGCGTCAAATTCCACATCAGCTTTCCGCTGGACTTCCCTTTTTCCCCGCCTTTCCTGCGCTTGGTAAGCCCCTACATCGAGAACGGTTTTGTCATGAACGGCGGTGCTATTTGCCTCGAAGTGCTGACAAGCCAAGGTTGGTCGAGCGCTTACACAGTCGAGGCGCTGATAGTCCAGGTGGCCGCGGCGCTGGCGCACGGTGGCGCTATTGTCAGCAAACACCAGAAACGGAAGCAGCACAAACTGACCAAGAAGCGCGCCGAGGTTGAATTTCAACGCATCGTAAAAATTCACAAAAAGTACGGTTGGGTGAAGCTCGAAAAGGGCGAAGGATAAGTTTTCGTATTTAGAAAGAAAAGCTCATATGGGAACGGCTCTTCTCTGAAGACTTTACACAGAATAGGACGCAGCTCACTAGCAGGTCTGAGGAACATCTTGATCACTTCGCTCGCGCGACAGTTCTGCTACGTCGTCACGGTTCGATGCTTTACATTTCCCCCCCTAGACTGATGACGTTTTGCATTCGCACTGTGCACGATGTATTTTTTCTATCCCGGGGCGTGGATTGATGTTGCGCGAAATCCAACACATGCACTGTAGGTTTTCAAAGACCTTTGTCAAATTGCAATCTTGCGTTGCATCGATTTGCGACGTCATGATTCGGTTGTTGGAGTGACGTAACTGGACTGCTAGATGTTCGACTTTGCAAACTGCCCGGCTACGCCGCTCTTCGCCAATGGGGTGAGATTGAAACTTTTGCAAAACACTACAAAGCACTCACTGGACTCATAGATATGCCAAGTTGTTTTTATTACTTGTTTCAGGCCCGCTACGAGGGGGAGGGGCAACCGGGCAATCCTCATCCCTGAATTTTTCTAAGATACTTTTAGTTGTTAGGGACAAGATCAAGTTACAATGATTTTGACCTCCCCCCCCGAAAATATCAGGTGGTTTCGGGCTTGACTTGTTTTAATCCGAAGCATCGTTTTCTGATTCAGTTGCACAATGCGCCAATTCCTTTCCAATTTCTCAGTTACTTTGCAATAAACCGGAACGCAGTTGCTCGAAGAGCACGTGTCTTGTTGAGTTTGTCGTGGTTATCGTTGGAAAACTGCTTTTGATGTTGTCTTTATTGTCTTTTCACTTCCTTTTGTTTTTATTTATTCTGCGAACATTTGTCGTGCGCGTATGAACCGAAAAGTACTGTAAATAAAAGACAAGCCCGTCGTAGGCTGTTTGCAGTTCCCACCGTAGTGTGCCATTGTTTGACATCAGACTACTCCTAAACCTAAACTTGGTGAGGTACGTCCGGCCATGCGCAGGTGAGAACAGCCTTCGAGACGCTAAGATGCGTGTTGATTGCCCATTTGTTCATGCATGTAGAACGAGGACAAACCCAACCTGAACTGTTTGCCAAATAAAAGCTCTTTACAATCCATAACTATTTTGAACATGATTCAGATAACAAGCCAGTGTGTGTGAGCAATACGCGCGCGTACAAATAAAAGTTACTCATTAGATCCGCTTATCACAATCAAAATGATTTTGGTATGCTGCTCAGTACCCACAAGACGATTGGTGGCAATCTTGTGGTTCAACGTTTTGTCAAAGTTTAGTGATAGTCATCGTACACGGACTTAAAGTAATTGCACGAATGCCGCATTAGGTGACGCGTACCACGGCGTCGTGATTGAATTTCGGTTCGGCAAACCGAATTGACCTCGCATAAAAACGAGTTACTGGCAGACGCACTGTCGCGTGACGCATCGCCTAACGACAGCAATCTGTCAGAATTTAAACCTATTTCGTTGAATTGCATTGCAAAAGCGTGGGTTTTTTGGACCTAACACGCAAAAAGAGATTTTGTGGAATATGTCCCCTATTGTACGCTGCTTGCCCGTTCCCGAAGGACTAAATCTTTCAAAAAATCTGTCGACTTATGAAATATCACTGAAAAACGTCCCGTAATTTAGTTTAAGCATTCCAAATATCCAAAATTGTTTTGCAATGGTATGTTTTAATTTCTAAAAACCTTTCATGAAAATATTAAACCTTCGAGAGAAGAGATAATATTAATATTTTTTTGGTTTAATATTTCTTATTATGTGTGTATCTTTCGTAGTTTGAGGTGTTGATAATTTGGGGTAGCCTATTTAAAAGTATTAATGTTTGTGGGAGGCGATAGTCTATAAATTTAGCGTGGTAAGTGACTTGATTGGGCTAAAACTTCATCCTACTTAATGTCGTCAAGGGATCTTGTTTTGAGGATGATAAATGTAGAAGAATGACAAACCTAGTGCTCAAAGCTGAAATGATAAAATATTTAAAAACATTTGAAATGATAAAATATTTAAAAAACAAAAAAAAACATTGCCTTTCTCGATAATCAAATGCTCCGTACTGATGAACACGAAGGTATGCTATGGAAATCGATGACATTCTCTATCGTTATAGAATTTCATGCTTTTTGACCTTAGGCAAAGTTCATCACTTTTGTATTTTTACTCGCACACAATTGCATTGCGAATCGCCGGGGTTCAAAGCATGTAATAATCAGTTTGCAGGCCTTTCTGAGCAGATGTTCGAAAAACTTGTTTCAGCAAATTGGACAAAAACAAGTTAGCAAAGTTGTGACTGAGGAAGTGTGTTGGAAGTGATGTTTGTTGTCGACTTCCTGCTGAGCTCTATGAATGGAAACTAGGCAAAACATAGTGGAACAGAACCAACACGTAGTTATGTAGCTAAAGTGTCGCTGACAGTTTAAGATCAACGATCCTCAGTGGCGTAACTAGAGGTTTGAGCCAGGGGGTGAAACTTAGCTGAAGGGGCCCACTGGTCGTCGTAGGGGGGCCACTAGCTAACACTCACAAAAAAATTGAGTAATGATAGTGAATCCGGATGTTGATGTCTATACTAAAACCCGAATTCACCGGAAAACTTCAAAAAACTCAAAAAAACAACAACCTACTGAAAACTCATTACCGATTTATAAGCTTCGTGGGGACCCACTTTTTACATTTAGCTTGCCAGGAGGGGTGGTTCGCACCCCTGCTCCCTGTCAGTTACGCAATTGTGTATCCTGTATTTGACGAAATACTACCCCAATCAAAGACTATCTACAAATGCTCTTCATTTCGTGGCTGTTCAAAAATGCTCAAAATTGATCGCTCCACGACCACTGAGTGACTCGCCGTAGCGCTACCTGGGCACGAGCGTTCACCGCAACCGCCCCGACAAAAAGCATTATTCAGGCTTCGGCCTGCCGCCAATTGTCGTTAAACAAATTTGTCGCATTGTGTGCGATCAATAACAAATTGATCGCGCGCTATGATGATACGAGTAAGCAAAATCTATTCCTGCTTCAGCAGTTTTAAATGATCATCATGGNACCAGTGACGTAGAAGCCAAATGCCTGCTATGGCCTCAGCTACGGAAGACATGTTCCAGGGGGCGACAAAATCTAGTCGCCTATGTTAAGCAGAGATAATTGAAAAGAGGTGAGGAATTCATTCAGACTGATTTAAACTTAGCTCCCGCAATTTCGCCATCTACCTCCCCACATAGATCTTTTTTTGGCAAGACGGGGCGGAAAATTTTGGTTGTGTCATGATTCCAGCCATTCTATGGTCGCCACCGCTTCGTTCAATTGCGTGAGAGTCATAGACACCTATCTCTCAATATTATCGACTCTCAAATCTTGGTTTTGCGACTTCCTCACTTCCTGCATGCGCCAACTCAAAATTCCAAAGATCTGGAGAAGAGCACTAGTAGTTGCGATACCTCAGCCAGAAAAGTCATTGGGGGACCCAAAGAGCTATCGTCCTATATCTTTGCTGTACGTCCCCTTTAAAATCCTCGAGAGACTCATCTACGCTCGGGTCGAAACAATCATCGACCCACTGTTCCCACAGGAGCAGGCGGGCTTTCGACACGGGAGGTCGGCTGTAGACCAGGTCACCCTGTTGACACATGACATCGATTATAGCTTTTCAACTAAAAAGAAGGCCTTAGCTGTGTTTGTCGACCTCACAGCAGCCTACGACATTGTATGGCATCGCGGCCTAACCTGCAAGCTGCTGCGATTGCTGCATGATAGACACATGGTCCACATGATCATGGAGATGGTGAGCAATCACAGCTTTACCCATACCACCGGAAATGGCCAAAGGAGGAGGTTATGACGCCTCAAGAACGGTGTCCCACAGGGATCTGTCCTGGCCCCCCTTCTCTTCAACATCTACATCTCTAACTGGCCAACCACCGTTTCCAGAAAGTATGCATATGCTGAAGACCTATAGCAATCATGCATGCTCGTGGAGATTGGCGAACAGTGGAAGGGGCGCTGAACAAGGAAATGGCAGCTAAGGTGAATACCTCCAGAATTGGAAGCTAAAGCTCAGCACTACAAAAACGGTGTCGGCAGTCTTCCATCTCAACAACAAGGAAGCTAAGCGTAAGCTGAAAGTCAACTTCAACAACGAAACCCTACCCTTCTGCTCCGAGCCAAAATAACTCGGAGTAACGTTGGACAGGTCGCTCACGTATCGCCGACACCTTGAGTCACTTTGCAAGAAGCTAACATCAAGCGTCGCACTCCTGAGGCGGTTTGCTGGCTCTGGTTGGGGCGCTGGAGCAACAACGTTGCGAACAGCATCCCTAGCCCAGGTGTATTGAACTGCAGAGTTCTGCGCTCCTGTTTGGTGGCGCAGTGCTCATACTCGCCTCACTGACCCCACTATCAACGACGCCTTGCTAATTGTGACTGGATGCCTGCTTCCTACACCAGCGGACAACCTTCCAATCCTCGCAAGTATCCAACCTGCTGAGCTTCGGCGCAGTGGAGCTACACTATCCCTAGTACACCGTGCCATGGAGCCTGGACACCTGCTCCATTAAGCGCTCACCCGTCCATCGAGTGCAGTGCACGGCGTCTCAAATCGAGACACCCGTTTGTACCCGCCGCACAGCAACTCATCAGTTTTTCTGGCAACAACATCATACTTGCGGC
>JGI24021J15306_10012605_pt1 | contig 10507 bp, 5 predicted proteins | sample Ectturendosymbi1_FD_15306 | JGI IMG/M metagenome (IMG submission 15306) | reverse complement strand
AATTGTGCTAAAATAGTTTTGGACGACGGAGCTTGCAACACGTTGAAACAAGTTTCGCTTTCTAATAACACAATCAAGATTTTTACCATTAATCCTCGTATCGAGATGTTAGTGAAGTGAAAGCAATCGCAAAAATCACATTACAAATTAAAAATGAGTACTTTACTTTTCTGTTTGATTGATATGGTGTAAATGAGTGAAATCCTTCAGTGAAAACCATGAGTAAATCCCTTTAATCGTTATATCTATTATGCGAAACCTATACACCACCGAGCTAATAGCTATCATGAGTATTGGCTAAATAGCCTTCCGTAAACCATCGTCACTAAAAATATCAGGAGGGAAATTCGAACTTGGTGATTGGCCTTAATGGGAAACTAGACCGAAAAGGTTAAGAACCGCTGCTCCAAACTAAAGCAGTTAATAGATGAAAACCAAATTTCTTTCGAGTATAAAATTTGGAAGACAAATCGCTTTGTGCAAGGTATTTTTATTTGAATGAGTCAAGACTTTTCTATTACGAACTTTCACCAGTTCTTTCAAATCAGGCATGAGTAAACTGATTGACTCACGGGCCACACTGGCTTCCAGAATTTGACTGCGGGTTGGATACAATCTGATGAATTGTTTGGCTAGTGTAAATGAGGTCTAAATATGCGATGACATAAAAGTTTTTGCCCTTTATGAGATAACAAAGTATGATGATGAAAGGCTTATTGCATAATTCACTTTGTAAATACATTTATTTCAGAACTCAGCAAAGAAAGCCACTTTCTAGTTTATTGGTGCTGTTAGTGTCTCTTTTTACCAATGCATCACAACTTGGAGCTAACTATGTTTTAGCAAGTCTCAGGATAGGTCTGAGACGCTTATCATCTGTGGCAAGTTTTATGAAACCCAGCGTCTACTCACAAACATGGGTCAAGCCGAGCAATGTCAGCATCTGTGCAATCTTCCGAGATTTTGGAAATACGATTTCGTTTAGCAGAGAATAAAAGTCACCCAGTTCCAGAGTTAAACTTCTCTTTTAAGACAGAGTCAAACTGAAAATCCGTCATTCCAATTGCAACTCCTGTTGTGCTGTATCACATTCTTGTGACCGGATACTGACCACCAGCTTCAGGGACAGGTCATCTTTTCAAAATCTGATAACCTCCAACAGAAGAATGCTTTGTGCAGGTCGTAGTGACTTGCTGCATTTGCTCACATGCCTCCTCCAGGGTGGCTAGTGTGTGAAAATGAGAGAAGGCTTGTTTAAATAGGTTAACTTTAAAAAGGCTCTCACATTTGTACATGCCACCAGTTCCACGTTGCGAGTGACTTCTGAATCTCAGTTGTCGGTGAAAAAATGTGAAGTAGTCGCTTACCTCTCAGTAGAAGCCTCCTGTTCTTGCATTGACTACATCAGGGGCCTCAAACACACGGGCCGCATGGGTTCCGCGAGGGCGTTTTGTGCGGCCCGCGATGCTTTTTGGGAATTTTCAAATAATTAACGTTCACGTTATTTAGTTTATTCACCGATGTTTAAAAATGCTCGGCTAGCGAGTGCACAAGTTCCTTTCAAACGAATGCAGAGACGGTTAGAAATGATTTGACCAGCGATTCCCAAACCTTTCTGAACGCGACCCAAATCTGAGTTTGGTGAACACCTCGCGACCCAAGTCTCATACAGCGTATTAAAAAATAATGATTGTATGGATGATTTTTGGCCGTTAAGTTGCTACGTTCGTTTTCAATGTCAGCAATCTTCTCATTTCTCAAGTACCTACGCCACAAACAGACACAGATAAGCAGTAGGCCATTACTATCAAAGTATGTGGATATTTAACAAAAATCAGGTAACAGGTATAATTGCTCTCTCCTTTTAATGCGTGGCCTGTGTTTGCCTTGTTTATTATCAGATCCCCTTGACTCCGTCCGTGTCTACCGAGTGTCGAGATCTTTTGACAAGCTTGCTTCAGAGAAATCCCGCTGATCGACTATCGTTTGAACGTTTTTTTACACATCCTTTCGTTGACCTGGAACACAAACCATCGTCTACGTGTCTTCCTAAAGCGGTAAATCGTAAACGATTCCGTGGGTGGGGCGCCGGTTGTAGTCAGTCATGTTTGCATTGTGCTATTCCCATTGTACATATTAGTTTGTTCTCTCGGCTTTTATCCCAGTTAGTTCATTTAAAGATTGATGAAAAGAAACCATATGCTTGAAGCGCATTGATATCTGTACTAACAGCCGTTCGCGGCGAATATGTAGAAGACTCGATAGTTGGGCGACGCCTGACGAGAATATTGTATTTAATTTGTAGAATATTTGTGAATTTATTTGTGAAATTTGTGAATTTATTTGTGGAATATTTGTGAATTTATTTGTGAAATATTTTGTGGAATATTTGTGAAATTTGTGTGTATTTGTGAATTTATTTGTGGAATATTTGTGCATTTATTTGTGAAATTATTTGTAGAATATTTGTGAATATTGTATTTAATTATTTGTAGAATATTAGAATATTTGTATTTATTTATATTTAAGACGCCTGACGAGAATATTGTATTTAACTCGATAGTTTGGCGACACCTGACGAGAATATTGTATTTAAGAGAATATTGTATTTATATTTATTTAATATTTAATACTTTTATAGTAGCTAGCGAATATGGATGAATCGAAATGGCGTGTGGATAAACTTGTTGCATGACTTGAAATGTGGTTGTGATGTTGATTAGTGTTTCCAATCTGGATTTTCCTGAACCCGAAACCCGGTTTGTGTGCTACTATCCGAAGCCCGGCGTTTAAAATCCGCTAGAACGTTTTTATTAACAAATGTGATAAACCCGTTGCATTGAAAAATATCAAACGATTTGGCTTAGCTGTGTGCTGTTTATAATTATTATTTAGCCACTGTTTCGTCAATATTCTTTCATTTCATCACAGTTTAACGTTTTTTCGAAAAAAATTTCTGGAAAGTCACGCTTTGATTTTCGTGTGTCACCACTGTAAGAATCAGTGAGAACCCTGTGCTTTGTCTTGTCATCTTTTGCTGAACTAACATTGTTGTGTTTGTTCAAGTATTTGTGTTACACTTGGTGTGCATTTTGTTATTTTTCAAAATTCAGCTTATTTTGTACATTTGGTTGTTCACGTTTTGCAATATTCAACAGTTGCTCACACTCCGCTGTATTGATCGGTTGGCGATTGGTATTGCAGGCCACATGATCATTTCGCCGTCGCCATATGTAGTGTTGCGCGATAATTTCAATCAATACAGCGCACTGTTCGCTACTGCTGAATGTAGCAATTTCAAAGTAATATTGAGTTTTATCGTTCAAAAGCGCATTTTTCTCAAAACCCGAAAAATATTAAATTTTCCCCGGTTTTTCTCTCAAGTACCAAAACCCGAGTTCTGAAATGTCCCGAATTGGAAACACTAATGTTGATAAGCTTTTTTTACAATTCATGCTTTGTCGTATGCATGAAGAGTTTGCCCAGCGTTTTGTAGCATAAAATATGTGTTTTCTCATCAGACTGAAATTGTGACACAAGCCGTCCAACAAGACAAGAGCGGGAATATCAAAGACGCTGTGAAACTCTATTCTCAAGCTCTGGAATATTTTGTTCCTGCGATTTACTGTAAATTTCGTTTGTGATCCCTCCCACTTTTCTTTAACTCAAGCAGAGGACACTTTGGGCATCCTGTATGATGCATTTTAAAAATTGATTTTTATTTAAACAGTGGTTTTAAAAAGGTCAGCTGTGCTTGTAGATTGTGGCCTCTTAATCGCAGCTTTTGTGTTTTCAGATGAGAGCGACCCGAGAAAAAAGGAAGCGCTAAGACGCAAGGTATGCAAAATTTCAGCGTGTGCATGAACTAAATCCTGTAGCAACTGCTTGCAAGCAAAACCATTGTTTGTTGTCGTGTCTCTTTCGGAAATTTAGCAATTCTTTTTACCAGAATGCCCTGTAGCGTAGTTGGGATCGTCAAAGGTGTATGCATGTTGTATTCTCTAGTTTGAGCTGCAAGTGTCAACTCGCACTTTTCGACCCGAAGTCGATGTACGCACTGATCTTCGCAGGTGAAAGAATACTGTGATCGAGCCGAAAAACTGAAAGAAGGTAGCAAGCCTGTGAAACCAGTTACGGAAGAGTCAGCGAAGCGAAACCTGTGTAAGTCTGGTGTTTGGAAGGCTTTGTGTGGCGGTTAAATGAAAGCGTCGTGACAACTCATTTCAATATGAAAATGTGCATGATGATTTTCTAAACTGTGGCCTGTAAATTTTGCTGACATGTATTTCTTGTTCAGTGTGGCTATTCTTTCTACGTCAAAAAGAGCAGTTCTTTGCTTCAGTGCGGCGGTTTGAGATTGCGTAAAAACGTGTGTTTTCTTGTACGCCTCTTGCTGGTGATAGCAAAGTTGATGTGTGTGAAGGAAAGATTTTAAGGTCTATATTGTTTTTATTTGCTTGCTTGAAAATTTCCAGGAGTAATAAAAAATGCTGTTTCAGTAATTGTATCATATCGTCACCTCCCATTTCTGTTCTCTTTACGTAACGTCTAAGTGTTGATAGTGATCGAATTTTTGCAGCATTCTTGCAGAGAAATTGCCAACNTTATGACAAAATGAGCTTTCTCCATTGGTGATTGATAAAGATAATTGCGCTTCTTTCTTAATCTTAAAACAAGGTTTCCAATGTGAAAGCTGTGGAAGTTCATTCTAAACTACCAAGTGAGACAAAAGCTATTCTGGTTCAATCACAAGGCATCAATTCCATATTCCGAATTTCATGCAGATTTACAAGTGTTAGTGATTGTGTAAATCATAATAAGGTTCATGCTGAAAGCGCCCGTTGTAACACCCACAAATTTTTACCATCGATATGGCGTGTAGGAGAAGTTGATGTCATCGTGACCCGACGGGCAATGTTTCCTCTTTTGTTGCAATATGCAAAAGTTCTGTGTTACCCTCAGTGTGCAATGCCTTCAAAGCACTATTCATGGCCCTCTAGACTGGAGGCTCATCATATTCATAATCGATTGCTTCTCATGGAGCACAAAAAGAGTCTTACTGAATGGCGATCATCAACAAAGTTTCTATTATTTGGGGAGGCAACCGCCTGGTTCAGAAAAAAGTTTTTTGTGTGTTTGTTGTGCCTAGATTGTAGTCTAGACTTTCGTAAAATCTACAGTTGATGCAGGTTTTTTTAAGGAAAATGTTAGGTACCCGGTATGGATCTGTAGGGACCCGTTTTCTCTGATTTTAGGGACCGGGTGTTAATTTTCTCTGATTCTAGGGACCCGAATCGGGTCCCTGAAACGCCTTGAAAAAAACCCTGGTTGATGTAAAATTCCTTTGTCCAACGATACGTAAAGATTTCTTCAGTGCTTAATTAAAATCAGCAAATCTTTTATCAGATGACCTCTCACGGGACAGCCCAAAAATTATATATGGACTACAGCTTCTACACTCTGGAAAAGTTAAGGTGATGTTGCAGGATGCCGTTTTTTGTTCGTGGTGGTCTTTCGCTAACTTAAAGGTGGTGTTGTTTGCACTTACGTGTTGCAGCCATACAAGCTAACAGTAATTAGAAGAATCCAAAGACGCAGTTTGAAGCGTCGGCCTGTATAACAAGAAAAAATGCATCCTTTACACAAGAGATCGCCATGAATTACGTCAAAAACCCGTACGACAATTCGGTGACATTCTGACACTCTCATTCTATTTCTGAGTGTCATGGGAAATACAAATGTGTGCTGTCCCATCCCATCCCATGGGACTTTCCATAGGAATCCCATTCCCATGGACAAGCCTGTTAATAGCAAATAAAAAAGTGAAAAGTAGGTGTTCATAATATATACGCTGACCTAACCTAACTCCGGTTGGCAAACAAACATCACTTGGTTGTGTCAAACGTGCTCGGTTAACCGAGATGTTTTGCAAAACAAAACTTTATCTACTTGACAAAGGTGGTTAATACCTAATGTTCTTGCATTTGTGCATGGATATATATATTTAATTAAAACACGTTCATTCCATGTAAAAAACTGTTCGCACATGTCCTGAATTGATTAATCTTCTCCATATGCCTAGTGAATGATAAAATAAGGTTTATGCTGACAGTAGTTTTCATATCAGCGCCTGTTGTAACATAAGTTTTTAAAATCGATGCGGTGTGTTGTTGAAGTTAATGATATCGTGACCCGACGGGCAGTGTTTTCTCTTTTGTTGCAATATGTTAACGTTCTGTGTTACCCTCAGTGTAAACAAAACTGCAGCGTATATGTTACTTATTTTTCAAACCCGAATTAAGTTGCAGGCAGGGGTGTAGCCGACGGGGGGCGAAAGGCACGGCCGCTCCCCCAAATTTTGAATGGCAATTATCGAACGTTTGCGCAATAATTGTCATGAACGAGTAAAGCAATTGAAGTAGGCAATTATCGCCATACCAATATTTTCTGGCTACACGCTTGGTCGCAGATTCTACTTTTCGCGATCAGGAATTTGTACTCCACTCTCATGATGTTTATTTTTTGTTGTGACTGTTAGCAGATGCAAGGTTCAAGAATCGGTAATCGCAGCTGTGGCGTGTAGGAGAAGTTGATGCAATGGCGGGTACATGACGTACCCGCCATTGCATTAAATCGGTTATTTTGTGTAGGAGGAAAGCGAGAATTATGAAGAAGCATTGGAATTGTACACTAAAGCGCTTGGAGAACTATTACCTCTTTTATCAGGTAGTGTCAATCGAAACACACAAGGCTTTCTTTTTCGTGCCTGTGCTTGAAATTCTCGGCACAACCTACCAGGGGTCACCAACCTTTTCGAAAGTGAGAGCTAATTCTTGGGTACCGATTAATGCGAAAGCTAGCAGTTCGATACACACTTCTGAAAAAAAAATTTTGCTCAATTTGTCTTTAATTATGTTATTAAAATCAATAACATTTATCTATCCGAAGGCACTGATGATGTTAATGCTATTTTCAGCACAAGTCCGCGGGCACCATGTTGGTGGCCCCTGGCCAAGACGAATAGTACTGGAGATATGTGATGCTTAAGAACATTGGCTCCGTGTCTTTTTTGGACACAGCTCGCTTTTCAAGCGCAACGAAAGTTACAGGAGTATTTTTAAATACAGTTTGATGCCAGGCTTGTGTTATTTTTCTTCGGATTTTAGATTTTTTTCATGCAGTACTCTCAAATCCATTTCCTGTCTATAATTCGCGTCCGTCAAATTAGTGATTTCCTTTTTCTCCCACTCGTACGGCAATCCCTTGTCCCACAGGTTAGTAGCAAATCCAACAAAGGTTTTGCAAAAACGGAGGAAAGACCATTCACATTGGTCTTCACACATGTGTGCTCAACCCTGGGCAAACAACTTGACAGGGCAACCAGTAAGAGAAAATATTTTTTGCATTACTTTCGTTGCATTAAAGAAATAATCAAATTTGGTTGGGGAGTAACCCTTGGCGAGCCAACAGCCGTAGTCAACATGAGAAACGCTGCCATTTTTCTGATGTGCTGGGATTGCTGATTCCGAGAAAATGAGGTTTTATCTCGTATTACTTTTTTCGGGCCCCCACATCTTCAGTTGTCTTTTAACAAACAAATCCGATCAAAGACATAGGTAGACGGGCGTTTGCTGCTGCATTCGAGTAAATTTGTCTATATGCGAGACTACACCAACGGCAAATTCTAAAGAATTCCAGTATGTTTGGATTGATTTGTAGTTTTGTTGCACATGATACTGACAAAATCTTTGTCGATCAAGGTGAGGTAAGGTAAATAATTTTGGGGCGCTGGAGATAACCTGTTATCAATCATGTTTTCGTTGAATAGTGTATCGCTTTCAATTTAATAAGCGCCAGCATACGTCGTTATTTGAAGTAATGATCGTATAAGTAGGTAGCTACTATTCACGTATTTTTGAAAAGACAAGGCTTGTTTTCTGTGCAACTTGAATAGTTCTTTTCCTACCTGTGACGATTTGACTGTGTCTTTTGGAAAAGTGACTGTGCCAGTGTAAAATTTGCATGGATCGCAACACGCGTAGATACGTGCAGTGCCTTCTTAGATTAGATCGCTACCAACAAAGCAGATGAGCAATAGCAAATTGGTGACGGTTCTGCCGTGGTGACGATAGCATTTCATTAGCTTCAAGTTTGCACTAAGAGAGGTTTCTTGTGCTTGTCTTGGGATTTAGAACCGTGCCAGGAGAATTGGAATGTTACGAGGCTAAAATGGGGCGGTGATAACATGTTTTGAATTGTAAAATAATTCGGCAACTCTGACAAAAATGACCGCACACCTTAGAAAGCCTGTGTTGGTTGGACAGAACCTTACTGACTGCATAGCCCACAAATTCCCAATGGTCGTTTTGTGGATGTGCGCAAATTAATGACTGTTCGTTCGGAAACGTGCCTGCGTTCCGTAATTAATCAAGTGTTCCGAAGGTAACACTTCGACGGTTTTCTGCTAACACTGATCTGAATGGCGCAAATGCATGACAGACTTTGGAATGTGGTACGGTTGGCCGTATAGTGGAGTCACCTTAAACATTTTCATCTGCTTTACTTAAAATCAAACTTGATTGGGTCTGATCAAGAGTGTTTCCCATGCAAAGTAAACATCCACCCACATGCATATTTATGTTTTTCCCCGTACAATCGTAAAAACAACAGAACGTTTGCGGAGCTAAGCATACTAAAGATTAGTTTGTTACTTAATTTTGTTAAATTTAAATCCGATTTCCCTACTAAAATATTTGGCGCAAGCACGTATGCGGGTCTTGCGATTTGCGGTAAGTTAGGTTGCTTAGTTTAGCGATTTTGCAGTAAATTTCTTATCCTGTTCGCTGTAAAATCCGTGTTAAGACATAGGTAGGGCTGATCCGGGCTTGTATTTGTAAAGGCAACGAAGATTAGTTTAGTCGCTAACGTCGGGTGTGGTCAAAAAATTTGCAGAAGCCAGGGTCGTTTGAGCCGGTTCTCCACCAGCTGTTTGGTGGGGGTAGGGCAGTTGGAAAAGACAGTGACAAAATATAGAAGAAGGATAGTGAAGAGCAAACAAAGTGTCACCGATATTTTGAAGCGAATTTTTGGTAAAAAGCGCCACTGCAAGGGGGTGGCCTGGTTGTTTGGGGGGAACATTAAACTAAATAATGGGTGTGGACAATGTTTCAAACAGATGGTATTGAATAATGTGGAAGTCCTGCTGTTACGAATTGTCATAAAATATTTGTGTCTTGCAGGGATACCTCAATCAACCTGAATTGCTTACACGAACAGCGCTTTTTGACAAAGTCACTTTTAACAAACGGCTTTTTTGACAAAGAGTAGCTTCGTGTCACTAATACTGTATTTGTTTATTATTATTGTTATCAGTGCTATTTTGTAGCTTTTTAGCAAATGCGTAGTAACTGGAAAATGGAACAGTGCCGCATTGTGTGTCATCGAACGCAAACTGTTATTTTTTTAAAGATGAACCCAAATCTCGTCGAAAAGAACTTTTGCATGGTGAGATACAAACCCATATGCAGCGAGCTGAGGCGATAAGACACTACATGAGTGTAAGTATTGTGGACAGTGGCTTCAACTTTGCTGTATCTTATCCAAAAAGCGACAAATCATGACAGGACTTCTGCCTTCGTGCAAGCATTTCAAAGTGCTACATGTGTTTCTCCAGGTCACCGAGTCCAAGAAGCAGGCAGAGATCATGACAGAATCACAGCAAATAGAAGATTCTAATTCAAGTGAGTTTGTAGGAACTTTTGGTTGGTTGAGCATACGACCTGCTTGTGCTGTTGCAGGTTTTCTCGGTTTGTTACGATGGCTTGCTTGGTTGCAAGTAGGTGCCCCTAACGACGACGCACTGTTTGGGTTCCCGAAACATTGCAGCTGCTGCAAAACAATTTAATTTGTCTGTCTGGTGACAGAAGTGTCTTCCTTGCAAACCTCACTGAAAGCGGATTTTTTGAACTGCAGAGATTTCCGATTAAAGATACAAGATTTGAAACCGCACTACCAATGAAACGGCATACAGTATCTAGCGTTGTGGATTACGCTCGTATAACCACATCCGTTTTTAGCGACTTGCATCTGTTGCATTACATAGAAAAATACCACAACTATAACTGCACTACGCGTGCAAAAGTACTGACATTAAAAATGCGTGGTTTCGCCATCTAGTTTACCTTGAAACACCGCAGCCAGAACAGGTCCAGGTTGGAATCTTTCGGTATTTTTTCTTATCATTTTCATGATTATCTCGGGCTGTTTTCTGAAGCTTCTACCTCAAGGAGTATCATGGGCAAAGATACGATTGCGTGTTCATTTTAAGGATAGTTGACGGCAAGTTTTCGCTGAATGTTCAGCTTTCCGTTGTTTGCCAGCTCAGCTACTATTCCCAAACTGGACGCATCAACAATAAAAAGTAGTTGAAATCGGCTCAGTTTTACTTAACTACTGGCAGTACCTACCGTATTTACTCGATTGTTAGCCGCCCTTGATTGTAAGCCGC
>JGI24021J15306_10012604_pt1 | contig 10508 bp, 5 predicted proteins | sample Ectturendosymbi1_FD_15306 | JGI IMG/M metagenome (IMG submission 15306) | reverse complement strand
GTTTACACTGATCAACTATTGTGCCATTGTGTTTTCATTTGCTCTAATGTTCGCTAACGATTGGCTTACTGCATGCGATGGCTTTTATGACGCTTCTGCTTATTGGCTGAGTCATATGAAACAATAAACCATTAAACATTAAACATTAAATACATCACATCACCTGTTCTTTCCCGAACCCTGGTGATGCGAGTAGAATCCCAGATAATATACTGTATAACGTTTTCAAAAAAATTGCGGGTATTTGAAATAGGCTTAAAGTCTGAAGTGGCATAGTTTTTTGGATGTTAAGCGGAATCTCCATGGGAATTATTCACAATATCATCTTTCTGTTAAATTGCTCTGGCATATGCATCAACTTTGGAAAATACTAGGCTAAGAAGGTTACTCTGTTAGTATTGTAGTGCTGTATCGCACAGTAGCCTACAGCTGGTGGACACAACCCCAGTATGCTGATGTAGGTATGCCAAATAATCACTTGCCGGAGGGCGCTCATGGAGTGGCAAAACCATAGTTGAGCAAAACTCACGCAGTGTCCATTTCTCGCAGTTCAAGCAAGAGCTGCTCGTTCAAACCCAATGATTTCAAGCGTATCCAACCACGTGACTCACCCTAAAACTCTCATCTGTCGCATGAATGCCAAGTCAATGTATGATTCATCATTAAAAACGAAAAAAGCATATGTTTCCGTGAACACAGCTGATTTGAATTGCAGTTGCGATTAGGATGGTTGTTTCTAATAAATGGCTGGTCAAAACGTAAAATCGGATGACACCATTAAAAAGATCAAGTCTTTGCTGCCAAAATTCATGAAAACCAATCCAAGAAATAAGATTATATTATATTTTCAAAAAGACCGCTTCTGCACCGTTGGCTGATTTATCCGTCACGTTGATAGCGTCAGTTCGAACCAAGCGGAATCACATCGTGATAACTTCACGCAAACGTGACTGAACTATATTGTTGTATAACAAAACCGCAAAATTTGAATGCACCATCCACGAAATAAGATTATACGCTATTTTTAATGAGACTATATCTACAGACCAGTGACCAGCTGCGCATCATTGCAACAGATGCTATGTTGGAAAGTGCGTTGTTGGCTTGCTGCCTAGATGCTTTCAAGCGTTTCCGAGCAATGTTGACACTTCTGATGTTTTAAAATCATATCTGATGTTGTAACATCATATCTGATGTTTTGAGAGAAATTTCTGATGTCTGATGTTTTGGCGAGAAGTCTGATGTTGACTGAGCTGTTGTGTTTGTTTTCCACAATTCCTCTCCTTTTGTGTTAAAAAGAAGTTAAATTCATAATTTTTAAGTTTTTTCATGAATCTCTCACCTTCATGTGTGTTTGGTTATCGTTCCAAACTGAGGAAGCGTTGGGATTAATATTTCACGTTATGCATGGCCAACTTCTCCATTTATTGACTGTACTTCGCTCTATTTCAACGAGGTTCATTGCGCTATTTTAGGTATTGGTGATAGAAGCATTTCGCTTGTATGAAACTCTAACGTAAAAATCTGATGTTATCTGATGATGAAGAAGACAACAATCTGATGTGATGGGACTGAACCCAGTATGGCAACACTGTTTCCAATCACGTGACTCACCCTAGCTACTTCGCTCCACACTGCATGAAGCTGCTTGGCAAGTTAACAATTTGGCATGCTGTTAGGTCATTAAGTTTGAGTCGGTCATCACAGACACAAAAACTATACTGAAATAGTTTTAAAGCGTGTCTTTTTACATGCTTTAAAACTATTAAAAAGAAGTGCGTTGCTGCCTACCTACGTGATGCGTCTTGCCATGTTATCTTTGTTTGCAGGTCAACGCCGGTTGCTACTACAAACAAGATCAAGATGCTTTCAAGCGGTTCCAACCACGTGACTCAGACTCCCCACAAATTGTTCTTCAATCACATGAGCGATTAGCCGTTGTGTGATTTGGCATTAAAAAGGAAAAACGTTGTTTCTATTAACACGCAGATGATTTGAAATGTGGCCTTTGACTTGGAAATTAGGATAGTTAAGAGTGTTTGTTGGTGCTGTGGACTTCGTGCCTGTTGTTAAATAAATTCATTCATTCATTCATTCCTTTGAGCACGACCCAAATAGGGTTTCGTAAACATGCCTCAAACAACGACCCAAGCGTCAAGCAAATTATGAAATAATAACGATTGTATGCATTGGCGTAACTAGAGGTTTGAGCCGAGGGGGCCAACTTAGCTGAAGGGGGCCCATGAGCCACCGTTTGGGTATGCAATAATTGGTTCCCAAAAAAGAGAAAATATTTCTCCAGTTATGTAATGAGCTTTGATTGGGTAAATGACTTTAAACAGACTTTCACGTTTCCATGTAACATATTTTATCTAAAATTGATACCCACCAATCACTTGTGGGTGAGGTAGGCTTATGATTTGTTATAAGACCCATCACGCCCAGGGGCGTGACGAGGTTAGATGGCGCCTGGAGCAAGAAGCAAGTTTGGCGCCCCATGTTCTAACCTGATGTCTTTCGGAAGTAAATCTACTGTATTGAAAAAAATACTTGTGACATTACTGGAACTTTTCGGGGTCCTCCCGCAGTGATTCGACGCCCGGGCAATTGTTCCCCCCTCGTAACGCCCCTGACCACACCTGAATTTTGGTAATTAACTCCTAAATTATTCCTCTTTTCTTCAAAGCACCAAATTCGTCACTTAATAATGGGGCAGGCGGTTAGATTCTGGCCACTGCTTGAGTAAGCAGCAAACCAAATTTTGAGCGATTCATTATCTCTCCCATCAGTGATAAAACCCTATTCATTGAGCAACTAGCTTACTAAGCAAATAATGGCGTAATGCCAAACAATTTTATCTAAATATGGAGCTGCACACGAAACAATTACAAATGGGTATGAGCAGTGCCGTAGCAGCCCAACTCTGGGCCCCCCAAAATCGTGATTTCTCAAAAAAGATTTCTAAAGCTTTGCTCTTTTAGCGTTATTAATCGTCATGATTTACTTGTCGCTGTAATTTGTCTACCGTATGGCTACTCAACTGGTGGACTGTAGTCATACAGCAAAACAAAAGAAATCACTGCATAGTGGCACAGTAGCACACATGGAAATTATTGCATTACAATAACTATGAAAATATCTGAAACAATGTCACATTATAGGAGGCTAGTATCAAAATGGCTTGGAGCGGGTCTTTTGGCATGCAAAAATGAACAATAACAAACGCCTTTATGACATCAACCAAATCTAAAGAGCGCACACATGAAGCTTCGAATGACAACATGGTTAATGAGGATAGTCTGCTATCTGTCATATGAGACCTGTTAAAGGTTTTGATCAGCTCCAGTTTGCTGAAACTCCTTTCAACGCTGGCAACAGTTTCAGGGCAGCTTAGCGCAATCCGAAGTGTAATAAATACGTTAGGATAAACTTCATCGAGACGTGTCTTGGCAATAGAGCTTAACAAAAGGAATTGGGCCTTAATCATGGTCATTTAATTAGTGTAGTGGTCACTCTAGTGACACTACATGGCTAACGCACAACAACAAAGGGCAACGCTAGATGAAAGTGCCTAGCGCGAGATAGCCAGAAGGTTAGATATATAAAGCACCTCAGCCATAAGGCTAGGGAAGCGCTTCTTTGGTCGAAGTGGAACCACACCGGGAAAAGCTCCGCTTCACTGGCGCCTGATAAGGGACCCTTCGCAAGAAAGTCTTGTGAGAGAGAAATCTCTCACAGTAAGACTGACTCACGAAGTGCTGGGATGGTCGTTCACGCGGAACCGAGGGGAAGTGACTCAGCATTACCAACAGCGGAGTGAGAGGAGTGGCAATACAAACGGCCAGATTGCCTCGCTCAGCATTGCCTGCGGGAAGATGAGTCACCAACACTCGGGGAAACATGTGTGGCGTACCTGGCTGAATCCTTCAAAGTAAAGGGGGGAGTGATGTAGTGGTCACTCTAGTGCCACTACATGGCTAACGCACAACAACAAAGGGCAACGCTAGATGACAGTGCCTAGCGCGAGATAGCCAGAAGGTTAGATATATAAAGCACCTCAGCCATAAGGCTAGGGAAGCGCTTCTTTGGTTGAAGTGGTTGAGACGCAGACAGTGTGACGTCATTTGATTACTTCCTGAATTGCTAACTTCCTGAGTTAGAACCTCGGCGTCACATGGTAGCTCTAAATTGATAATGCTCGATTAAGCGCCCCCTTCAAGCAAGCGGAGCATGACCGGGAACGTTCCACTTCACTAGCGATGATTATCTAGAGATGTTGTAATGAAATTCAAATGTTAGCAAAAATTTGCAGGAAATCAGAATCAAGCCTATCGTGAACAAGACCGAGGCCGATCAAAGCAATGCGCCGCAGTGAACGTTTTCTTTCATTAGCACCTACGTGAATTTTGCTTAAAAAGCACTGGCATCGTGTTTTACTGGCCGAAATACGCATGCATAAATCTTTCTGATATCTGGATTTGTTAACCTCTTGGTGAATGGCACATGTTTAGATTAATAACGTAAAGTCACAAGTACAAAATGTCATAAAATGCAACGTCTTTCATTTCTATGTAACTTTATGAAATATTTAATGAAAAATGTTCTTCTTAGATATCTCGTCAATGCAATGCAAAATCAGGTGCGATCGATCAACCGAGTCTCGGCGATCGACCGGTCGATCACGATCGACGTGTTGGCCATGCCTGCTGCAGGCCACCTCTGCTGTAGGCTATTAATTGCTGTCTCTGTGCTGTAGGCTACTTGTGAGCTGCCCAGTTCTTCATGGTTTTACAGCTAAAGTTTATTGTGTTACACCTTTCGGCATAACACATTAACTGCTGTTGGTACAACCGTTATTCAATTATGTGGGTTCGTCAGTTGCACCAAGGAGACCACCTGCAGAACTCATTTCTCAGACAATCCCCTTCTGTTTAACTTCTAACATGCCTCGTATACAACTGTCACTTGCTTTTGAATCAGACCTTGTCTTCTTTTACCTTGAACACAACTTTTTATTCTTGAAAATCCAATATAAACACTGCTACCGAGCCAAGGGAACTTACCAAAAAGACCACACGCTGTTCCTCGACTCTCGCGACCGAACGCCAAGCCATGAAATGTCGCAACGACCAGTGAAACAGACAAAGGACTTTTCCAAACAATTTACCGCGTTAACTAAAAAGTAGAAATGAGAATTCAGACCAACAAACATGTTCTTTTTATCTTGCAATCAAACAAAACGTTTCAGCCTTCTTCCAGGTGTTTACGCCGACGCACGACCCTTATCGGGAAGCAGTGACATTGACAAATATGCGGTTTTAACATCGTTCCCGTCAGCCAACTTCGTAGCGCGCATGAACATATGGGTTTTATCTGTTAGGCGCGAAGAGTAGTTAGACAGCGCTTTTAATACTTTCAACCATTGTTAACAACTTTGTATAAAACAAAATAATCGAGTTTTCGCGTCTTTATGTTCAAGCGTGCATTTTAAATCGAAGACCGTAATTAAATCATCAAAGAGTAGGACAGAAGTTTTCTACCAATATTCATGTGTGGCTTCATGTCAATTAACTCTGGTGAGGCTTTGTGACAACATTTCACATCAAATAGTTTTTATGAACTGGTTTGACAGAGTGTCGCGTTAGACAATTGTTATGAAACTGTCTGGCAGAGTTTTGCGTTAAACAATTTTTAAGAAGCAGTTTGACAGGGGTTCGCCTTAATGGCTTTTTGTGAAACAGTTTGACAGGGGTTCGCCTTAATGGCTTTTTGTGAAACAGTTTGACAGGGGTTCGCCTTAATGGCTTTTTGTGAAACAGTTTGACAGAGGTCCGCCTTAAGGGCTTTGAGACTGTTTTTATGAAACAGTCTGGCAGAGGTTACCCCGGACATGCCGTTTTGTTCAACAAAGTGACAGAGCTTAGCTTCCATGCCATTTTGTATAGACTGAGAACAAATCTAACTTTGTTCTCAGGGTGAAGACTCACGTCAAGAGCTTGCCCCCGCTTTAGGCGGCTGGTAGACCTCCTGACACTTCAACATCTCCAGCGGAACCGCGAGGAGCGTGAAGGCAGAGCTTCATTTTACTTCCAGAGGAAAGCCAAAGCGGCTTAGCCAGCCAGAAGGAGGGCGCGGCCCTCAACTCTGAGTATCTGGGCCGAAATCTGCCCTATTTATACTCGAATTGTCATGTGACTTATTACGTTTTTGCGTAATTTCCCTTTCGGTATGTGCACCGGAAAATAACCACAGGGCACAGGTGTACAACATTTGAAAATAATGACGTATTTTACAGGTTCTTTGTCATTGGTTGGGCGTTGCCATGGCGCTCTTCATGCTTCGTTGCTTCAGGGTTTATCCAGTAACTTGGTTTCAGTCCGGTTTTTCTTGGCTGTTTCAGCTGCATCTTTCACAAATTGACCTTTGCATATTGAGTTGTAGAGCGCAACAGTTTTGCGCTGCTACAATGGTAAAATGATACGTATACGTTTTTGGTGAAAAAGGTGTGTACCCCATAATGTCCTCCTGTTGCTATTTAGAACCAGGTTATTCGTACTTACAAAAATCAGAATGCTTAATCGTAGTCACATCACATGAATGTCCACATAAATTAGGATTCAACCAGTTCCGAATGAACAATAATAGCAAATGTAGTAAGTGCTACGGGACCTGCGTTTTTGAGGGTCCCGCGGTCCTTCGTGTTGAATTTGTTCTTTATTACATGCAAGAATACAATTTTCAAAGTTTAGGCAAAAGTTAACCTTTTTTTAAAAAATGAAGACAGACAGTTTTGAGCTGCGTCTTTCCCCATATGCTAACTATAACAAACAAAAATATAAATTCGAAGGCAGTCATGGGCATCCACAGAATTTGTTCCAGGGGGGGGCAACGTCGACATTTTGCTTATCTTTTTCAGATTGCTGGCAATGCAACGCAAATGGACGTACACAAAAAGAAAATGACCACTATTATGTCAACAGTTGCTTGCAGTGTTTACCTGTAAGAAAACTTTACACTGAGCCATGGGCGTCGGAAGGATTTTTTCCAGGGGGGGGCCACTAGAGGGTTTTTCCTAACTTTTTCCAGGGGGCCGAAGTGGTGAAATTTGATTTTTCCCACTCGAAACTTAGCAAACAACCTTTTTTGCTGCAAATTTCAAAATCCAGGAGGGGTCAAGACCCCCCTTCCGACGCCTATGCACTGAACAAATATTTGTTTTAGTGATCATGGATATTTCAAGACTGAGTTGAGTTCTAAACGAATTACAAACTGTGATTTTATAGATTAAGTGCAAAATATTATAAAAATACGAACAAAGTATCACTTAATTCAAATAGCTTCTCCTTGTTTTCGTGCTTTTCAAATGCTTTGAAATGTTGAAAATTACGCGATGAGATTTCGCGCAAGTGGTCTGGTTGGTTCTGCGCATTTGAGCACCTTTAGAGGAGCATTGGTTGCAAAAAATGTGCTTTGTTGACAGCAATACTTTTTCACTCATGCTTCTTTACACATTGTATAAACCAGGGGTGGGCAAACTTGTTCAATGGAAGAGTCATTTGCAGAAAACCACAAACACCAGCGAGACGCAAAACCAGTTTGCAGTGTCAATACGGTAAAGAATGCAAGTTTTACATTAAATGATGTATAGTAATTGTCAATATTAAGTTTTGATTTTCTAGTCCCCAAAAATCTGGACAGTACTTTGTTAAAGCTATGCGAATTAATTCTCCCAATGTACATTTTCCAGGGTTGCACGATGGTTTGATTTTACGAACTTCATTACAGAGAAAAAAAGATTTACAGCAATATGTTGTGCTATATACAGAAATGAGTCGTACACTGGACTTTTAACTTTGGTATTTACCTGTTGCCAGAAACGAAGTGTAGAATGGCATTAATTAAAATTCTTTAGAGCCAGATTTTCTTGCATTTAGGGCAATCTAATTTCTACAGCAGTCACGTTTGTGTCACACGGTTGGTGAACTTGACATCCATCACCGACTGCATCAACACTGAATGGATTTACAGGGGCGGATCCAAGGGGTTGCGGTTGGGGCGATAGCGCCCTCCCTACAACCTGCGAAACTAATTTTGTTCACCATGATTTTGCACAATTCGGAAAGAGCAATCGCGATATAAGGTCATTTTGCCTCTCATTGTTTTGTCAGGGCAAGGTTGTAAAGATTAATTTATATCAGCTATGTCCAACCCAAATGGCCTATTGGGCCAAAAATCATGTCGCTATCTTAGCCAGGGTCGCACATTTAATGACATATTAATGTGGGCCGCACATTGAATGACTTACTTAAGTTAATGTACTGATAAGTGGCACTGAGGATCACCTGCATCAAGAATGTCAAATTCAAGGTTATCAAAATAAGGACAGGTTGTCAGTATGAAGCATACTTTTACTACAGCGAAAACCTAAAGTGGGCCGCACAAAACCTTCGACTGGGCCGCACGCGGCCCGATGGCCGCGGGTTGGACATAGCTGCTTTATATCTCTTACAGTAGCCTAGTGAACCCGTAATGAGGCTTGACTGCCAAATATTGTTGAAATCGCTCCCCATAAGGTTACTGTCTGGATCCGTCCCTGATTTACAAGCAATGCAAAGCATGGTTCTAACTCTTGGAAATGGTCAAATCTGGCTTGGAACTCCTCCAGTAGTTTTACAATTTATTTTAGTGTTCTTGCACTTTCTGGTCGGAAAATGCCTCTTCGCCAAAAACATTCTGTAATTGGCAAAATGTTGTTAGACTCGCTGGTGACTAATTTCACGAACTTGTGTAAACACACTGATGAATGAAACAAACGTTAAATAAGAGTCAATTTGAGATATTGCAATTCATCTAGAAGAGCCTCGCAAATTATTTCGGCGAGCTGCACTTCGCTCACCAGTGCTATAAACCTACGTGGCTTACCACTATGAGCAGTCACTGATCGCTGTCTCGGTCGCTGCATTACCTGTTAAATTGTCTGCGTTTAATAGGCACACGCGGCAAAACGCACAGTAACTTCAGGTGCATCTTCGAAGATTTGTTGCTATGTTATTGTTACGCAACAAAGGCCAATAGTAGAACAATTCGCTCCCTAGTTTCGCAACCTGCCTCTGCAGGCAAAGAAGCGGAATTAAGTGAACTGTAAGCTCATCACTGCATGTTACAAGAACAGGGAACCTGAGTTTTGTGCGGTGTGTGTCACATCGGCGAACAAAGTGTCATTGCAAGAATAAACCCAACTAATCAGAATTAAACTGCTGATTTCATGTTTTCTAGAAATTTTTGCTTCTTAGTTCCAATTTCCAGGGGGGGGCAAATGCCCATTTTGCCCCCCCCTGCGGACGCCCATGAAGGCAGTGATTACCAACGAAAAACCCAGTGTAACTGGACAAAAGCTACATAACGAACTACAAAGGAGCTTGCTTTATAAACAAGGAAAGTAATCGCAGCTCTGAAATCATTGTGTATACCCTAGAGCAGTGGTTCCCAACCGGTGGGCCATGGACCACAAGCGGATTTTAGGTGGGCCATGGCGCCATTTTGCATAATTCAAATTCACTGAGTGGTGGTATGAAGCACCTCTGGTGAACCTGAAATAATGCTGCCGACGGAATATCGTTCGTGAAGCCNGTTTTCTGTAAGGTTTCCATCTATCTGTGTGTTCTGNATTGCCAAACATATTTGGCTAGATTTAGAATGTATGATAGTAAGCTCAGNTGCACGCATCGGGAAGTATGTAACAATTAAATACGGCCTCAAATGTAGGAATGTTACATTGAACCTGATGAGTCATGACTACTAACACTCGCTCTCCAGGGCAGGTTGTATTAAGCTCTGTATCCAAAATTACAGGCCACACGCAATCTCTGCATGCGTGACTTTCTGAAATTCCACCATAATTGTGATGCATAGAGCGTATAAAAGGAACGAAAAAGTACATTTTTAACTGCATTTGAACATCGGGAGAAGAGGCTCGCAGCTTGTTTGCTGCACAATATTTTTATCGGAGTTGTCTCTGAATGTCTTTGTCATCTGAAAGCTCAGTATCCAGTACAGCTCCCAGATATTTGTATTGGTTAACAGATTTTACATTTTTACCACCCATGTGTCAGTAATGGAGTGACTGTGCTTTTTGCACTCTTAGCCTTAAACGTCATAACAACAGTTTTGCTGCAGTTGAAAATATTTCCATGCGATTCTGCATAAGCCTGACACACAGATAAAAGATCTCATCGCAACATTTCAGAAAATGAGAACGTTTCNGTTTTAATCAAGATGCAGACCGAACGATCAGGAAAGAGTAAAAATTAGTATCCTCATGCAANCACCTGGTTCCGTTCTCAACTGGTGTNGTCATGNCTTTAGAGTGACAGATGTATAGGCTACCACAGTAATAAACCTGCCTATTTTGGTCTAGTTTTAGCAAATTCGTTCTAGCCCTATTCTTCTAGCATGTGCTTGAATTTCTATCACAAATGAAGATCCCAAACTTGAAAGATAGCCTATGT
>JGI24021J15306_10012601_pt1 | contig 10508 bp, 6 predicted proteins | sample Ectturendosymbi1_FD_15306 | JGI IMG/M metagenome (IMG submission 15306) | reverse complement strand
AATCAAGCGGTCTCCAATCTTTCGTGTTGTTGCCCAGCAACTGCACAGGCTCGTCATCACCCTTTGTTGCAGGCACCCGCAGCTACACGAAAAGCAACAAGCCCTGTCAGCGATGGGACAGAGATTACCCCCAAAAGCCCCACTACCGACCGCAGGACCCCCATAACAACTACTGCAGGAATCCTGACCACGACTCTCGGGGTCCGTGGTGCTACACGACCAACCCCGGAACGCGGTAAGACCCGGTCTCTTGAATCGATGTTGAGGTGCAGCATCTGTTCGTAGTGCATCGACGCTTTTCCGTCTCCTCGGCAGTGTTGCCACTCAGTTTTGAAGAAAAACCCCAGAATTTATCTTGAAATCATCCCCAGAAAATAATAAAAAAGCCCAGACATAAAAATTTTTTAAAAAGTCAAAACCAAGCCCTTGAAATGTACGTTACAAGTACTTGTACATGAAAAATTAAGGTTAAATGCATTATTTGCATCAAATTTTCAACAAGTTCAAGTCTATTTTCAAACATACTGACAATATGGCTATAGTCAGTACTTAATCTGTAAAACATCAGATTTCGAACAATTTGGTTAAGCCTAGCCCTACTCAGCTGCACTGGCTGCTGGCTCTGCACACCACGCCTATGAAACCACTGTATTCTTCAATGAAAAATCTACAATTTGACCAGAGTCAAAAAACCCCAGAACCCTGGATAAAACAGAAAAATCCCAGATCTAGTGAAACAGAACCAGCAGTGGCAACACTGCTCGGTGGATGCGCCTTGTCCGCTATATGTATTGTACTTCAGACATGGCGTTGGTGGTGGTTTGCACGGAGTTTATTGGACAAGGACATGTGGCCCTTAACGTTATCTTGCAGCTCTGGCGCATGCGTGTGGTTTGTAGCGTAATCTTCACTGGGCGGTGGAGGATAAAGGTGTCTGTGGAGTCGTAAGATTGGTGTCGAATTGAGGGGTTGTTTTGGCTTGTGTCGCGTGTTTTGTTGTGACGCCAGCGAAGCAGTGGAAAGCAGAAATGGGGGATTGGATTGGTTGCTGTGTGACGCGTCAAATCGATTAAAAATGGACTCATCTATGCGTTCGGAGTTCATCACTGGACATCAAGTTAGACAAAATAAAGGTCTATCCCAGTTATTCCCAACATGGGTACATGCCCACAGTTTAGCAGTTTAACGGGAGCTGTTAAAATGAACTTTAATGGCGGATTTTCCGTGACCGGTAAAAATGTTGCACTTATGGTATCCACATAGAGAGGAGTTCACTTTTCATGAGAAATGAAATCTGCATGTGCTGGGCGAGGCATCACGACTTCGACGATACTTCACTATGTATGTAGGGCAGGGGTAGGGAACCTGCGGCCCGCGTGAATATTTGATACGGCCCGCATCGGAATTTTGTTACCCAAGTCAGAGTACCACATCGCGTCAAAACGAATTCCTCATAGTTAGATGAAGGTAGACTTTAAAATTAATTGATTTTGCGGCCCACCAGCGCTAATGCAGAATTCATGCGGCCCGTGATAGTAAATAACTTCCCCACCCATGATGTAGGGCATGAACAAAAAAGATTGAGAAACTCTATAACCTATTGGCGGCTTGATTGGTTGGTTTGAACTTTGTCTGCGTTGTTTAAATTCATCTCGGTGCAATTGAAACCAGCAGAGCATGGAACAATGGCGAGTGTCAGTGGAAGTCTTTAACCACACGTCAGAGTTGCAAGTTTCCTGAAAGTTTTTCATCTGTGCTTAGGTTTCTGACGAAGCTACAACAATAGTAAATGAAAAAGCTTTTTCAGGATTTTACCTATAGTTAGCTTTGTACTTCAAAACTAAGTGTTCAGCACGTCAGCATGAGCAACCGACTTGCAGCAAGCCACGACCCGTTTACAACAATTCCTTTGTCGGATGCAAGTGCTCCTGAACGACATTCTCATGAACGGGCGAAGCAGTTTACTCCGCCTCGACGTTTAAAGAGCTGGTGCAGCGTTCATTCGAAGCCTTTCATCACCATGGCAATTGCTTGTTTAATAAGAGCGAAATCTTTGATTAAACGTTTCCACAGCAAATGCTATTGACTTATTATAAAAATGCGATCATTGAATTTTACTGCACGAGGATGATCTCTGCATCAGATATTTCGCCCGAACCAATAGGAAAGCTGTTGTCAAGGTCTGTTCTACAATTGATGGAAAGGAATACGTGTCTTTTATCTTGTACAGTCGTAAATATCTGCGAAGAGCTGTCAAATTGACGCATAAGAAAAGCAAAAAGAAAGAGAAATTCGTGGAAACGAAACATTTTCGTGATGTTATAAAAGTCTTTGCTCAACTGTTGTAAAACTTTGAAAATGACGCCGACGTTTCAGCCAATTGGTCGCCATTTGCCCTGATGAAAGCCTGCTGTTAGTTGGCTGAAACGTCGGCGTCGTTTTCTAAGTTTTACAACAGCTGAGCAAAGACTTTCGTTACTGCTATCCTGTTGACTGGTTTTGCAACATTTTCGTGATGTTATTCCTAATCGAAATTTGATGATCGCGCCTTATGATTGAATGGCTTATTTAAATACCAGAAATATGTCGCTAGTAGCTTCGTTGCTGATGCGACCGAACTTTCATCTTCCACCGATGTTCCTCAACAAAATCTGCGAAGCGCTCCGGGTAGAACTCACAACGATTGCTTCACTGCCAGACGCGCATCGGTTGCTTCACAAGGCGATCTTGGTGAAACGCGTGCCCTGCTGGCTGAAATGCATTGCTGTCTTACTGGAAACCGACGTTAAATAAAAACTTGCACGTTTTGTCCTTGCTCCCATACCCTGCACGTGTGTTGCACTGTACTCGACTCCAGCCTATAGCATTTTTTCAGATGGGAGTACTGCGGCATACCGCAGTGCAGCAGCGGACACGCCGTCACTACCCCGGCGAGCCGACCTTGCGCCGACGGCTACACGTACTGTGGGGGGGTCGGCGCGAAAAGGTCGTGCGTGCGTGACGCCTACGTTTGCGACGGAACAGACGACTGTGGCAACAACTACGACGAATTGGATTGCCCTTCATCGTGCTTGGCGAGTAAGTTGACGTCCACGTCTTGTGTTGCGCTGGATGGAGGTCGCGGATATGCGCGTTGTTGTTCGTGCAAATGGTATTTGTCTCGCTTCTCACGATAGGATCAGCAAGGAGAACCAGAAATACAAGATAACATCTGGCTGTTAATCTTGTGCCACAAACCTTGATCCAGTGGTTCATGACTGGGGGGACACACCTCCCCGGGGGGCGAGCCCTTACGCGCTGTACAACATGGAAAGTTTTTGAACGGGAAAGGTGTTCGTTCACTTTACTTATTTGAAGTCTGGGGGGTTGAAACAAAGGCAATATTTAAGGGAGGCGTAGCAGAGAAAAGGTACAACTCTTTTTCGGATGCCGTACTGCAGTCGACAACTTCCGTGGTCGAGGATCTATTATTACAACGTCACAGGTCAGGTTTTTTCTTATTCAAATAGAATTACGGCACAAACATTAAAAATAAAAGAACGTGGGTTAGTGATACGATTACATAGTGTTAAACGTCATCACAGTTCCCTAAACTTCGTTACTCACACATCCGATTAGTCCATAGGTCGGCAGCGGAAGGCTTAAATGCTTTAAGCAAACAAAACCGCCGCTTTATTCCCTGCGTTGCTCGCTGTTGGCAACTTAAAGAGAAAGGCAAAAGGGCGAGGGGCTAAAGGTCAGTGACAGGGAAAAATAACTTTCGTTCGTTTCTTTCAAATTTTTTTTATCGATTGTTCGATGATGGAGTACAAGCGTGAGTCTGCGTTGACTGCTATTCAGAGAAGATAATTTTGAAATTTCGTATAAAAATACGTTACGCACCATTGTCGTCTCACCCCGCTGCAGCGTGGTGCACGCGCAGGTGCGCCAGTCCCTCGTGAACATGTGTTGGATCAGCTGCCGAGTTGTCGAGGCATGGATGTGAATCAACGCGGGCGTGTACTTTATTTTTCCACCCAGACGAATTCCAATGCAAGAACAAGCGTTGTATTGCCAGTCATGCACGCTGCAACAGCTTCGACGATTGCCTTGACAACAGCGACGAGACGAACTGCACCAGGCCGTCTTGCCCGAAAGGACATTTCAGGTCAGTGCGCAGAGCAAGTTTTATTTTGTAACTGCTGCGTAAAACACGCCCTCCCCCCAAACATCCCCCCAAATAAAAATCGCTGTGTTTAGACTATGAGTTGCGCCTTCGTCGCGATTGGTCGGGGTAGCGGTCACTGACTCATACATACAGTATCGGTGCTGGTTTGAAGCGTTAGTACTTCCTGCACTGGCGCTTTTGACTGGCGCCAACCAGTGATGCCATTATTAAATAAATGCGGAGTCACATTTTTTCTGCTTCTGCATTTCTGGCTGCTCTCCAGGGTGTGTAATGTATACTCAAGGAAGTTGTTTGTTTTCAGCCTATGCGTGTTGAATGATGGCTTTGCAATAAGCCAACTTAAATTTCGCCAGTATGTAGCCATGTACAATCGACTGATAAGCAAGCTAATAGCACGAACTCCTCAAACGATACACGTTTCACTGCCAATGATAACACGATTTTCTTCTCAAATTCCACAAACAATTCTCAGAACTGCGCACAGTTCAAGTGTTTTTCGAAACTGCTTGCGGTCTTGATGAAGCTTTATAATGCAGCAAAGACTTACTCAAACGTCGGCTCACATCACGCATTGTCTTCATCGAACCGTGTCCGCCAAGATTGTTTCTATTTTGGCATCAAGAGAGTCTTAGGTCGTCATTACCAGCTCAACACATAAGAATCGTGGCATAAGTAGTGTTGAGTCGTTAATTCATTTCAGTCAGGAAAGTGACTGTGAAACAATGTTTCATCAAATGTGTCTCATGTCATAGATTGACCTTTTGACGAATCCATTGCTATCTTGTATGCCGCTGTATCTATTGTTTCATTAACGACTTTGCAGCTTTTAACAAACACTAAAACGACACCCAGATCTGCTTGCTGTTTCCCAGATGCCAGTGGTTCGTTAATCGTATATTCTTGTATTGCAAGATCGTGCGTGAGCAATAATTGAAGACGCGGCCCAGATCGCTCCAATGTATTGTTCACTTCACTTTTCGCAGTGCAAGATTGTAGTGTTTTAAATTTCGTTCAAGGTACTGATCTCTTAGATGGTCTAAGCTGAGTTAATAAAGTGACTGTTGTGACGTTGACCTGAAGGCTTATAACACTTGGCAGCGCAGAGGTGTGTCTTGTGTGCATTGGGTGGTCGCCCTCGAGTTGGAGGACAATGTCAGGCAAGCACGTCTCTAATGCGTACCGCATTTCCTTAATTTAATTTTAAATCAAATTTGTTTTAAGTTTGCGGTGACATTTCTCCCGTTTTTATCCTTTTTTGTCTTTACAGATGCAGCCAATATTCCTCATACTGCTTGTCACATAATGCCAAGTGCAATGGCAAGACTGAATGCATGAATGGTTACGACGAAGCAAATTGCAATGTGAGTTTTTTATTTACTTCCGGTACTGCGCTGGATATGAACTCACTGTTGCACGACGCCATTATCTAAAAGACAAGTTTATCCCTGACGAAAGGTGTTTGTCGTAATTCGCAGGCTTGTCCATGGGAAGGTCATTCCTATGGGAATCCCATGGGAAACGTCCCATGGGATGGGATGGGACAGGCATAAATTGCTATGGGATGGCAATGGGACAGACAAATATGTCTCATGGACAACCCTAGACTTGTCCATGGGAATGTCATTCCTATGGGAATCCCATGGGAAACGTTCCATGGGATGGGATGGGAATGGGACAGATAAATATGTCCCATGGACAACCCTGGTGATTCGTTGTACAAGCCTGAGACAGAAGTTGGCATTCTGCTTCACTGAGTGACTACTTTTCTGGTTCAGTTTCGTAAAAGACCATTGCGGAAGTGGGTCTATGGCTGGTACAGTTTTATTTCTGGGCATCTGAATCTGACGCGCTGCAACTGTTATGGTCAGTGGGTGGGGCTTACGGCCCGCAGAAATTATAAGTGAAAACCAATGACGCTGATAGGCACCACATCGGAAGACAGGATCGGCAAAAACAACCTTCACCCGATGCGTTTATTTTTCTATGAAAATGCCCCTTCCCTATATTGTTCGAGGCATGTGCAAGAGTTGAGGTGCAGAAGTTAGCGCTTCGGATTGACTACGCGCTAAACTGTGTCGTCAAATTACGGCGTATATTATCTGGCACTGTTGACCAAGTACATAACAAGGATCTATGCTTTTTTATTATTTACTGCACTGCTGTGAGGATTGTCATCAGAAATTCAAACGCTTTGAGTTTGATAAAGCTTTTTCAACAGGCCTCCCATCCCACTGCAAAGGCAAATCCTTTTCGGTACAAAACATTTGCTATATAATTAATTAGTTCGGTTAAATGTACGATATAGTTTGCCAAAAAGTTTTTTTGTGATTACTCTCTCTTCATATTAGAGATGCCAGCCTCGACCGTATTTCGTAGTTGGTCGTTTCTACCCAACCACCCAGTGCTTCATGGCCGTTCTGCTTCGTTCCCCAGAACTTATTCGCCGTAATTCTGGTTTAAATAATTCATTTCCTTGCCGGCGTGCGAGCTTTCCGACGAAAATATCGCCTTTGAGTGATCGGTTTTATTCAATAAAATCTTTCACGCAGGTGTATCCGCTGCTGAGGATGAACCCGCTTTAACCGATTGTGTATTTCATTATCCTGACCTTGTTCCAAACGTGGAACCATATGCTTGCTCTCGTGTGTGTTAATGCGCTTCACCCGTTCGTAAGGTGCTTACTTTTGCAAAGGTTCAAAATTATTTAAAGCTTGCGGCAAAATTGAACTTGACTTCGTAGCTTAAAATAATTATGCGGCGTTCTCCACCAGTTTGCAACATCACGATGGTCCGACCTGCAAGCGAACGTCCCACATGCGAAAACCCCTCTCAACCTGAAAGTCCGATTGCGGTGGTTCTCCGCTCGAACCGCTCTGCCCCCTATTCAGAGCGGGGCTGATTCACTTGCTCTTCATCACACCGCAAAGAAAACGCTCTCCTGTTAGTCTCCAATCCCGCTTATTGTTTGTGCAGACGCCCACGTTCCGATGCAGCAACTCGCAGACGATCCCGTTTGCTCAGAAGTGCGATTACCATCCGGACTGCAACGACATGAGCGACGAAACTGGATGCGAGGTACGTTGCGCGGCCGACGCCTATGATTGGTTGAGCATCCCGATCTACCTGAAAAAGTCGTTCCATAGCAACAAACAATCGTCATCGATGTTACTTGGAACCTTGAATAGGCATCTTCGGACCTCTGTTCACATAAACTTCAACCGCTGTTGCCCTCACTAGTAAATCGTCAAATCGCGCGCTTAAAGACGCCTGTTGGTTTTCGTGCAGTGGTAACGATCAGTGACGACTTCGACACTCAGGCGTAGTCAGTGCCGATTAACCATTAGGCTACTAAGGCTATAGCCTTACGCTCTGGACAAATTCGGCCCTCAAGTTTTCTTTTATTTATTGTTTTTATTACAAGCATAAGTGTAGGAGTAGGCAATTTTTGGGGGTGCGAAGGATGCTTTGCCAAGGATTTTCCCAAATTTGCCCGAAAAACTTTTTTGTGATAAACTTTCCCCCTACAAATTTTCTGAGTCTGTTGGTACATTATATTTTCCTCAACCATGTTGCCATATATAGGGTATTTCACTTAAGATGGCAGATTAATTCAAAGATGACAAAAGTATATAATCAACAAAAATTAAACTTACAAAGCTAAACATACTTAAGTCAGGCCCGTAGCTAGGTTTTAAGTTTGAGGGGGAATATAATTTAGGGGGCAAGATTTTTGTTTTTTATGTCCAAAAGAAATTTTTCTGGGGACAACACAATTCGGGGGTTCTGCCCCTATATGACTCTAACCCATTAAAAATGTTTCATATATTGCATGTGTAAAGCATAGCAACTCATCTAGTTACCCAACAAAATACAGATAAAGGCTGTACAGGTAATCTGAGGTAGACATGATAAAGTATTCAAGCACAAACCAGAATAACAACATCCAAAAATAGAACTTCATTATACCTGCAACTACATGTCTGTCGTGTTAGTAAAGACCAAGTAATAGATTCGGTTCAACTTTAAACTTCCCACTAGTTTTACAAACCTCAAAAGTGCCAAAATAGCATTAAGACATTTAGCATTTATCTGAAACTCTACAGCATGAGAAATTAATCAGAGGTAACAATACAGCCTTCATGAAAACAGAATGTAACATATCAATTAGCATGACTTCAATTCAATAAGAACCAAAGTAGTAGCTAAAACCTGGACTGAAAATGTACACCATAAACATTTATATAAACAATAAAGCTGTCATGAAAAACATTAACAGCTGGCTTGAAGTCAGTAAGACCCAAACATTACAACTTAGCAACTGAACACTGGTATAATAAAATACAGTATGATGTTAAATAAAAGAAATAGTACTTCACAAAAACATATTGTGAAGCATATACTGGCATAACTTGAACATCAATATCATGGATATTGACCATGACTTATCATGGTCAATATCCATGACTTAAATATTTGTCTCTAAGCTTCCAAAGTAGCAGTTGAACAATGACCTGAAAATGCACAGTGGGAAAAAATATAACTAAATGGAAAAAAATATACCCAAAACTAATATTGCCTTTTCAAATACAATGCGAGACATCAACTGGAAAGTATTTCATGAAGTTCAAGTTTCCAAAATAACAACTGAACGTTGTTTTAAAATCTATTCTGGTATGCAAAAGCAACAATGTTCACTTCAGAAAAGATTGTGCAATTTGTAAAAAGTAATTGTTTCATCCATGTCGTTGTCATTGTTTCATTAACAAGCACTTTTGCAGAAACCTCATTCATGACATTAGCAAGTTTAGGCACACACTCTCGGGTTACATTAACAGGTTGATCAACAATAACAATTTCTGAAGCCTCACTGACAACATGAACAAAGTTATTGGCTCTGTATCTTTAATCTTTACAGACTTTTCATTACTTCAAAATGACAACTTTCTTTGTTTGGGGTCAATAACATTTGAAAAACTCAATATCTTTATCACCAATATGCTACCTTCTAAATGCTCTGTTCTGTATTCAGCATAAATTATTTTATTGCATTTCATTTAACTTTTGTTCGATAGCTTCTGTTTTTATCCACTACGTTAAAAATTGGTAAACATTACCTAACAACCAGTTTACAACAAAGATCTAGCGCTATATTTATCACCTACCAGACACAGTAAGTAAGCTTTGCAGACATCATGCACCAAATGAAATGTTTTCTGAATGGGAAGAGTGCCTGAAATTCGGTTCTCAATAACTTAAAATGAAAAAAATAAGCTAGGCTGTGCAAGAAGATTGTCAGTAGCAAGTTGGTCCAGTACTCTGAGCATCTACCTCGCGATTCTGAGCTTTGGAGTTCCATTCACAATCCAGCTGTTAGCTAGGAACCTCACATGTGAGATAGGCCTAAAAAGCTGCTTCCTTCTCTGATACTGGTATGTGGCGTGTATCATATTACTTTGTATTATGACTGTGTCATGAGTAGGGCAAGTTTTTATTGCAGTAAAAAAGTGAGAAAGTTGCATTTATTTTCAACGAAAGTTGCATTTATGCGCAAACATTGCAAACGACAGTAATTTACTCAACCGATTTATTTACAAAAATGCCAAATATTTCTAAATATTTTTTGGTGAGAAATGGCGTCGTACTTGGCTGGGGTTGCAAACTTCTGGCTTGCAAGCCGACTGTTTCGTCATAGATAACATTGAGACGCAGATATAATCCGTCATATAGCTCTTTTTCATGCAATCAAAGAGAATAGAACTGAACTGAAATAGTTTTGTAGTATTTTTTAAAATTACACTTTTACATTTTGCGCAATACTTGATAAAAATTGCAGCAAAAAGTTGCGCGTAAAAATCGAAAAAGTTGCAAAAAGTTGCAATATAAAATTCGTGGAAACAGCTCAAAACGTTGAACTACATATATTTTGAGTATTTAGGAAGCTGTTGGAAGGTGTAAAAAAAAGTTGCAAAAACTTGCCCTAGTCATGAGTCTCACAACGTTGCTTGTTCAACTGCACATATATGCAACAGGCACTAAACTGTATGACAAAATGTGGTTATGCAAACCCTTTAGTTAAAACGAAAAACAAAAGCTTGTTGTCATGACAGCGTTTTATGCTGTAGTGTACTTACTAGGATGGACTTTATGTCACGGTCAACTAAGCAGGTCATGTACTCCAAATCCGAACTTCGTCATGTGACCACTTTATCGAATCGTATTTAACTAACGGCAAAATAGCTCCAGCAGACCTTTTGCCTCATGAGGCAAAGTAAGCACTGCCAATATTTAATGCGTTTTCTGTTACATAATGAACTTATTTTGATACACTCAATACCAAAAA
>JGI24021J15306_10012599_pt1 | contig 10509 bp, 9 predicted proteins | sample Ectturendosymbi1_FD_15306 | JGI IMG/M metagenome (IMG submission 15306) | reverse complement strand
CCCCCCGCCGAAAGTGTTTTGCCCCCGCAAAAAATTTTGCGCTGGCTGCGCCACTGGTTGCAGTTTATTTATTCTTCATGTTTATTTATTCTAGATGGTTAAGTGTGAGTGAGGTTGTGAGCAGTGGCCAATAGCCCTTGCGCAGAGAACAAAGCTGGTAATGCAGCGAACTTTCCTTTATTCACTTTTGCTGTTTCGTCACAGGCATAGTTTGCGACCTGGGATCGTACTGTCCGCCCAACAGCTCCCTCCCAGGACCTTGTGAGGCCGGCTACTACTGCCCTCGAGCGGCTGATCAGATTGCTTGTCCTGCAGGTCTGTTGGTCCAGTCTTTGGAAGGCGAAGAGCTAGATGTAAAAATTCGAACAGTATTTTCTGCCTCACGCTTCCCGATCGAAAGCATCCCATCATATCACCGTAGACATGCGTGTGCTGGTCGAGGACTTGCGACATGTTTCGCGACTCATTTTGAGTAGAGGAGTTAAACAGCTTTTCGTCCCTCGCTGCTCACGCAGTTTCGAAGACAAGCTTCATGAAACTGCCCACGAGTAGTTGCTTTGTCAGCCGCTTTATTATTTCTATCTGCTGCCGATTCGTAAAGGAACGTGTAGGCTTTTTTTGAGGTTCGGCCTTGCTGACCGCAAAGACATTTTGAGAAACCGCAACTATTTAAAACGAGTTTGTTTTACGAAACTCTCGTAAAACGAGAGTTTGTTTTACGAAACTCTAGTAAAACGAGTATTATGAGAGACCATTAGAAAAATTTGTGAAAAGTGTTTCGGTCTCAAAGCACCTCAAAAAACATTGCGAACCTGAACAAAAATGCCCTAAAATTATTCTGTGTTGGTGTTAGCGACCAGGCGATTTCAGTCAATGTGTCATTTTTACAGCAGTAGTTTTTTTCAACTCGACTTGTTCCCGCCCTGCCGCGGCGGTCACGCGTCAATCGATGTAACATTGTCGTTTCTTTTCTTTCCGCAGGAAGCTACTGTCCGCAAAACGCGAGCTTTCCCACCCCTTGCTCCCCCGGACACTACTGTCCGGCCGGATCGTTCAAAGAAAACACCTGTCCTCTCGGATATAAGGAAATAAACGGCTCACCCCGCACGTCCCTGGAAGATACTTGCGTCGCTTGCCGGCCGGGTACCTACGGTGCTGACGAAACGAGACAGGTGCAGAAATGGATGCGCAGTTGACTTTTCTGGCGTTTTATTGCCCATTTCGTGCGGTTTGTAGCTTGTTGATGTTCTGCCACAATCGAGTCCTGCTGCTTAAAGTGTGGTTGACTGTAGGATTCCTACGGAGTCTGGAAAAGTACGGACAACGTTTGGTCATTTTCCAGCCTGGAAAAGTCCGGGAATAAAATTTTTTGGTCTTTTAGTGTGGAAAAAGAAAATAATTTTCCAGACTTGATCTGTTGACATGCATTTTCATAATATTTGATTCAAGATTTATAATTTTATTTTCACCGTGTTAACTATCACAGTGCCCGTATTTTTTCTTGCTACTGTCATTCGGACATTCGAAAAAGTTTCAGCTAGGAAAAAGTCTGGAAATTTGTTTTCGAAATTGCGTAAGAACCCTATGAGTGCTTGGGCGAACAAAATTCCTTTTCAACTTAAAAGTTTTTGTCCGCCTACTTGTGCAGAATTGCACGCAGTGCAGAGCTGGAGTCGTGTGCCTGACCGCGGCCACAACCGACCAGCCCCAGGCCAACAACCTCACTTCCAACCAGACCAACTCCTTCCCCTGTCCACCTGGCTACTACTGTCCAGCTGGCAGCACGAGCCCCGTACCTTGCCCAGCCGGCACATACAATGACAAGGAATATGGGGAGGACGCCTCAGCTGCATTCTGCATTCCGTGCAGGGTCGACCATTTCGGAAACCTACCGGTAAGTGTTCGTTTGTCAACGTGACGTAATGGTTGGTGTGACGTAATGATTGGCGTGACGCAACATCGAGAATGTATTATTACGCTGGTAAGATTACAAGCGGGCACCTGTGATGTGACGACGTCTGACTTTCAAAATATGCTGCTTTTGGTTGACGCCGTGTTGTCTCGTGTATGTTGCTACCAGATACTGTTCGCTAAACAATTCTCGACATGACCACAACCGAAGCGGCATGGATTGGCCGCTCTGTAGTTGCACAATGTGCACCGACAGACGCCGCCATTTTGTTTTGTGAATGCTTGTTGAGAGTAAAATTCGCCGTTTTCCTTAAGAGCTGATGACGTGTTGCTTGTAAACCTCATGTCATGACTATTGTTTCTGCTTTTTTCGGTCGTAAACAGTTTTTTTTTAATGAACGAAAGAGGTTAAGGCAAATCGGTCAGAATGTTCAAAGAAATATGCTAGCGAATGCTTTTTCAGCGAGTTTTGATGAAACTACAGGACAAAAAACCGAATTGTTTCAGCGTATAAAAACAGCTTTGCTTCAATTTTGAGGCGAGGCAGTTTTGGCAAAACGACTCTGATCCAACCAAGTCGGTGTGGCGGTGGGTACCAAGCTGGGGTCGCGCGACGGAACACTCTCAATCGCACGGCAACGAATGTTGATCCCTTTTCATCGCATGTTGATCGAAACGAATGTTGATCCCTTTTCAGGCACAAAATGCTTGCCTGCCATGCGGGGGTGAGGCCTCTCAGCCCAGTACCGGCCAGACGACCTGCCTGTGTACGGGCAGCGGGCGCGACTTTCAACCGAGCGACCTCAAGTGTCCGTGTGCGACCGGTTACCAAGCCAACGCTAACGGAGGGGGGGATTGCGTCAAGTAAGATTGCTGTTGTTTTTCTGTCAATTAATACACTCGTGCAATGTATATTTCTAAATTGTGTTTCGCTTCTTTGTTTAAATCCCTAAAAAGAGGAGTTCCCAAACGTTCGGTTTAGGAACTAACAAAGGCGTTAGATTTCTTCAAGCACTAATGCATACATTACAAGCCATTCGACATCTGGCAATTCATTCGAGGCATGGGCGTCGGAAATGGGGTATGCAGGGGGGCCAAGGCTACACTGGATTTTGAAATTTGATATTTTGCCATTAACCTCTTAAAATATTTTTCTCTTAGTTTTGGAGTCAGTAAAATTAAATTTAACCACTGTTGGCCCCCCTGGAAAAATCTTATCGGCCACTCCCTGGAAAAACCCACTTTTGGCCCCCCTGGAAAAGATCCTTGCGACTCCCATGGCTCGAAGCAAGTTTTTTTCAAAATAAAAACGTATGGTGTGATTCGCTGAAGTGCGAAATTTACTTATTATTTCATGCATAGAGGTCAACAGTCGCGCATTTTTTTCAGGTTTGTTTATCCTTTGTGCAAAGATGGAACCACTCGTTCTCAGAGCGGCGCGTGCTTGACACCGGAACAATGGGAAGAGGAATGCCGTCTTGTGTGCCCCACCCCTGAACGTTCTCAAGGTGATGGTCACATTGCGTTTTTCTCATAAAATTTTGACCCAGTTTATGCATGTAAGCTGACGTAGAGGATGACGTGCATATGTCGGGCATTCACGACAGTCAAATCGGTTGAGTTTGTGCTTGTTGCGAAGAGGGACAGCAATAATAAAAACCACTGTCCGTCGAAAATGGTATTTCTTAAATTTGACCTCTCGCCTATTGTGCTCACATTGGAGCTTTAATCCCCTACCTCAGGCCTGCACAACTCAGAAAGCTCGAACGGCCAAACTGACCACATAAATTTGCCCCAGGCCGCAAAATCTACTTCATTTTGTTGCAGTTTGAAAGAAATTCGACATTTTATTATATATCCGAATCCGGGCTGTTGAACATTTTCTGCAATTGCGAAAGCTGTCGCGGACCGCATACGGCCCGCGGGCCGTATGTAGTGCAGGCCTTGTTTAAACCGGTTTTCTACGTCGCACGAGCTGTTTTTGCATTACATCTTTCTCAACTGTGGCCGTCAGGTGTGGACGACTCGATTGGAGCTTGTGCGTGCGTTGTCGACGACCTGGATGTGATCTGCGACCTGGAATGCAGACTATCGCAGCAGAGCACCATCCAGCTGGTGTGTCCCGACCCCCTGGCCAGCACAACACCTTTCATCAGGTATTGGATGGTCAGTTTTATAAACGCGATGCGACGTTCAAGTGCACGTCCGCGCCAGAAACAACAGCTTCTCTGTGGTTTCGTTTCAGTACATGGCATATTGTTTTCTCGCTGCAGAGTGACGTTTCCTGACGGTTCGTACGAAGAGTTTCCTACCACGTCACTGACGAATGTCATCAATGTGCGGTCCTCGATTTTTCCCAGCCAGTGCACATCCGGGATACAAATAACACAGTCTGTTTATCTCATGGAGTCGAACATCGGCGCGTTCCTGGCTGTCTACGAACCTGACGCGGACTTCGTTGTCAATCAGCTTAAGAATAATGCCCAGGTTGATTTCCAGTGGTGATTTAGCGTCGCTTTTTTATTTGCTAGTCGGGGACGTAATTTTTGTTCGTTGTGCTAAGAAACATCGCTGTTGGTTGAATTTTTTTCTCGGGGGAAAACAGTAACGACCGCATTTCCGTATCATGACGCTTCGCTTTGCGATATAAAAAAGCTGTGGGTGAGCGGTCGTTTCTAATAATAAATGAAACTGATGTTAGATCGTCCAGCGCTGTTGAAATGAGCTTTGCGGTGCAGACATCAAAAGTAGAGAAAACAATGCGACGACCATCAAATGAAGCGATGAAGCTGACGATTTACGTGCGTGAAAATTACAGAACGCAACAAACGGAGCGCGGCGTAGGAGGCGGAGTGTTAGCGACCAGCAGCGGTACTACAAACAAACGTACGACATGCAAGAGCACTACTTGGGCCGCAAGCTAATGGCCACGTCCACTAGCGGCAGCGGTAACACCGGCATCGAGAACCCCGTCGTGTGCCTCGCTGTCAACTCGGTGATCATGTTCACGTGAGTGCATCTTATTGTGGCGTAACAACTGATGTGTTTTCACGACCGGCGAAAGTGTGCCGAGCATCAGTTGCTGAAACTGAAGAGAAAATGCTGATGTTTTTGCTCGTGGATGTTTTGTTTGTGGCCAGCGCCAGAACTGTTGTGCGTGACGCGATAATGGAACAAGGAATTTTTTCCCCATGTCCCTTGCTCCTTTCCAGTGATGCCTGTCAGCTATGGTGCCTTGTTGAAACAACACCGATTGGCGCCCTGTGGCCAAGCTGACTGCTGTTGATGGCGACTTGCTTAACTTGTTAAAAATTTCAGTTCCAAAGGATAGAAACCAGACCATGTTTGTGCGCTGCTAATTGCACGACAGTGAAGATGTGAGGCAACAACTGTTCATATGAGCTGCGCATTTTGCTCGCTGTCCCGTGCTCGTGTGATCTAGTGTTTGTATAAGTACATACTTTCGCTGTTGCGAATGTAGCTGCCTTTTCATAAGTTCACGGATCCAAGCCTCACTGGCCGATGATCAATACCGTGCAAGCTGCTACATCTGCATATTTTCTGTTTTCTTACAGATGCGTTTGAGATTACGTTGTTACGTACTTTTCAAAATGCTTACGTCATTGCCGGTCGCGGTTTTGCGCAGAGTGGACAACGACAACTACCCGGTCTATGACACCAACAGCCTGTACAACACCAACGAAAATTTCGACTACGGAGGTTTCCGCCAACTGCAGGAAGACCAGTCTCTGGTCTCATCACAGAGCACACTCTTCACGTACAGATTCAGCGATCCAGGAGTGTACACTTTCGTGCACAGCTCGAACAGCTACAAGAGGTTCTACGTGAATGGTATGCAACGCCACTTTCTCACTCTGGGACTGATTTGCGTGGTTTACAGTTGGTCCAAAAGCTGCGTGCGACTGATTCAGTTGGTTCATTTGCGAATGCTGCCTTTAGTTGAGTAAAATGATTGTTCCCATAATATGTTTGTGTGCTGCTTTCTTTTCTGAACGGTCCTTTTTCTTCTTTCGCACTATCTTCCATGCCGTTCGAAAATGATTCGTTTTCAGCGACCAATAATTTCGACTTATCTTTTTCCTCGTGTTTCAGTGGTTGGCGAGGGGGGCGCCTGTCCCGAGGTCGGCCCTTTCTTCCCCCCAACGCCACTGTACATGGTTCAGAACGGGCTGGCACTGAGCACGGACATCCTGCTCGAGCCGGACTGGGTCATGATCGCCGTCCTGATCGTTGTGTCGCTGGCCATCATCGTGATCCTGATCATCGCTTTGCTACTGTTCAAGAAATACGGGTGGACCAAGGTCATGTTCCTGGTGCCATACTATCGCGCCCTGGCCAAGAAGTTCTCCTTCGACGACTACTCTTCCAAGGTAAGTTTTGCCGTTGGCGTAAATTGGATTGTCGAGTGTAATTAAACCCTCGCTTAGACCGAACATGAGGCCCGTGGGCCGCATGCGGCCAGCAAAAGAATTTCGTGTGGCCCGCGCAGCATTCAGGGACCAGCAGTCTTGAACTTTCTTTGACCCGCTTCTAATCTTTAAAAAGGTGTGCGGCCCGCTTACTCAGCGGTAACTGACAAAGTGGCCCGCGATAGCAAATAGGTTCGTCACCCATGGCTTAGACGTACAGGCCTTTTCATTAAATGTTTTTCTCTGAAAACCGAATCTTGAGTAAAGTTTTTCAGAATACGTTGTTTATTGTGATTGTGCTTCATGGCGACGATATCCATCAAAAAGTTTACTTGATTCAACTTAAAATTGTCTTTTGTACCAAAAACAAGGCCCACCAAGCTGGGCATGTCTGCATATACCTGTCATCCACTCTGCGGTTTGTGGCGAATTTCCATTATTTCTCTACCTTATAGCGAAACGCCTTTCTCTGCACAATTGTGCTTTCTTGGGAACTTTGTTTTGTGTGCAGGGTTCGACGGTTCATTCGATCAAGAAGTTCCACCGTAACTTCGAGGCGGCTGCGGCAGTTTCTGCTGATGGTCAAGTTGTTGCTGCCGCTGTTGAGACTGATTCAGTGACTGCGAAGGACGAGTTTTGGGATTATGAGCGACAGGTCTGTGAGGATATTTTGTTTATCATTTTGCTGCAGTTAACGATACCTTAGGTTTTGAGCTCGAGCACGGGTAAACAATCATCGTTCTCGTGATAACTATATGACTTCAGTGTAGTTTTTCACGAGTAGTTGATGTAATACAAGAACAACACCAATCTTCAGCATAAAGAAGCCAGAAAACGTTTTTTTTTTCAAACTGGTAATTTTTTCTCAATTGCTACAAAACAACAAGTTCGCAAGTCTGGTCGATTTTAAACCTCGTGTGTTTCCGTAACTTACGTCACAACCGCAAGCCTAAGAGACCTGTACTGTCGGTGAGGTTTAACACAACTCTCCTCTGCTTCATCTTCCGTCATTCTTTTACATTTTTTCGCCATATCGGTCTCGAGTTGCTATGACAACTTACTGTTTGCTCTAACCTACTCCAATTATGCGCCGAGTCGAGGATATTTTCCCTGGCTGCTCGGTGAGAAACATCACTAAACGCAAAACCGGGCTTGGTTGTTTCGAATGGCTGTGAGCACAGGCAGAGTTTTGAAGCAGATACTTGACTCTGAAGATCGAAGTTGTGACTGTGCTAAACCGTGGCGTTCAATACGATTTACAGGTCGATTTAGAAGCGTTCAGCAGCCAAGAGTTCTACAAGATCTTGACGAAGCAATCGCAAGGAGTCACATCGACGATCGGCATGCAGAAGGAGGAAGTCAAGTCACTTTACCAGAAAGTCGCGCAGCAAACGCAGTCGCTCAAAGGTTAGTCTCGAGCACAGCACGACTTGAAAAATAGTCGTCCGATGTCGCCGAGTCTTGAAAAGTAACGCAAAATGCATTTTCTTCCCCTGGTGCGCGTTTCTCAAAAGAAGTCGATACGTTTTTCAGATTTGTGGGCTGCAAAGTTGAACTTGAGGGGGAGGGCGTCGCTCGCTACTCGCGAAGAACTCGACGAGTACGAGCGAAAGCGCGAGGAACTCGAAATCGAGTTGGAAAGAAGAAAGGAACTCGGAGAGAAGTTCGCTGTGCGTTGATGCTTCATGATTGTTTTGCTGTTTTTGCGATTAGGAAAGCACCACAGGCAGTTGTCGGGCTCACTGCTTTGTGTCAAAGTCTTTTCACACATTACTGTAGCTTGTAACCGGTTGTCACCACCTGTGGAGTGAAAACTCAGAAAAAACTTCAATTGTTGTTCAAGCTCAAGGCGATATTTCTCTCATGTGTACGTCCTCGCAGATTTCAGTGTTTCTTTTCGTCACCGAACTTGATTATTTGGTTGCTACGTGGTTTGATGATAGGATGCTAATTGTCAAGCTCGTCTCTAAACTTGGTTGACATCGTCCAGTCGCTGTTCGAATCACTTGCGTCTTTTTTACTCGCACACGCGCACGCAAATACACTTGCTTTGCTTCCGTCACAATTTGCAGGCCGTGCTTCAACAACAACGCGTTGTCGTCGGCGAAGATGAACTGGAACGACAGCGCCACCACGTGCTTTTTACTGCCGCGTTCAGAGCTGCTCAGAGGTTGCTGGACAGGGCGCTTACGTCATTGAAAGACGGTTAGCGGCTGTTTTTAAAAATCGTTCTGAAAGATTTTTTCAAGAAGTTTTCAAAAGTGTATTCCGGAAGCGACATGTCAGTAGTTGTGCGAACTCATAAGCGTTGAAAAACTTATGTTTTTCCAGCTGGTGTGTTCAGTATCCAAAATTACGCTAGAGCTTTCAAACACGGAAATATCGAACTACTTTTTTGAAGGGGGCAATAAAGCTGTAGATATTTTCCTATCTGAAGCAGAACGACACGACGCTATACTTGGCGAACAATTTTATTGAAAACACCGAACTAGGTGGTCTGCTCTGTGAAGACATGCTTGTTTTAGCTCTTATTCTTGTTGCTAATTTTAGTCAAATTCAGCTTTACTGGCTATAACCACAAACGTACTCCTTTTTGTTTCATCGCTGAAAAGTCATCATTTTTTTACAATGTTTTGTCTGTTTTATTTTCACCGGCCCGTGACGACACCTCCAATAAAAAGTCGTTTTATATTTTAAACGCACCATTCACAACCATCGCACTTTGCGTTCTCAGGTGTGATGACTGTCGAAGAGATACAGACAGAATTTGGCGGCAAGTTCGGCGCCCTGGTCAACAAGATGTCGGCTACGGTCAACGCTGAATGCAGAAGACTGGGTTGCTGGGGTGTCGTGGGGACCGGGACAGGGGCGCAGCTTGTCCAGCCCGGTAAGTGGCGCTTGTACCCTCACGACCACTTGCGAAAAAATTTGCAGCGGACCGTAATTATCAGGAATATCTGACAAAATCAAGGTTAAGCACAGATGCAATCGATGTTTATTCTGTTTTTCTTGCGCTCCACAAACGGAGCATTTACGGTCTTAAATAATTCGAATGTTTCTTCTATTGTCTTGTCGTTTTCAATTTTACCAGTCCGGTCAGTCTAAGCCGTCTTGTGCGACAGAGAGTCGGGTTTTCGTTGCCACCATATCAAACGCCTTTAACTCTTGCCTTGTGAAGGGCGTCTTTCAACCAATCTTTATAAAAACTCAATAGATGCCTTTCATATGCAATGGTGCGGGGAGAGCTTCATGTAAACCTTTATCATCACGAAACAATGTGCGTGCGCTAGTATGACCTCAATAAATTTTTTTTATTAGAAACGTCATAAGGAAACGTTACCATTGTGATTTCACTCGTGAAAAGACTGCATCATTGTCCTGACTGGATAGGGATGACGAATGCAGTGTGCCGCATCTTGCAGCAGTTGCCCGTTATTGAACTTAGTGTTTTTACGTTTAAGGACATTTGTGCGTGGAAAGTTGCAACAATTCGTTTCTTGTGCGTTCCCTTACCCCACTGTAACTTTTATTCTATGCCTGGAGTTTATCGATGTCACCTGCATACCCAGGCACCAAGACCCCGCTCAACAGAGACGAGCTTTTCGCTCCCGACGGTTCGTTAAAGGCCACTGACCTTTGCAAATATGATGCTGCGACTGGATTGGTCATACCCAACCCTGGTTCTGAAATGCTATTGGCTAACGGTCACGTGATGCCGATAAGGTCCGACGACCATTTTGTCCACCCGCAAACAGGTTGGTTGTTTTCAATCTAGCGCGCTTTTTGTGTGCTGCTGCTCTTGTCCCTCTTCGTTTCGAGTCGAAAATTCTTTCGCCCCTGATTCTTTCGGCATGCGGATGTATTAGGGTCGCGAGAAAGTGGAAACTTGAAAAGTGTATCCAAAACTGGTGAAGTGCGTCCGTAAATCAGGCGAACCAAGGCTGGAAATTTGTTTTTTTTTGTGAAGCGTTGCATCGTAACATTCAGAAAACGTGGCACCTTGTCCGATTGCATTCTTGCAATGCCAGAACACGAGTGCTTTCCTACTTCAATGATTGGAGCCTGCGTTGGTACAAACTTGGTCTGCGTTCGGGCCACTGCATGGTCTTTATTCTTGCACCCTGACCCAATCAGCCTTGACCCAACCAACCCTGACCCGATCAACCTT
>JGI24021J15306_10012596_pt1 | contig 10510 bp, 8 predicted proteins | sample Ectturendosymbi1_FD_15306 | JGI IMG/M metagenome (IMG submission 15306) | reverse complement strand
AACCCGCCCCCCCCCACAAGCAAATATAAATATTGCGTAGCGTGGCGATTTATCGTCTTTGATCTCCAACTTTGGCGAGTCGGAGCAGTAAACCGCTACGCATCAGCTATAATACATGTGTCGAGTTAGAAACTACCATCGGACTCTTCGACGAACCTTTTGAACAAACGTTTCACTTCAGGGGAAGGCCCAACGCGAAGCTTCGCTTTGTTTTCCTCGTCGATGACGAGAGGCGGCTTCTTGCTTTCGTCGACTTGGAATTCCACGTTGGTCTTCACGTTTAATTCTGAAGCGTCATTTAAATCTTTTAAGAGGAGGATTTCGTTCAAGTCACAACAGCGCGCCAGGCTAAAGTAGGTCAGGCATACGTATTATATCATCGTGTGTATCTTGTAATTACAAAGAGAAATATATATCAAAATGCCAAGGCCAGTCAAGGTTGCCGAAGTGGAAGAACATATATCATAGCAAAGCTTTCGACTAAAACTACACACTGCAAAAAATCGCGTACGGATCGATGATGAAGGCTGCAACTGCAAGAAACCTGAAAAAGAACAGATATTCCTCCAAAAAATCGAACCGAACATAAAACAGTACTTCGAACAGATGATTACCGCGAATGACAAGTCCACGGGCATCGCACACAGTTTTCTGATGAAGTCGGAATGACTTGAGGCTCTTGAAGGTGAGGAAACAGTGAGAGCACTTCAGTCGGCGCAGACAGGCTGCGTACAAACGAAGACATAGAATATTCGTCACAAAGGATCAAAACATTTGAACCAAACAAGGAAGCTGCGCACAAAAACACAAACCACGTTGCAGGTATTCGCTGGATTGAGATCCTTTATGACGCTGGATTGCCGTCATAAAGGATCGAAAACGGGAGGCAACAGGTCGAAACATTTGAACCAAAGAGGCTCGAATCGGTGTCTTGCCGACCACGGCTTCATTTTAACGCTTGCAGCTCCACGCACAAGAAGACGTGTGGCTTGCTTAAGGTGTTTTGGATCCAATCATAGTTCGCGTTTGGGTGGCATGGCCAAACTTGGCGAAGGTTTTTGTACAACTTTTGGACTGGAGTCAACGTTTACGGAAGAAACTTTCATGGGCGACCTGCAGTCAGTATTTCGGAATATTGTGTAAAACATTGGCATGATCGCAAAACCCGCAGATACATTGGATAAGTCATGAAGTCTCGTTCCCTGCAAAGGATAGGCAGAAGCGTAGAAACCAAGTATACCTGTTGGCGAAATCTGAAAAGCGATGCAAACGACTGCACGGAAAGTACAAGGATTGAGGGAAAGTTAACGCGCTAGCTTAAAACCGATAGAACCAAAACTATCTTGTTTTTAGCTTCGATTCTATCTTTTTGGGTTGTGATCGCAACCTCATTCACCGAAAACTGAAAACGAAGTGAAATATTATCAGAAGTTCTGAAAAGTTAGGAAAGATAAAATAGTTTCTCAACTGTCCAAAAAAACTAGATATTTCGTTTGTTATTTAACGCCTACTGAAGGACACGAAACTAATTGACGGGTGTGAACATCACAACCGATGATACAGTGATACCAAGATCGCGACACGTGGAAACTTTTGCATTTTAAGCCTAAACACGCGGTTGCTCATAAAAGCTGGTAAAAGGGATGAAACAAAAATTTACTCCGGAGTAATAGCCCGAAACCTCGCTACTCCATCTGCAACAGACTTACTTTCGTGAGAGGCTAAGAGTTCAAAAAACAAAGCTTGGCCGAAAGATTTTTTGACGTCAACGAACAATCAAGTCTCCAAAATTTCACAGCAAACAAGTACAAGGCTGCACGAATATCTTCGAATGCACCACAGCACTTCCGCTAATTCGTCAGGCAAAATTCATTACTGCTAGCTACCTGACCGACCCTCACCTTCTTCAGTTGGGGCAGTTTTTTGCGGTGGCGTTTTGCTCTGAAAAAAAAAACAAGTTTCAGTTTAATGAAAGGACCTTTTTTCCGTCAGCTCCTACCAACACCGTCATGCTACGCGTTGAGCACGTTGGGATTTTCAGCATCTTTTGGTTACGACGGAGGAAATACACAAGATGGCTGGAATTTGCGAAAACCATTCTAGAGAAGTTTTAATTTGCGGTATCTAAGAAGGCAATGGCGAACAACCTAACACGAGCAAAAATAGATGCACGATTGCTAGAACTTCATTAATGACAAGCATTGGCTTTAACAGCAACAGACCGACTGAGATAACGTCACCCAGGTTGAAGCAATCTCCAGGGTTGCTACGCAATTTAGAAAGTAAAGTTCCAGACTTGAACGATCAAGTCTGGATATTTTTTTTCTTTTTCCATACTAACAGAAACAGACCAAAAAATTTTTTTCCAGATTTTTCCAGCCTGGAAAATGACCAAACTTTTTGCCATACTCCGTAGGAACCCTGGATCACACTCTCATGCCAGCAGCGAACCCTGATGCCATAGACATTCCAAGCTTCCAGCTCAATCGCAATATTCAGTCAGCCGTAAAATGTACGGTTTTACACGAACGGTAACGACAACCTCGGTTAGTTTCATACAGGAATGCTGCGGCTCGCGAAATTTTGTTGCGTTAAAGTTGAGTGTGTAGTCATAATGTGAGTAAAAAAATTTTGAGAACACTTTTTCGACGGCTTTTCAAAAAAACGTTTTTTCAAAACAAAAAGACCTTAGCCATCTCTCGATTTTAGACAAGTCAAACAAAAATTCGAAGTAAGTTGTGATGACAGAGAAACCAGAAGAGCTAGCGGTATTCTTTATCTAAACCAAAATTTTACAACCGTAGTTGCGGTTCGCTGTAGCGAAAACGGTGTTTGAGCCAGTGGTTCTCGAAAGGATCAACAGAAGGAATGCCAAAGTGTTTTCTTTCAACCCTCAGATTGACAAACAACAATGACCCCCCACTTCTGACTTATGACATATACCCAGACGAGATGTCCCCACGGCAAAATATCTTTAGGAATAGGGACCACGGGATTTGAAAGTTAAGAACCACAGCGCTATAGACTCAGAAACTTCCACTTGCCAAGCGCACCATGCGTAGAGGCGAAAAGCGATTGGTTTGATGCGGAAAAGTACCGCGACTTGCACACTTCCGCTTAGCCGTCTATTGCGTCCGACATACTTGAATTTAAAACAAATTGCTGCGAACGGTCGATTCAACTTCTAATGCGGAACAAGCGTGATTGGAACGCTTATACAACCGCAGCCCAACTCCCACGTCACGGAAGTACGCGGCATTCTCACTTAACGCACTCATCAAAACACAGCCGCCTTCGAAGTTACAGTATTGACACCTTTATATGGGAACAATCGCAGTTGTAAAAAGATCCGTTGAAATTTCGACAACATTGCAAGCGTGACAAAATGCGCTGCTTGGCTACAGGTGACTACTTAGATTACTGGCGCCAGAGCAAGAACGAAGAAAACGTTTCGCATTTGCAGCCAGGGATTCAAACGTTACACCTTGATTTTAATCGGAGGTTTAAAACTGAAAAAAAATTGTCATATAATAAATCTGACGAGTCTGTAGGACCATTTTCGTTCCTCCCCTTGGATTTTTACTTACAATCTTGGATGCCTGTGGATGCGACCCCCAATCCCATTAAAAACTAGTGCGCATGTGCAAAACAGTTTTCGAAGCACCCCGGTTTTTTTCGGGTTGGAAATTCGACATGCATTGTCTACACACCAGGGGTGGGCAAACTACGGCCCGCGAGGGCATTTTGTGCGGCCCGCACGCCAGCCACACGTACATAGATAGTATGTATATATCTCGAGTCTATGTTGAAGTAAATTTATCGATTAGATTAAGAATTCTCGAGACTTTATTCTGCACGCTTCATTCGAAACCGCATTTTACTGAACCGGAAGTGACTGTTGTTACCTTCATTTCGTGCTACCTACGTATTTTGTTAAATTTTTCAACGCGATTATAGATGTTGTAATATATATGTGACTCCCGGTAGCAATAAAGTTTTCAATGCGTCCCTCCGTAGAAAATGTTTGCCCGCCCCTGGTCTACATCCTAAGGCTGACCGGACTGGTTGACACGCAGGTTAGTGATCGGCGATGCATACCTCGACTTTGAGCGACACAGTGTTTTCGCTTATGACCAGTTTCTCCAGTTCGACTTTCGGAACTCTCTGCGTCAACAGGTTCTGTGCAACATACACAGAACGCGCGTCACAACCATTTGAATCCGACGTCGCTCCTTTCTTGTGTTAAGTTGCTTCGCGCGGCGGGTCGCGCCGTTGCAATCGCTATTTACGCTTTTCAAGTGAAACAGACTAATACAGTGGTTCTTAAACTTTTTAAGCCTCAACACCTCTTATCCAAAGTCAAACAAAAATTTCAAACAACACGAAACATTAGAAGAGTTGGACCCGATTTGGGCATGTTTTGTCTCATTTATGGTTTCACCGCAGGAAATTGTTGGTTTCGCGATGACGCTTTTGGACCCTGACGATCGCGTTATAATAAAGTTTCACTGTACAATATACATCTCTTATTATCTGCAAATGAAATATTCAATACCCCCAACATCAAATCTTAATACAACCCAGGGGGTATTGAGGCAAGCTTAAAGAACCCCTGGCTGGACTAAGATTGCCATGTTTCGAACGGTGGCGATGAGCGTAAGACACGTCTACGTCATGAATAAAAATGACGATTGCTGGTCATAGATGGGTGAACGCAGTGAATGACGAGAATCAGCAACTGTGAAGAACGCACGACAGAAATAAAAAACAAAGCAAACGTTTGACTTAATGTTGTTGTTGTTGTTGTTGTTGTGAGAACTGTTCGACGTGCCTGGACGAAAATGTTGGTTTCTGTTAGTTTTGGAAAAGTGTATCACCATTTCAGCAACTTGTGTCATTTGCTTGTGACCAACAAACAGCACAACTATTTTCTTATACTAGGAGACGGTCATCGCGCTGTATTTATAAACGTTCATACAAAAACAAACGGGAAGCAATTCGGAATGACCAGGTAACACTGGCACCCTTAAATTTAGATTTACTGCTTACACATCAACGGAGGGTAATTGCACGTGGCAAAGTCTTTTTACGCGAAAATGATCGCGGTACGCGACCGTCGAAACGTCAACTTACAATGGCGGCACTGGCCCCCGGCCGTGATTATACTNCNGCACTGACAAGCCAAGAACCTCCCGCTGNTGTTTCGAGGAAGGCTCAGCTAAAGATTCGATTGCTTGCAAAAAATCAGGAGGTGCGCAAAAAATTGCTTCAAAAAGCAAGGTGGACTGAAAATNGTGTTAATGCGGCAGCCACTGCTTTGCCAGTTTTTGACAATGAAAACGTCGAAAACATATCAATATCATCGGTGAAGCGGATCNCACAACATACGCAACGTTACATATTTCTCCGGCCTCTAACGTTTGCATAAACAAGGAAGGCTAACCGGTTTGGACGACAGCTTGTCAAGAGCGATCGTCTGTTTCCGAAAGAAAGGTTTCGGTGACGGGCAGGCGTCGACGTCGATCACTTGTTCGCCGCTCGACGCTTTGTTGGCTGAAAAAAAAATACATTTTTTAAAATTTCAACAACAAACTAAATTAAGTATGTCACAGCCCTACTGCTTTGAGACAGCCAGCCAGTCATCATCATCGTTAGATGAGTATGTGCGAGAAGCATATGCAGAGAATTAATGCGCTGTGAGAAATTTCATTAAACCTTGAATTCTTTCTCAAAAAACGCTTGAGGGTCCCCTGGCACAGTTAAATGAATTACAGTATCGGTGAAAAACGCTGGACGACGGGGTTTCATTCAGACAGTTTCCGGATGCATTGGTGACGAGGCGCAAATTAACTGCAGCGATTAATTACTTCATTTCTTGCGTTCAACACAACCCTTTCTATCTCGACAGCGGCAATTTCGTTCCTACGCATTTTCGTTCCTTTCGTTCTTTTTTTCGTTCATTTTCGTTCCATCGCATGGTGTCCCTGGATAGTTCAGACATCGGAATCCTACTGTTGCGAACAGAGGGTCCGAGTGGCAAGCGTGTATGGTTTCACACAGCAAGCAACAAGAGAACACAGGCCGTCCTCACCCGAGGTGGCCGGAGTCACATTCTCCTGTTATAAAATTTTTGGATCCGGATCCGAAAATTTTTCAAATTTGAGAATCCGACTCCTGTTCAAACTCCGGCAACAGTCGATCCGACATTGAGCAATGAAATGAGATTTTTAAAAACCACGCAAACTCCTGGTACTACTACCGAAAATGGCTCCAGATCCGGTTTTTCACAAATTTTTGACTCCGGTTCCCGTTCAGAAAATAACGCAAAATCCTGCCGGAGTCGACTCCGCCACTCCGAATCCGTTGCCACCTCTGGCGTTCACTATATTATTACTTGTTCGCGCCACTTGCATATAAGGGATATTCTTAGCGCACATCCCGTTCGTGGTGCATTGCGCCTCTACCGAGTGGTTTCAGCAGTACTCGTTGCCACTAGGTGGAGCCAACCAGCGACCAATAAGTTACGCAAAAACTGCCCTAAGCTTTCAAAATTTTTTTTAGATGTCTGCTCTCCCAGAAAATCATTTAATCAACCGCCGAAACTTATGGATGGCACACGCAACATGGATTTATAAACCGGGAGGTGGAATCTGTGGTAACAAGTCGCTTCAAAATGTTTTTTCAATTTGGTTACGAAAGGACATCAAACTGTTCTTGCTTCATGTGAACCAACTCCACTTCACGTGAAAACACGCGATTTTCAAACGTTTTTAGTTCTCAAAAAGTCACAAACGAAACAAGGAAACGTGTTTGCTGAGTCGCGCTGTCATACCACCCTTTCATCAAACGGAAAATGCGCTACTAGTCAAACAAACAACAAGATCTATTGTTATCGAACAAACGACTTCCAACAATCAGTTACCTTCGTCGGGTTCTGGGAAGCACATGACAACCACAGCGTCGTAGAAATGGCCGTCTTTGAACTTGGCCGCGACCTGAATCAAGGAAAGCAGATCTTTGACACGTTATTCCGCCATTTTTCTTAAAAGTACACGCATCGAATTTGAAAAGCGTAGCGCAGTCACAAGCGCCGGCCGGCGAAAGCAGCAAATGCTCCACAGCGCTTCGCACACTTTCCCTTTTGGTTTTCAGCGCGACAACATCGCAAATCACATTTCTGGCACAATGCACCTACTGTATACGCTATACCGTGGGCTCATTATTGTTAGCGGAAACGGTGATACGGATATCGAACGGCTCGGGATGACGTGGTCCTTGCGTCACTGGCTGTTCAAAATAACATGATGTTGCGGCAGAGCAGTCGGACTTGCCCTCCAGCACCGACTCGCATGGGGATCAAGCGCAAAGCTCGACTGGTATTTTTTCTACTCATGGACTTCCAATAACCATACGCGATATTTCGAATATGTGACGGGGCCGCCTGTGCTCACGCAATCCAGCAGCAAACAGCAGAAGACAGTTGTTTTCAGTTTTGTCTATTAGATTCTGCTGACAGTCCAAGGATGCTTTTTTCAAACAAAACGAAACGACTATCCTCACTCATATACCGTAGCAGGCAGACTCGTAGTCACCAGCAAGTGATAGTCAACACTAACAGCTGCGAGCATGAGGTTTTCGCCAGTTGGCGCGTGTCGTGCGAGTCGCGAGTCATAACGTCTCCGAATCCGAGTCATTTGCAACAAACTACGAGTCCTTCACCATAGCAGTGTTGCGATGGGAGATCCCGAGTAGAGTCCTGCGCGGGGCGGATTAACCCGCGGGGGGTTGCGGGTACTTTGCAGGTGCGGGGCGGGCGCGGGACGAGAAATTCTTTGTGCGGGTAGCTGAATGTTTAACTCAAAAATATTCAGCTTAAAAATCGCAAAACACATGAAAATAATCAGCTCAGAAATCGCAAAACACATGGATGTACTAAAGTTGTTTGTCAGCATTGCGCTTAGGACAGTAGGCCCGCAGCAATTATTACATTATGATGTAACAACCCATTGTTGCGAAACATCAGATCAGACGCTTGTCATGTGGCAGGCAAGTGACCATTTGGCATTTTCCAATGCTACCGTCGCATTTGGTGAGCAATAATTCGGTCTAGCAGCACTTCTACATTAATAAGACAACGCTTAACGCACAGCTGATCACAACTCGACTGAAACATGGTTTTTATCACCTCAAATCTGTTGACTGCAGAAGATCAAATGTGCGGAAAAGTTTTGGTTTGGTTGCCAATGGAAAGAATGAGAGCAACTTGATTTTGCTGCTTGTTCAGACTTGTTTTCAGGCGTTATGTGTGTTTTGTAGTTTACGGACAGGTGCGGGTTTGGGACAGAAAGAGTGCGGGGCGGGCGCCGGTTGGGAGGGCTTGCGGGGCGTGTTAGGAGGGCGTGGGCAAGATTTTTCAAACTCATGCAGGGCGGGTTTAAATTTTGCGGGTGCGCGGCGGGAGCGCACAAAAAATTTCAACCCGCGTAGGACTCTAATCCCGAGCGGCAAGAGCGCACAGCTTGACACTGTGGCAGCAAGCAACAGAGATCACTCATTATTGCTTGTTCGCATCATTTATATACAGGTGCTATCCTTGGCGCACACTCAAGTCACTCGAAAACAATGTTACGCGGTGGAGACCGTTCTATTAACTCGCATTCATCGCGGCGGTATGAATCAATAAACTGCGTCTACTATCGAATTACATGCGCCTTTCCCGGATTATTTCCGTTTTGACGTCGTCACAGGTCATTTCGAAAACACGACACAAATCAACGGATGAAAACTTGGTTGCTGAGGTATTTCGAATTCACTGTTTTCGCTTATGTAGTCGTGATATGTATTAACACAATGGTGGAGGGGGCAGGGGTGCGAGCGCACCCCCGGAAGTTTTGATTTGCACCCCCGGAAGTTTTGATTTGTCGAAAATATGGGCAAAATCCCTGAAAATCTGATGTCTAGGCAAAATCCACCGTGGGCTGGCACGCGCTACCACAAGTGAATGATGAAAACCGTTCGCCGATTGGCTGCTTGTACATACCATTGTTCCCGGTTTCAGGTCCTTCCATGCTTTGATTGGCTCATCGTCGACGTACGTCACTTCCGACCTGCGCGTGACCATTTGTTCCACACCGTCTTCGAATCGAACCAGAACGCCTGACGGAAACAAACCACTGATTACAAACTTCGGCTATTATTCACGGCTGCCATGAATGCAGCTTGACCAGACCGTGGCCTGGTGGTAAGTGCGTCCGCTTCGATGCTGGTAGGTCTGGAGTTCGACTCTCGGCCGGGTCTTACCAAGACCTTGTTGATTGGCTCTACAGCCTTCTTACCAGGCGCACCGTGGGGAAGAGCAGCGGAAACTATCCGGTATTGAAGGCAAAAACCAATCCAGTGTAACCAGACCTTGTAGAAACAGTCAGCCCTGGCGCTATAAGACCACTAATATCATAATGTACGATCAAAACACTGTTCCTCACAAAAAATTAACTTCTAGATGGGAGGCGTTTTGCTTAACAAGCAATAGTATCTCTTTGAGCAGACCACGTTCGATTTATTTCCTTTCTTACCTGGTTTTCCTTTCCATTGATACATGACTTTCCTGGGCGGCGGCGCACTATTCGAGACCGACGACGTCTTGCTCTCGCCAGCGCTAAGACTGTTGGTTAATTTAATACAGAAAGATTAAACACTTGCACAGATCCATGCTGGGGAGAAGTTTGAAGTCAGTTGCTCTTTTTTCTACGCTTTTGTAGCACTTTTCATTTATTCAGAGCAAAACCTTCAGCTTTTATTCAAAAACAACTCTTTTTATAAAACGTTTTTACAAAGGCAGTTTTCATAAAATGGTTTATGATGTGAACACCATGACTATGATCACGAAATAACGGCTTTGAGCTACGAACACGATGATATCTTGTTTTTGAGTTTACAAGCACAAAAATCTGCTTGAACTGAATTGAGTTTCAAGCAAAGCAACATTTAATTTAGATTCTTAAAAGAAGTCTGAAACTGCACAAAGCGAATTTACCGCGGTTTCTTCGCCTCAGACTGAGCAGAGGAGCAGTTGACTTCAAAGGGGTCTAAAGCGGTGTTACCATTCCCGGCTTTTCTTTTCACTGTTCACAAAAAGCGTTTCATAGCAACAATAACAACAAAAAAACTGATAAAAAACGTAACGTACAACACTGCGGTGAATATATCATTGTGAGTGAAAATCACCCAGAAATGCTGAAGTACATCCAGCAAAAACCCAAATTCTAAAGCATCTTTTACAACGTCAACATAATTTTAATGGAACTTCAGCTTCAAATCCTTTTCGCGCTACTAAAAAGAATGTATTCAGATGAACTTTCTTCATAAAAAAGAAAAAAATGAACTATAAGCATTCACCGCACGCAACGGTTTTCGTTCACACGATTCATCACAGAGGAGAAAGCAAGGGGTAACAACTCAGGTTAATCGAAGGTGCCCATGATCAACCCGCTACGTAAGCAAAAGTTGATCT
>JGI24021J15306_10012593_pt1 | contig 10510 bp, 3 predicted proteins | sample Ectturendosymbi1_FD_15306 | JGI IMG/M metagenome (IMG submission 15306) | reverse complement strand
CAAATGAGATTGAAGAAACGTGGGTATAAACAGATTACAATACGTTTAGCAGCAAACATTAATCCAATAAATATTGGGTACATGAAAAGTGTATTAAGTTTTGTTAATGAGCAGAGTATTTAGTTCTAGAAGAGATAATATTGTATTCTTAATGTCATTACTTATGAGATATATCCACCTATTGTACAAATATGATTGGCATCATGTCATGGACATCACACTTCAGCTTTGCATGACTGGAGCTTAGGAATTAGACTGGACTCAATGTCTGTGAGATCCTGGAGTTGAACATCGTTCCGTTTGCCTTGAAAGCCTCGTAATGCACCAAGGGTGCTCCTCAAAGGGGCAAATCTGAGCTTTGTTCTAATGTAAGTCATGACAGATGCATATGGCTCCTTGCGTTTTCACTACTTTTTTAAGCCAGTCTTTTGTTGACTCTGGTGCATTCTGGTGCCATCCCACCACTTGTTGTAAAGACAAGGGGATTGAATGAATAATATATTGTAAATTGAGAAATATGTAGATGAAGAAGTGAATCATGTACATTGGTGAAAGAAATGAGTGTCAATGCAGGTTATGAATAAAAGAGGCATGCAGCACCATGAAATTATAATTGGCTGGAACCAATCTGATGAGATCAAGCATTTAGCTGGTTCTTTCACCTATGTAAGTGATGCCCATTGACCATGTCTCTGGTTGGATCATTATGTTTCTTCCAATTCTATATTTTAAGCAAGCCAAAACTTTGAAATATGGTACTACATACATTTTATTCTTTCAGGCCAGTTGCCACTGTTATCAAAACTGCCTCAAATTGCTGCATGTGGTGACATGCCAAAACAGGAGAAAAATGTGAATGGAGAAAAACAGCAACTAAAGCTGAGCCAGCATGAGATGATTTGCACAAAAACTCTGCCCAAAGAGCTTGTCAAGTGTGATAAGCAGCAAAATTCGACATTTTATAACAATTTATACAATGATATATAGTTACGTAACTCAAAATGGCATAATAAACACTGCCTTCACAGTAAGTGAAGTTCTACCTGATAGTACATCCAATCATCACATCCTGGGTAGAATGTGGCTGTGAGGGAAAAAATTGTGCTGCCGCAAATGATTACTTTTTTCTGGGAAGACACTAAAAACTTTAAAGTTAACATCTGTCAGACAATATCAAACAAAGGTGCAATGAGTTCTTGTATAGATTGGGAGCCTGTTGCAATGCAAAGGAACAGCCCAAGCCAGGTACACTAGCAAGTGTCCTACATTCAGCAGAAATGTTCCAGAACGTTTCTGTATATGACAAAAAAGATGGCAAAATATCAGAAAAGGCACAAGACATCCAGGTTCCCATCTACAGAGGCTCAGCCAGAACTGGGTCTGTCACAGCAATGTGAAAAAAACATTTGGAACCATCACTGAATTCATCAAAACACGTCAATATTGACACTTTTGTACACCAAAAATTAAACAGACATGAAAAGTTTCAAGCATGTAACAACTAACACCTACTCTGTGATGTGCTATTAATAAAACATTTCTGTATTATATTGTTTGTTATCCTGTATGTTATGGACCATGTGTGTAAGCCAAACATGAAAATAAATAAAGTTAAAATAGTGGCATCATAATTTACTTTCGTTTCAAATCTTGTAACAAACACCCTTAGCTTGCTCATGTTACTCTTGGGATTAATATATCATTGTAAACAACTCCCAGAAAACAGGGTGCAATGACCAACTGGTTATGTCGTTTTTGTCTCTAGGAACCATCTAGGTCATATTAGAAAGATGAGTGGGAATGGGAAATACTCCCATAAATTAATAACTATATGGCATTGTTTCTAAGTATGTTATAAAATGAATTACTTGCTGTATTTATAGTGGGTAATTTGTTGACAGTGTCATTATGAAAATGGTGGCCTTTGCAAAAGCATGGATATTTAGAAAAGTTAATTGTGATTTTTTGCAGAAATTTGCTTCATTGAAAATATGATGATTGGTTTGACTAGTGTATCAGCCAACCCCATATTCTTCAGTATAATACCAGCTTTTGTGATCAAGATATTAGTGGTAGTATCAGGAAAAGATAGCATATAGGAACTATGGTGGGTGCATCAGACCAGGTTTCCCAAACTTTTTGGGCCAAGGACCCCCATTTGTGAATCTATTTTATATCAGACCCCAGTCTTATGCTGCATTAATTTTTCTTGAAAATACAAATTGGAAAATGAATGACAATGAATAATGTTTTATTGCTTGCTTCTAAATCATTTGAATTATGAAACACTGGCAATTGCCTGTGACAGTACACATATTGTACAATGTATATGTTTGACTTTCTTTTCCTGTCATATCTTCACGGACTCCCTGTGCAAAGTATGCACTTCATTTAGGTTGAATATTCATCTGAATAGATAAGTGTGAGCCTGTGGTAAAAACTTCGTCATGGCCACTGTCATGCTTGAACTTACTAGTTTGCTTTTTACATTACGTTCTTGTTGGATGTAGTAGCAGAGCGTGTGGCAGGCAAATAAATGAGATCAACAGATATCTTAAATGTATACTCAGATGTTGTTCAATTCTGTAATAGATATTCTCATTTCACCCCTTAAAATTTAATGAAGAACAGATGTTGTCTGTGTTTCTGGTAGGACATATCTTTATTTCGTTTTGCATTGTAATGTGTTCATTTCAGTTTCATTGTACTTGCTTTTGTACTTTTTTCGGAGTGTCATGAATGGTCTGTGGTGCCCATGTCCACTTGTACAGGCCATGCAGCTGTTTTCTCAGTGGATGCTGTATTAATGGCAGGTCAATAAACCATTAATGCTGAGCAAGAGGATGGACAGGCCACAAGTACCATTTTTCATATCTTCGGTATGGCCCAGCCAGGAAACAGACCCAACCTATGTGTTGACAAACTAATACTTTTGCAAAGGTATATATATATACTACAGTTATATTAAAAATTTAGGGTTTTGGTCAATGATAAACAAATACAAAACTTGCAAGTGTGCAAGACTGTGGAATGCATAGAAAAACAGATCTACATTGATTTGATGCAATATATGAAGTGGAGGTTGGTAACTACTGTTTTTTCCATCATATTAATATGATGGTGATGCTGTGCCTCATGATCTAAATTAAATTGCTACGTTTTTTTTCACTTCTATAATGCAAGTGTATTGAGCATTGACAAATTAACATAGGAATTAAATTTCTTTCAAGGTCTGATGTTAACTGAGTTTGCTTAAATGTTTTCTGTTTGATCCTTAACTTTCAGCCATGTCAAAAACTTTGCGAACACCCAGAGCTAAAAGCAGTGGTATTCGAAGTTTGGGGTCTGTCAGATTGCAACATGGAGTATCATCATCTGCTTTTCCAGTGAGGTAAAAAGGTGGTTTTGTGTCTTTACAGTAATTTGTTGATCTTCCTGCAGTTACCTAAGATTAGTTAAGTGTTGCTCTATTACAAAATCAAACATTAGGTCCTTTCATCTCTTTTGTAACTTGCATTGTTTATCGTATTTTTATTGACACTACAAACTGATTTTGTGGCTCACTGATGTTTATGGTTTCTGCAAATGACTATTCTATTGAACAAGTTTGCCTACCCTCATCTATCTAATTCTAATGCATATGTGTTGAACATGCAGGGCCAGCCCTAGCAGATGCGGGGCCCAATGCAGACCTGGGCGTGGGGCCCAATGCAAGGCCTAGGCACGGGGCCCCTCTGAGCAGTGATTTTATGATGTCATCGTGTTCAATCAACCGTGTTACAATCGTAGTAGAGCGAAGACATACAGTGCAGCACTAACACGAGAATTGAGCACGTTTGCTAACGTTCGAGAGAAATTTGCTAGTTCTGACGAGAGCGTTCATTGTTAACAATGAAATTTATATGGTGTTTCTGCTGAATTCTCAAGCGCAAGGTGTATCTGGCAAAAATGAACAATCCACCCTAACGCCATGGCGCGGGGCCCAATGCAGCTGCATCGGCTTGAGGCCAGCCCTGTTAACATGAGGGAATTTTTTCCCCAGAAATTACTGAATGAGAGAATTTGCTGTTTAAAATTAGAACGCATTTGTTTTTCAAAACTCTGTCAAACCCCAGCAATGAAATTCTTTCCATCAAGGTTTGCTCTGGTTTCTTGATGTAACATGGACATTACATGCTAAAACATTTTTTAAAGTTTGTTCCTGCTTGTACTGAGTTTGCCTGGTTTCTTGGCTAGGCTGTGTTATTTGTTAAAGCAAGTGCATGTTGTGTTTGTTGCAATGTGGTAATACTTGTCGTCCAAGTTGGTGTCATATTCAAAGAGCAAAGGTTTATGCTAGGGTATTGACATTTTTTACACAGTTTCAAAAGACGTTGACGGCTTTGCTAGTTTTCAACTGAAGTGAAATTGCACGCAGTTAAGAAAAGAATTTGTTGTATACAGTTTGACAAGAAATGAGTAAGCATCAAGTGAATTTGAATACTGTTATTTATTGATGTGAAATAGAAAGATTGAAATGCAGTTTCGGACATTTTGCAGACGCCCATGAGCCTCCAAGTGCGGAACAAAGATAGAAAAATTCTTGACAAAATCTGTCGTTTGTTCATATTCCTGTGCAGCCTTGATTGACTGTGCTCAGCCATTCATCGGCAAAAAACAATTTTTTGCTGACGTAGTTTGCAGTGCTGACTGGACAGTATAACGTTTACTACCAACACTACTTCGTATTTCACCCATTACTATCAGAAACTGCCGATGACGACAGGGTTCTCAATTCCGATAATAATGAATATTTGCGTAGAATTTTGGACATAGAGGTCATGAGATCATTGCATGCTTTAGTTATCATGATTTGCGTGTGCTAATTATAAGCTCCAGATCAATGTTAGCAAAACTGATTGATATCTTATTTTCTTTTTCTTTTTAGAGTTTCGTTAACATTTTCTTCATTGACCTGATTATAGCAGGAAAATAGTGTTCGATTTTAGAGAAATAGCGCTGCGTGTTATGTCACTGCATTGATTGTGGAATAGCCCAAACAAGGTCAGCGCGCTGCCTCTGAAGTAAAAGTTTGGCTTGACGTTCAACTTACGTTCACGATAAAACCGGCAACCAAGAAGCCCCACTTCGAAGTGAAGTGTTCGTAATAACTCGCAGCCTGCGCTTACTTCGTCAGTGGTGCTGGAAGCAGTGCCTTTGTAATTTTTCAAGCAATAATTTTTTTTTAATTCGTTTCATAGCTTCCTGAAGCACAGAAAAAAATATGACTTTTATGACTTTAAATGGCCCTACTTATCACAAAAAGTAGTATTATCCATCTCTTTTAAATGTAGAACTTTAGATTAATTCTTTTTTGCTAAACGATATTTTTACATAAAAACCACTGATTTCGTTGCAAACACGTTTGTCAAAATGCTAAGTAGTAATTTAAGAAAAGCTTATGAATTCTGTTCAGTTAAGCCAGTGAAATTAGGTACCTATTGTTCTTCTTGTTTTTAATGTATATTTCATTTATGTTCATGTCGTAGGCTATGTAAACACACGCCATCTTCTACAATGTCTTTTTAAAGTGTACAGGTTTAAATAGTGGAAGAGTAGAAGACCGTCTGCACGTTTCAGGGCTTTACTTANGGTTTTTTTCTCTCATATCGGCAAATGACGACTTTTGCCTNCTTTGCGATGGAAAAGACTTTACAGATTTTTTTGTATAATGACAAGTTTTAATTGCGCAGAAACGATCCAGCGCTTCACATCAACCAGCTTTCTCNCCCTACACCTTTGCCTTCCGGGACAAATCATNCTCATGACCTTGCAAAAGAAAGAGAATTTCAGGTTTGCTGNTTAAAAACGTTCAATCNAATATTTTTTAAACAATGTTTAAATGGAGTTAACAATTTTATTCTTTCTAAATGCTATGAAACGTGGCNGTGCAAACATTCTTCCTAAGTGCTGGTCACAGATATTTGTATGTTTTACTCATGTTGGGCGTTTAACTAAAGTATGTGCGACTGCATTTAACAGAATTTTCTCTCTCGTCGTGAATGCACTTGTTACGTCTTGATTTTGGTNAGGCACGTGTGTTTCAAACCTGATTAATTGAAGTTACAACTTAGGTATTGTTTTAATAGCGTTCACACTGTTGGATAAAGCGAAACCAGAGTGTTATATTTCTGACGTGTGACAATAGGTCTTCTCTCGTTACCGGTTAGTCGAAGGGTAGCAGTCTCATGAAGCATAGCATAAAATCAAAAGTTCTTAAATTTATTTGTAGCGTGAAAAAGCGATCTGATTTCTGATATAATAGTTGTTTATTCGGGCTGCATTAAACTTGAGTTTACAACCCCATCCAACCGGCGCAAAACACACTCCTCCGCTCACCCTAAAATAAACGCTGAAGTCCACTGAAACTATGTAAAGTTTTGCGCCGTTGCGGCGAGTTTTTGTCATTCCATTAATAATTGTCATTGCAGGATCAAACAGGAACAAGATTTTTTGTATAATTTCGTACGTACGGTTTATTTTATGAGGTTTAGAGATATGGGCAATCTTTTCCCACAGACGCCACTTCATTGTTAGTGTTGGTATATTTGCAGGTTCGAAGATCAAATAAAAATGTAAGGACATTCAAAGCATTGTTAGCATGTAAATACACAATGTTATCGCCACAAATGTAAAGACTGATGTAGTTGCAAAGGTTTCCTTTTTGGATGTGCTTCATAATGTATATCAGGGATGGGGACCTATTTACTATGACGGGCCGCATGGATTTTGGAATATCGCTGGCGGGCCGCAAAAATTCATTAATTTTATATTCCTTTATCTTCCAAAGGGAAGTAAGAAGAAAAAAATACGTGTCAAGGAGCGACAGAGACTTCTCTTGACTTACTGTCTACATGTCTGCTTGTCATGGAGTTTCGTTTTGACGCGATGTTGTGTTCTAACTTGGGTAACGAAAATTGTGATGCGGGAGGCAAGTGCTTTCTCGCCTCTTAAATTCACCACTGCTTGAAATCCTCTATCTAGAGCAGAGGTTCCCAACCTGGGGTACATGTACCCCTAGGGGTACATTTTCCTATCCGAAGGGGTACATTTGAGAATAGCAATAGAAGAGAAATATATATTTACACATCTTTTATTTCNAACTATTTATACATACATCAGTGAATATTATTTTCAAAAACCGTTATATGCATATTTTTAAATATACCTATGATTAATCATGAAAAATATTTGTCGTAAGAAATTTTAGGGGTACATATTCATCTGCTGAAGTGCTGAAGGGGTACATGCTTATATTTCAAAATGCTGAAGGGGTACATGCTTATCTGTGGAAATGCTGAAGGGGTACATGGTCAAAGAAAGGTTGGGAACCCCTGATCTAGAGCATCGTTTCTTAACCTTTTTCTACCTCAGCACCCCTTTTGGTCACGCCTATGCAGTCCATCACCCTCTACCATTGGCTGAAACCTGGCTACTATAAGGACAGTTTTTTTTTAAGGAAAATGTTAGGAACCCGGTTTGGATCTGTAGGGACCCGATTTCTCAGATTCTAGGGACCCGATGATAATTTTCTCTGATTCTAGGGACNCGATTTGAAACTCTTCGGGTCCCTAAAACGCCTTAAAAAAAACCTGATAAGGATAAAGAAAAGACAAGTGCAGTACATCATATTCCTTTTACTTTTGACCGCCACATATGTAACCTTCTCTAGCACACCCTGAAATTGATTTCAGCACCCCAGGTTAAGAAACCCTGATCTAGAGGCTAGAGCATATTCAGAACAAAATTTGAATATTATAATCGAAGTTTCTTCTCAGGCAAACGTTCATATGTATTTTTGTTTGTTTTTATTATTTGATAAATGTCACTTTTCAAAACCAGCCGCCCCGTTGGATGCGATTGTCAAATTAAGAAATGCTTTTGGAACTGCCGTACCATCAGTTGTTGTGAGGACTTTCGGCTTAATTTTTTGGTTAATGTACATTTAATCAGAGTGCAAACCATTCTCAATATCTTTGACCCTCTTAGTTGGGTTGTATTGCAGAGCAGAGTTTCAGATTTTCGGTGCCTGTGCTTCCTAGCTCATTGCGGCGGTATACTGTAAATATCCGCAAGCGCCTACGCGTAGCTGCCAGGTTTGAGCACTGCCGGCTTGCTATTATCTTATTCTGAGTTGACACTGTANTGGTGATCAACAAACAATTGTGCAAACCTTTTTTGAGTGAATAGGAAGCTCCCATAACTTGATTAGCCCTTGACTTAGTCATCAGAGGGATTTGGAAGAGAGTTTAGTTGAGGAAAAATAATGAAAGTTGCAATCGTTTTGTTGTGCGTCTGAAGTTGCAGAAAAATAGTATTTTTGTTCATCACACTGTATCATTAAATTCATAGACCGTGTGCAATAAACTGCTTACCAATGTTAGTTCAATAAATGTATTTTTAGCACTTTGTGGATACTTTGTTAAAGCTCTTTGCACTTGTTGATTGTGCTGCTGTAACTTCTTCGGCTTGCAGGAGAAAGAAAGGAAACTGAAAGATCACATCTCATCGCTTGAAAAGCTCATTGCTCAACTCCGTGCCGAATTGAAACAAAAGACAGAGTCATGCCGAAACTTGCAAAAGACATTAGATGCGAAGGTATGCAAAAAAATTTAAAAACATCAAACATATTTTTCTCACAAGCGGATTATCACGTTTAGTCGAAGTCTCAGTCGACTAACATGCGTAACTGAGCGATTGAGTTCACACTTGCGTAGTTGGCTATCCACTATTATTTGGAGAAAGTGTGCTAGGCTTATCGACTCTAGTGTAAGGTGGGATGCCGAGCAAATCTGAAAACTACGGCAGTGGAACGAGAGGGGCCCGTAGGTCCGGACACTCACGATTTTTAAAGAGGTCCGAGATACACGGGTTCCCCTATTTTACTTCATTTTTAATTATGAGGTACATCTGCATCGTCAAATTTTTGCTGAATGCCGAGCATTGTCGATAAGGCAAGCTCATTTTCATCTCAACCCTAATGTCCCGATACAAAAGCATCTCTGTAACGAAAACCTGCTCAGGTAGGGTAAAAAAATTGTTTGGTCGAAGTGGGCAAAAAATTTGTTTCTCCAATATCACCAAGGCTTACGGAAACGTTTTATGAGCTCAGACGCATTTTTCAACAACTCAGCAATTAATTTCAAGCTCACCTGACCCGAAAAAACGAGCTTGTTGTATTTCAAAAAATACTGATTTCTTCAAAAACAAATATAATTTCTCCCAAAAAATGGTGTAGGCACGCATTGTAAAGGCACCAAAACCGCAGGAAAATGCGGAAATTCCGCCAGTAGGTTTTATTGGCAGTCGTTTCATGATCAAAATGATACTCTGCTCGAAGCTTGCGGTTCTACTGTATATGCAATGCAACTAAATTATGTTGAGACTTGAAGATATGTTATTTTCAAATGTATTTTGCATTTCATAGCCACCAAAGGTCCATAGGCATAAATACGAAGAAAAACGTGTGAAATTGTGTGCAATACTGTTCCTAAATTCGCAAATTCTATTTTGAGCGCTAGCTTGTCAAAATTTGGCCTTTGGCCTTTTTGTTGCACGTCGGGTGTGCAAGGCCAAATTGGGTAATTCCCCACCCCCCTCTTACTCGAACAATACGAAACTCATGCAAATTTCGACGACTGATCTACAGAGCGCATAAAAATCAGTTACTGGAAGAATCAGCCTGAAACGTTCAATGTAAGTATGTCTACAATTAAGTTGAAAAAAAACGACTTGCCCAAAGTGGGCAAGTAGCCCTGATCAGATGAACAATCTGTTTGCAGTAAGGAAGCTCGGGATGGTCGTGTGCGCAGCAAAACTAAATAATGTCACGTAGTTTCAAATAAATACAAGAGGTCAGAGTCTAAGGTTACAGTGTCTTACGAACGGATATTACCAGAATTATTTTTGGTTTATTACTGGCGTTAGTTGAAAATTTTGTACCAACCTTATTTTACGCAAATTAAGATTTTCGCAATCTCTTTAGAAATTGTGCAAAAAGGGCATTCTAATCAAACCAGTTGGTTATAGAGTTTTCACATATATTTGAATTCAAATATTTCGTATTATGACTTTATACCGCAGCAAATATGTTTACTACTGCTATCGGCAGTCATGTTGAGAAATGAACTAAACGCGAGTGTTAGTGGCAAAGCAGCACTACTGTAATGAACCGAGCTTCCAACTTTGCCCCGCTACGGAGGTTTGATTTATAGCGCTCGCGCAACACGTATCTGCAACAAGCCATTACCCAAATCAGTGGCAATTTCAAACAAACTTGTTGTGAATACACGAAAAAAAGATTTGGCGAACACGCAACAGTAAAACTGCCTTGTTTTTTACTGGCAGATTATCTGCCAGTAAGAAGACACACAGTGGTAGACGTATTTTTGTAGCAGCACAGAGGTCAATGCACAGAGGCTGCTGGGACAACAAGATGGCGGACGGTGGTGGTTATTTGTGCAAACTTTAG
>JGI24021J15306_10012592_pt1 | contig 10510 bp, 7 predicted proteins | sample Ectturendosymbi1_FD_15306 | JGI IMG/M metagenome (IMG submission 15306) | reverse complement strand
CAATCAACCTGGGAAATTATAGCGTAGAAGGAAAGTATTATCGGTAACTATGCTTGCCGTACAAATAATCAATAGAGATGCGCCTCACGAGCTGGTTGGTGACTCCAGGTTTATTTTCTAACACTGGCATTTTCTGTTTTATGCATTGTCACAAACCCTTAAAATCCACGCTATTTAGCACTTCGCCCTATGTCAATTACTTTTCTCTCGATCTTCAGTTTTGAAACTAAGCGCTTTTCTCAGCACTCTGCAGCAGGTGGTCGTATGACTTGCTGTTGTGGGTTTCATAAACTGTCGCTACCATTACAGATTAAGTCAGTGGTTCCTAACCGGGGTGCCATTTGCAATACCTAGGGGTGACGCGAGCTAATTCTTTTTAGAAAATATCATTGAAAAGTAAAGATATTTTCATTGAAAAGATATTTTCAAAATGTCATCAAACCTCAAACCAAATTGCTATGGGTTCGCCACTAGGTGCCGCAAATTATATTTCTCTTTTGTAGGGTGCCGCAAGCCTAAAAAGGTTGGCAACCACAGGATCCGTTGGTCACCTTCCATGCACGAAAGCTCTTTTTTATGCAGATCCCTTCATCCTCGTATTTCAATGGCGGCCCTAAAAAAGCATCTCCGAAAGAAAGGGAGCCGGCGCATACTGAACCAAATGCGTTGCCAAATGTTTTAAAGATTAATAGTCAGAGGCTTAAGGTATCTTGTGGGTTAATCGTGCAACTGCTTTTTAAAAACGCATCCGAAATTGGTGTTTAGCGAATAACTCCTGTGTGGAATGTGCCTATAAGCTATGGATGGATCGTGACAAAGGTTTATAACCATTTTCACGGAAAGCTTGTTCAAACACATTAGCTTTTCCTTCGTGTACATTTGAAAAACTTCACGAAAAACAACGCATTCACCTGCATGAAGGCCAAGATTAGTTCATTCATATTTCAATGTCAGGCACATGCTTTGCATACGGAGTGACCTTTCAGTGCGAGAATTCCTCTGAACACTCTAAGCAAAGGCTCAGTTGGGATAATGTTGCTTATAAATAGAAAAACGCCGTTGAACACATCACTTGTAGAGAGCCCTGCCTTGGTCATGAAATAAGCGCAATTCGATTTTGGTACAATCAATATATCATTACTCGGTGTTGTCGGTGTTCAACAATCTCTGCCATGAAATGTGTGAATCAACCTGCGATATAGATGCCTGCCTTCAGTGATGGCTTGAGAAATCAGTCACAAAAAGTGAACAGCACCGAAAAATGTTGAACAGTTCAGTTCGTTTGATACTTTAGTGGCACATAAGCATAACCCGCTTCGTTATTCCGCGACATCTGTTTGGTATCACATCTGCAGCAACAGGCGAACATCAGCCAATCCGTTGCCATGTGGTTTGCGGATGACTAATGTCAATGGTACTTGAATGACTGCGTATCTCTTCGTAACAAGTTCTTTGGACTGAATTGACTTCCAGTGACTGCTCTATCAGTACAAGAACAAGCGCAGGTTTCATGAAATTCTGTTAGAAACAACTAGTACGAAACGCTTTTAATTCTTCATGCTTGGGAAAAACTTTTTCGGCCGGGTACTTAAGACTTCGTATGATTTTTTGTCGTGCATAATATTTTTTGAATCCACTGGTTATCGATCAACTTAAGAATTGCGAACGGTTGTTTTCAGGCTAGTTTGAAAAAATCATGTTGAAGGAAAACGACGGTGCGTTCCTCAAACATCCAGCGTCTCCCGCTCGCTGCCACACCCGCAAACCAAATAAATCTTGTAATCTGCACTGAGCTGTTGGGCAATGGCAGAAATGCTGCACCACACGCCTGTTCTTACACGTTAGAGTTGGTATGGTTCTGCAAGGTGTACATTTCAACGCGGTATCGCTTGTTAAATACAAATCGAACCAATTCTATCATAGCTACAAGTGCGAGGTTTGGTGTGAATTCAATTCACTCTCGAACATGCGATCGTTATCATGGCAGTTGTGTTGGTGCACTCATGAGTAGAGATTTGAAGAAAAGCAGTTTGTACTTTTAAAAGTACAGTCTCAGGTCTATTAGACCGATTGTAAACTCTTCGTTCATAGAGTTATCGTTCTGTCGGTGGCGTGATTGATACGACGTAGCGAAGATCGCGCTCGTTAATAGCCTGTTTGCATAGTTACGCCGCGGGGCGTAACAAAGTGAAGGGCGACGAGAAGCGCCTTGTGAGAAGTGAACATCAGCTCTTGCTGATAGTGGGAAGTGGCGACACGCCCCGTTGCTCGTAACCGGCTGCGCGAACAGCAGCAACATAAAGCTTGGGACTGCTCTATGGCAGCATTTGGTTTCGTTCACTGTGGGGCCTGCCACGTTGCATGTTAAACTCTCGCGCTGTGGGTGGCTCACTGCTGATAGTGAAAGTAGTAGACGAGTAAAACACTGCAGTTAAAAATGAAATAAGCAATCCTGAAAGCAAATGTTAGCAAATGAAAATATAGACATGTTAGCAAATGAAAATATAGACACGTTAGCAAATGAAAATGTAGACACGTTAGCAAATGAAAATATAGACAGTGTTTACCAAAGGTAGTGACGATTGCTGTACTCAGCCTGGGTGGTTCGTTTTAATGTAATAACCCGAAAATCGTGAAACAGACGCTGAAATCATAGTGGCTGTAGATGTTAAGGGAAGGCAGGAAGATGATGTGAAACTTACAGAGGATACGCTCAGTGACCATTTCAATGTCAATATCTGTAACTTAACAAGAGTTTGTTTTATGAAGTATGCTTCAAAAAATAATTGAGCTAACTTTATTTTTTTGAGTTTTACCCACGGTAGTGTAAAGCAATGTTGGCTCTGTTTTCAAATGTAGAAAAAAATTGTTGGCACCATGATTAGGTCCGAAGTACAAGCAAAATTTATTCAGATAAAAACTTCTTTGTGAACTACGGCGGTTGCATTTGAAGAGCTTTCATCTTGTAACAGCAGTAACGTTGTTTGCAGGCAGTAGAAAACAGAAAAAAGGTGAATCTGAAAACGCTAGTCCTGCTACGGGAGAAGGGCAAGCTAGTACAGCAGCTGAACAACAAACTCAGAAGCAGGAGGACGCTGTCCAAGCTGAAGAGCAACCGAAATCGGAAAACAAGGCCGAAGATCAACCGAAACAGGTAGAGTCACAGGACCAAGCTCAAGAAGAACAAAAAGAAGTTGAGCAATCCGAAACCCAAGCCGAATCTCAAACTGAAGAGAAGGCAACGGAGCAGACGTCAGAAGAGAAACCCACTGAGGAAGTGCCAAAACCTGAGGTAGTGAATCTTGTGGAATCAAGTTATTTAATTGGGCAAGCTTTGTGCGCCATTTATAAGCGCACCTTAATGCCCAATTTTNATCTTTCCTTTGAACGTATCGGTCGTGTGTTGCAGATACGTTTTTAAGAAATGAATTTCCTTCTTTTCAATCAATATAGTTNTTGCATACAAAGCAGGTTTTACAGTAGTGCGCTTGCTTGAGACTTTCGGCGTGAAGTTTGCGCAGTATTTTGTTAAACCCTTGTGTCGTTGTTTCTGTGTCTGTAAGGTCTTTATTCAACTTGCACAGTTCAAGTAGTTCATTCCGATTGGTATTTGGTCTCATTTAATAAAGCAAAGTACGTGACTTTAGAATTAAATTCAAGTAATCAGCAACGGACCGGAAGTTGGAGTAGCGTGAAACAAGTTGGAATATAAGTGTTAAGTTGCTGAATACTTTGTCATTTGAATGATCGAAGTCAATATCATGGCTGAATCATAATCTACTTTTGAACTTAACCTCTTTATGAAACATCTTGTAACAAATTTTTGTAATGGCTGAGACAGCCCAACTTAAGAACAAAGTTGGGAAGTGTGGAGTTCTTAATTAAATGGTGGCGCCTGATATATTTAGTTCTGCTTAATTTTGATAATATCTGCCGGTCTTGTCAATTTATGCAGTCGCAATAATTTTTCCATTTGCATGGTAGAATCACAACGTATTGTTTCAGGATACACCTGCTACCCAAGTAGAAGCAACAATGGCAGCCGACAAGCCTAACATGTCTTTTATCAGTGAGTTCGACAAATCACAGCTTAAGCAAACCACGACCGATGAGAAGCAAGCTTTGCCTACAAAAGAACGTGAGTCAGTCTATAACTTAGTTGTAGTAGTCGTCTGTTGCTTTTTCGCGCGAAGACCAGACGTCCAGCGTATGTGGCAGAAACTACTGCAAAGTGGCGTTAAAAGCAAACCTCGCTAGTCATAGAGTTGGAATCAACTGCCCAGATGCTTCTGCGGTCTTGGTTTTTAATAATTTGGTCGCACTGGTATGTGACTGCGCCTTCTGAGGCTGATCATTAAATAACATCGAACCAGAGTTTGCTGAACACAGAATGCACCACGCAATAAACTGATCCGAATACCTGCAAAAGCTGATCAAAGAAATGTTATTTTCATTTGCAGAGATTTCAGACGAGAAAGTTCGTCATGAGGCAGCGCAGTACGACCACACGCAAATGAAGCACGTGGATGTGGTCGAAAAATCCCAGTTGCCTAGTTCCGACGGTGAGCATGGATTCGGAAAAGTTGGCAGTTTTCGCTTTCGTATTTAAGTTATAGTTTTGTGTTTCTTTTTGAACCTCAGTTCAACAAGTCCATTCACAGTAGGCCACGTAAGTGTGGTCTAAATATGTTCAAGCCTTTCAAATATTTTCGAAAAAAACTTCGACCTGCACAAGACCTGCAATCATGCTTAGGGAATCCATAAACGTAGGACGCGTTAGTAGGGCAAGGAAAATTTAACTTGCCTGTCAGTATTCAAAAATTTCTTTCACCGAAATAAGGTCGCACAAATTGCAAACAGCTAAATAGTTTTTTGCGATTTCACAAGAAGTTTCGTGAAAGCATAGATTAAAGATTACTATGAGGAGTCTCAGTAATCTATGTCGAAAGCTAGTTTTATGGTTTCTTCAGTTCTTGTAACTTAACTGCAAGTTATTGTTTCGTCATTAAATAACTGACGTGATTACTGACGGTAGAATGTGTTTTCTCTATCAGATTTTTCCTATAATAAATTTGAAAAAGAAATAGCTGACGTTTCTCTCGAAATTGATTTATTGTCATCACCAGGAGACTTGATAATGGCTTGTTTCCCCATTGTGACCTTACAGTTATTATTGAAGAGGTTGTTAGTATCGTCACGGTTGTCATTTGGTTTTAGACAAGTGTCGTGGATGATTCCTTACTAGTTCAGAATACTAACAGAGCAACAATTGTAAAGAAAAGAACCTACCGGTAGTTTGATAAGTGCCGTCAACGAACGTTCACACATCAGGTGAATTAGTAAGCTACAACTGCCACAATATGCTAATCGCATGAAAAAACTCTAAACTGACTTGTAGTTTTGACAGCAAATTTTCATTTCAAACGGCTTTCGGCAATCAGTCAATCATATATCGCATACCACAGCGATAGCCTCAGGCATGGAGCTACGCTTCTTACAAGCATTATAGTTTAGTAAATGCATGGACCTTTCGCCCAGACGTTTCACAAGGCTTGCACGCGCAAAACTGCGCAGGCTTAAAGGCGTAACTTTCTTTACGGTAGGTTTCACCCCAATACTGACTTGGCCAACTAAACAATGTGCTCTTTTCGAATTCTTGCAGAGATGTGATGGCTGAATATTTTTACGACGTTGTCACTCAGCCTTGAGACCAAAAACCAAAGGATAACATAGAAATGGCGAAAGCAACAAGAGAAATGTGAAACCAGCAATTTATGGCTTGCTAACCAAACGAGTTGCTGAACAACAGCGCACAAAAATGGTGACGTTTTCATTTTAACAACTTGAACGGTTTCAGTTTCACTGTCATGCCTACAGAAAATTGATTCAAACTTGCGAATACACGATTCAAACTATGTGATGGAAACCGTACGCATACTGCACTCTGCTAGTGCATTTTTCCGTGCGAAGTACATTACCGAACTTTGTTGTGTGTATATGTTTCTGTTTAGATATCGCGCGCGAAAAGGTGCCATTGCAAGCTGCATCTGTGAGCAAGCAAAGCCTGAAACATGTCGAAACAGCCGAGAAAAATACACTCCCGAGTGACACAGGTAGGTCCCTGAGCCTTAAGAAAACGGCAGAAATGCTGAGGCTGAGGTCAATTTCAAGCACACTCTTCTGCGCTCAGCTCCTTTGTTTAAAGAGAGATGCTCAACGCACCGACTTGCTTCGGCGCTTTGTGGCATTTGACGATGCTTTTTCCCCACAGTGACTTCATCCAAAAAGCGTTTTGCTTCGCTGAGAGCAAGCCGCATTGTGTGATCGCCAAGTTTGGACACCAGCCAAANAAAACNTTCTTCTGAATAACTTGGTTAGAGAGCTCTGGTCCACGCGTGTAGCTGTACGTGAAATAGCCCAGTGCAAATTTATCTGCAGCGATTCCAAAACAATGAGCGAATTCAAAACTCCAGGAAGGTGGTGGTGGATTGAAAAATAAAATANGTTTTTGCGATTTTGCCTGGTTTGAGGTACTTGATGAAGTTTATTGTTTTGTATCATNTGAATGTGTAGACCTAAAGGGATTTTATCTCCAGTCAGGTTAACTAAGGTTTGATTCGCTCTTTACTTTAAGAACAAGGCAAGCAACTTTTTNTTAAATGGTTTTGNATATATTTTTAGATCTGTTCGATTTTGGCGGCAAAAATTAGAGGTTGACCCAACCAGATTAACCTGGTNCTGAATTGTTCATAACATCATTTCTCAAACTTTTTGTACCCGGAAACCGTAACAAAACTTAATATAATATCTCTTTGAATCTGGAAGTAAAATGGATTTTCTTCCTTCACATGGTAGCAGTACTTTGCGAAAACAGTCTCATTTGATATTCGGTGTTTTCTGGTAAGGAAATGCAAGTGAAAGTAAAATTATCTGCGCTAAAATTTTCTTTAATAGTTTTGTTGCGTGGCTGACACCGCTGCTAACGGTGACCAACCGTGCGATTGTATTGTATATGTAGATATTGCTCAAGAGAAGACCATGGAAAACATCACTCTTTTCAAGCGAGAGTCTCTCAAGCACATCGAGCCGACGGTGAAAGACACTCTTCCCACCAAAGAAAGTTAGTGACGCTTTTTAATCGGAGAAAGGCTCCTTTCGTGTTTAGATTGTCATGATGGCAGTCGATTCTTCGTATTTTTTGCCACGTTAGTAACGAAATCTTGGCCTGAGCAAGTTGGTTGCAAGGAAGCAATGAACACTTACGCAAATCAAAGGCGTAGGTGCACCAAACGAGCGATCATTCTTCCGTATCCACTTCAAACAAACGCTTGTTCGGGTCGGTGGGGATGTCACCACGAAACAAATTCTTGCTTGCGGTGAACGCAATAGTCGTCACGCTGTGGGTCTTACGTGGGGCTTCAACATGTTAAGGACATCTGCCCCTAACAGGAAACGACTGAGGCGGTCATATCTATCGATATATTTCGAGCAGCAAGGCAGATTACTCGAGTGGGCGGTACTTCTTGAATGAAATGTTTTTTAAATTCTACGTTGCGCGGCGCAGTGTCAGGAGCCGAACAGCGGTTTGCTCGGACGTCACCTGTTCGGTTGCCCGTTAAAAAAGCGCGGTTCCCGATGGCGCGTGTCAAGTACTGTAATTATTAAGTATCTTTTCTGTCGTGAGTTACCACTGTGTCATCAAGTATACTCTCTTTCTCTAAATGCGTTTGCAGTGAGACAATATGAGCGTGAACACGCTGAGTAATTATATTATGTGGATAACAACACTTGCACTGGATGGACCCCGACCACGCGGCACGAACTATAGGTTTATATCTATAGACGGCTTTGCTTTTGTCACACAGATGACAGACATTTCAAATCAATGACGGCGTATGCTTCCGTGGCCAAGAATTATGGCGATGCTTTGCTCATGAGCTGCTGATGTAACGGTTCGCTTGCTATCGTAGAGAGCTTTCTAAAACTTAAATTGCGCCACTTAAAGGCTATCAAGAGCTACATCCCTGTCATCTCCTTGTTTTACAATAGCCTGTGGCGTTATATTATTCAATTTTCGGTTGTTGAAACCTCTAGGCCTATTGCTTATAGTTGTCAGAAACAATCGTCTGTGAGCTTTCTCGAGAATCTGACGCAAATGTTATTCTGTATACTGTCACAAATTGACGCTGTATTCTCTTCTTGAGCTTTTGCACAATAAACTCATTTGCCCCAAATGTTTTAATCTCTTATTTTCCCCACAACGTCCATGCGGCATGGCTTTGACTTGATTTCCCTTAGCATTGATATGCATAGTGGCCTATTAACGCATTATTTTACGTGATTATGGAGCAGTGTAATCCAAAACCTGCTCGAAGCACATTTACTTAAGTATTGTGCTGCTACAATTGTGACTCTTCGAAATATTTACTGGAAGAACACGAATTTTTACAGTTGTAGCTTGTTTCTCACTGACCGCCATTAAGAGCTGCGAGGTCGGAGACCCCCTTCTCTCCAGAACACCCCCTTCCCTCCAGAACCCGTGGCTGCATGGTCACATCTTCGATGAAAAGCATTTTAAAAATTCAGATTCTGAGAACTTACGAAATATGCATACGTTAAATTCTTAAGCAAATATACTAAAGAAAAAACAAAGAAGAAATAGAAAAAACGCAAATGGTCGATTCAGAGCAGAAGACATTGTGATGCAGATAGTTCAATCTTGTCGAGTATTGCTTAAAAATAACTCCGTTCTACAACTTTTTCTTTACAGCCATCGATCAAGAGAAATCTGAAGAGAGTTGAATAACGGATGCTGGGGAAACTACTGGCCACATGGACTTCCGGTCTTCTTTTGTAACAAAAGCCCATAATTAACTGCCGTTGGTGTATTGGAAAGCAGTGGGCGCTGGAATTGGTTACTTTTTTGTGAAAAGCGAAGTGCTTTGTATGTTACTAGTGTTTTCTGGCTCAAGGTCCAGCTTATAGTTAAGTCCGTGTCGTTTAACACGGCAGCTGCAGTCTTGGAGATTGTGATAACAGCAGCACATGCATTGTTGGTTTCGTGTTTTCTCATTTTGACAAGTCATATATTCTTAAAGTACTATTACAGAACTTTTGAAAGTCATGTTGGCGTCACCTTTTGTGGTGTAAGGGACGATAAACTTTTTGTTAGGCATTATTTTTTGTTGTGCGCGCACCGCACTCACTTAATTACGTTGTATATTTTCGTTGACTTACACCAATAGTGGTACATTGTGTTGACTGCATTGTGAAAATATAATTAACTGAGTTGAACAGTGGGAAAAGTCGTTACGGAATTCTTGAGCAGTTTTTGTGTTTAATTTCTCCTGCATTCCTCCATTTTATCCTTGTGCCTTGTGCAAACCAGTTTTCTTTTGGCCAGGGCGACTACTATCTGGTATGGATCTATTTACTTTAAACGAGACAAAATTTGTGCTTGAATTAGGTAGCTTAACGTTGTTCGTTTCTTCGCGTCACAGTGGCCCGAATAACTTGTACCAGAAAATACTGCTCAGCTCTAGTATGCACCGTTTTGAACTTTTCGTCACTTTTTTGAGCTTTCGGCGTCAAACGTGAAGAACAAGGCTGCATTGAAAACCCATCGAGTTGGTAAAACAAGGTCATTCCTGATTGGAGTTCGTTGCTGCTGTCCAATCATCTGATGCATGTCAGTCGGTTACGAGCCGGTAATGACCATCGGGCGCTCGCGAGACTCGATATTTGCAGCAACGTCAAGGGTCTTCCATTCACATGTTCGGAGTAGAACCGCGATTCACATTGTAATCCAGTTTGACCGGCAGTAACTGGTGGCTGTCCAAATGAATCAAACCGTTTTTTACGTTGTACATAAAGTCTGTATTGCGCGTTTTGTCATATCACTGCGGTACACACGAATCAAATCAATAACAATTGATGAATCGTGATTCGCTACGCCCCGTAATAACCGGGTGCTCCATTAATACGCTTAATATGCTTGCTATACTACCGGCTCTGTGTCTGCTTTTAATAAAGGTTAAGCGTATCAGTGGCATGGTCGGTGTGGACATCTGTGCGGCGGTCAAACCATTGAAGTCTATCACCAAATTTTACAATACAGGAGAACAACATTTTGACGTATGAGTACTTGTTAAGACGTTATTCTACTTGATAATTGTCAAAACGAGCTTACCATGCAAATGTTAAGGTGTTATTGGCCCAACCATAGCTGGATGGCTTTGCAGTTGGGCGTCGAACTCTCGACCGTAACCCCCACTGCCAATGAAGCGCCTGTCTTTCAATAACTTCATGACGCGTTGTCCATCTGCTCCACATTCCAAGCGTCATACATGAAAAATCAAACACATAGGTATAACCTAGCCTGCCACTGAATGAGCCATTTGGCCGCTTTTAAACAAAAAACATGGTTTTCGGAAGGTACGGTTGTTTTCTTTATTCTCGTAGGCAAAGGCGCAGCCAGGGGGGGGCTGAAGGGGCTCAAGCCCCCCCCCCC
>JGI24021J15306_10012591_pt1 | contig 10510 bp, 5 predicted proteins | sample Ectturendosymbi1_FD_15306 | JGI IMG/M metagenome (IMG submission 15306) | reverse complement strand
AGTTATATGCTTGCAGTTTAGCAATCCGTGTCTACTCGTGCCTGCAATCTTTTGTTAATTGTTTGTCGTCTGTTTGCAATCTCTCGTTAACTGTTCGTCTTAAACTGGTTCGCTCGACATGACGCGACGAGGAGTACATTCAGGCTCCGGCCTGCCGCTCGTCGTCGTTAAATAAAATAAATATATAAATAAATATAAACATGAGCCAAAATGACCCTAAAATTACTTCACTTATGATGTCACTCACAAAAAACCCGCAACCCCCAGGCAAAAATTTTTTTCGAGTGCAATCTACTAGACTGGTCGATCCGTTTGAACCGTTGAACAGCTCTCTAGAGCAATTGGGGGAGGAGCTAGGGCGTTGGTAAGGCAACCAAAAACTGCTGTTTGTTTTTGCGAAAATCGCCAAAACCACCCAGACGCCAAGGTGTTAAGGTGTTAAGAAGATATATTTTGCTTAGATTGTGCAAAAATAACAAATTTGCACATTTTATTCCGCTGATTTAGACTTGTATTTTAACCGCCAACATGCACAGTGTAGTAGTTGTATATAAAAAAAAACACTACCCTACATTTCATCTTGATTCATCAAGTGAATGAAAAACAAACATTGCAAGTGGAATCCATGAACAGGGTCTAAAACCAACTTTTCAGAAATTATTGCTCTAGACATCAGATAACATAAAACTTGAACTTATTTTTGAATTCATAATGACGTAAACATCAGAAAGCGTTGTGAATACCTTCTCTGATGTATATTTCATTCATGGAACTTGCAGGTATTATTAGCTTGTAGACCATCTGTGTCTAACAGAAATTGCTCACTGAGCCAAAAATTATGGTACTATGTTAATTGGGGCTGCACATTGAATGACTTATTGATGAGGGCCATACATTGAACAACTTACTTTGATCATGGCAAACTAAATTTGGTGTAAGCTAATTTACTGAAAGCATTAGAATCCTAACTGCAATTGTATCAAATGTTTGGCCCCTTTAACCACTCCACAAGTGTGATTTCATAGGAAAGTTTAGTGTAAATGTAACAAGGGTAGAAAGAAAAAAAAGAAGTAAAAAGTTTTGAACCATGGTGCCAGTGGACATATGGAAATCTCTAGCACTTAGTACAGGTGTGATAAAGTGGCACTGAGTACCAGCTGCATCAAACAGGCCAAATTAAAAATTATCGAAATTATAACAGGTTGTCAGCATGTAGGCAACTTTTAATACAGTGAAAACCTAAACTGGGCTATACAAAACCTTCATGCAGCCTAGTGGGCTGCACACAGCTGTTTTGTGACTGTAAAATCTTGTTGGACTTTATTGGTTGATTTTATGTTTTACCTCTTCTTGTACTTCCTTTTTGAATCCATATGCTTTGAAAAACTTTTTGATATCAGATATTCTTCCTCTGTAATGACCCCGACGAATGTCCTCTGTCTGCAATCTTGCACATATTTCACCAACAACAAAAGAATAAAAAATTGTGCCCGATATCTGAGTGAAAGTAGATATGAACATTTCTGCAGGGGTATAAGCATACACATCACCATAACCAGTGCAAGCCAAAGTAACTGCAGTCCAGTAGAAGCTGACAAGATATTGGTCGAAAGTTGAATGCAGAATGTCCAAAGAAGGAAATTTCCTTTCAGTAACAATGCGGCCGATCCAACTGGATTTTTGGCAATAAAATGGCATCAAGAGGCTTTTTACTTCAACCATTTCATAAGTAGAGTTGTAATATACGTCATTCTTCAAAAAAAACATGTTGACATGTAAAAGATTTTTTAACCCACAGTACTGAAAAACACTGAAGGTAACAAATACAACACAAACTTGATAGAGATATGCAACACATGGATGACTGAAAAAAAGCTGCTACTACTACTACTACAACACTTTTTGAAAATTGCAAATTGCATGTCGGTTGTACACACAATCGAACAATTGCATTAACATTTAAATAAAAACGAAGTACTTTTGTTCTTGCTATTCACATTAAAACCAAATTTGCAAACTGCTTGTGAAAGTGGCACGGTTGCCCTAAACAAAGAGCATCCAAACGCTGAAGGAGTTTCATTTCAATTGGTATCTCTTTTCATGATCATAACATCTTTTCCTGCAATATGAATTTCTTGTAATATTAACTAATTTTGCTTTCTGAGTTTGCAGAAATCAAACAATCCATATACCAACATTTCCACAAAAAGGTACATTTTCATTAACACTTTCTGTGCAGATTGACATCTATAGACGTTATTGAAATGACAACGCGGTAACTTTTTTTGTACTAATTTGTTTGCAATGAAAATTTCCACAAATATTATTCATACCCAGACACAGTACTCCTGAAAATTTCATGCAAATTGACCAAAAATATTTTGAGTTATAAGGTTTGGTCTCAAATCATCTTGCTAGGCCTAGCCTACAGAAAAGTCAGATGCCAACATTTGTTTCATAACACACAATAACATTTTTGGTACTCATTTGCTTGCAATGAAAATTTACAATGATGTTCACTGTGCCTATCCACATAACCCTTGAAAATTTAAGGTGATATAAGAAAGAATTTGTCTAGTTATACAGTTTGGTATCCAGCAACATTTTGCTAGGCCTAAGCTACACTTTTTGCAAAGCACTTACGTCTTGACAGTTGCTCCCTACACTAAGACTACTTTTGTACTCACATTTTTGCACAGAAAATAGATTTTGCATGCCTACGTGCACCACCCTTGAAATTTTGAAGTAGTTTTAATGAAAATCTGCAGAGTAATGTGCTTCTAAAGAGAGTAGGTTACAAAACTTTGTCCCATTCAGTAGGGTTACAAAGTTTTTGTGTACAGCACTGTAACTTTTTTAAAACTAGTTTCTTTGCCATAAAAAACAACATTAATGTTTCGCCAATACCTTTCCATCTTTTCTGAAAATTTGAGTTTAATCTATCGAAAAATCCAGAGGGTTATTTTCTGTTGTATCAAGCAACGAGACTCTGTTCACAGTGCATCGGACTGTTGTTGCTGCGCATCTCCAACAACGAATATGTGGTTGAGATGCAAAAAGAAAATAAATTGATTCAAGGGTTTCGTTTTTGTCTTTTTGTTTTTTTCAAACTTCATGTAATATTCATTGCACACTGTATTGTGCTATACTTATTTGCAGTGCAGTATTTCTTGATTTAAGTTAGCATGAAAAATGGAAAGAAGTTTTGTGTACTTGTATTTGCAATGCAGAAGGTGCTACAACCTTAAATAAAAGGTATGTTTTCGTTAACCTGCAAGAACTTGAAATAAAATGTTGGTTTTCGTTATCACAGGAAGAATTATGGTGAACAGAAGACAGTTGTAGTGGTGTAAAAATCGTTACGAAGGTTGCCAAAAAGTGAAACATGCTATTATACAAAAGTATGCCAGAGGCCTAGTTAACCTATGTTTAAGTGTGGCTTACATTAATTTTTGACAGGATTTTGTGTGGCTTACAATCAAGGGCGGCTAACAATTGAAAAAATATGGTATGTAGCAGTGATGCTTTGTTCAAAATTCACCAATGAGATTTCCTTAGTTGCAGGGTTCGTGATGGAAATTTTACTTTCATCTAAACTGCATTTCAGTTCTATTTCCACAAAAAGCAAATGAAAACTGAAAACAATATAATTTGAGCCAACAAAGTTTCCAGCATGTTATAAATTAGTCTAGTTTCAAAGTATTACTTAATGTCAATTTCAAATTTACTGATTTGCATTGTTTCAACCAGTTTTTGACAAGATTTTAGTTTGAATTTGAAATGGCCCTTGTTTTTTAAGAATGTTGTGCTAAGAGCCACACGTAGAGCACATAATGGAAAATAAGCCAAGGATACATGAGACGCAAATGTAAACTGTAAACAAACTTACATTTCGGAAATGTGGTGGACAAGCAACAAGAAAAGCCAAGCAAGTATAGATGTGATGCACAACAAGAGCATAGAATGCTAAGATAAAATATTGCAACACTTTCTGAGGCGCACGCATATCAGACAACCAGAATTTGGAAAATGAAACAATCTGTTGACACAAAAAGCAAAATTGTGTAAGAACATTAAGGCTAATTTAGGTAAAACATCTTTTTTCGCAGTCAACAAGCAATATGATTTCTACCACAACATACTTAAAAAAATTCTATGATTTTAATTGCAATAGTAATACATATCAAAGATTTGTATTACTATTGCAATAATGTATATCAAAGATTGGAACTTAGATAAAACTTTTTAACAGTTCACCCTATCATCAGTCAAGAAGTTAATTTTGTTTTGAGCCCACTTTTACCCATTTTTCACCCTCTTGGCATCAGTGGGAGAATGGAGACAATGCAACAAAGCCATGCATAAACAGCATAACTCCCTAACCCTGTGGGCTAGTAAGCTAATCAATGCCTCTAAAGCTTCTGAATTCGTCTCCCCCAAAATATCCCGCACTCATATTTTTGGAAATATTGCATTACTGGATTCCTCAGACATTGGCGAAGCACAAAAAAACGTATCATGAAAGCTAAATGGGATGCAAGCAACAAGCACTTTGATTTTCTCTAAAAATGTCAAATGCAAAGGTAAGTTTATGTCAAGTTCACTGGATTCCTTTCTGTCATCTGAATCCAGGGATGTTTTCAGTGGCTCTCTTGCCCGATCAGTTCAGGAGTTACGGCTGATCACAGAATGCAAAGCCTAGATTGTAGCTTCTGTGGGCCTTGAAGGGTGGAAAATGTCGGCAAATTTGGAAAATACCCGCAAAACCTAACCAAGGCCAAATCTGGAGTGTCTCCATATTCTTCTGTTTTTGAGCTAGTTGTTCAAACCACTGCTTGGTTGCACAAGATCTTGGGGAGAGGTTGAGCAGCCATTCTGTTTGGGAAAGGTTGGAGTCGGACATTTTACCTCCGACTCCCTAACCCTGCTGTATGTCACCATCAAGACACACATAATGTGGCAAGAACTTTTTCAACATAGACTTCCACTCCAAAACTTACCAGCTCTTAACAGCAACATCAACCTCATTTTGCCAGGCACACTCAAACTGTATTGATTTTATTTAAAATTAAACATCATGTTTGAAATAATGAACAGTTAATATAATCGAAAAAATTGCTTGTTCAATTCTGGGTTTGGTGGATTTACCAACGATATAGTATATTATTGACTTGTTGTTTGAGCGAGTTGTTGCAGTCCACTGCTTGGCCTCGCTAGGTCTCGAGGCATGTGTTGAGCAGTCATTCGATTGTCTCATCATCTAGAGCCGTCTGCCCACGCAGTCCACGGGGAGGTCGATGGATTGAACATTGGAGGACAACATGGTCAATGGTTTGTTCTTCTGGGCCACACTCACAGGCTGCAGGAGGAGGTTATACCCCATTTGTGCAAGCATGAGCGGATACGTCAGACACCAGTGCGGAGGCGGTTAAGCCGGACCCAGGCTCTTCTTGGGAATATCATTCCAGGGGGATAAGTGCCGGGAATGAAAATGTGAAGTCTTGTGGGGGTGCCCGCCCACTCCGCCTTCCATTAGTGATCCGGTCACTGCATGTATGTTGTTGTTGTCAGATGAACTGACGAGATGTTGTGTGGCGGGTACAAATGGGTGTCTTGATTTGAGGTGCCGTGGAATCGCACTTGATGGACAGGTGAGCACTGAGTGGAGACGTCCAGGCCCTATGGCACGGCGTGCTAGAGACAGTGTGGCTCCATTGCAACGAAGCTCAGCAGGTTGAATGCCTGCGAGGGGTCCATATTCTTAATTGTTAATAATCCTTCAGTTAACATGTACAGCAAGTTTGGTGCTTTTATTAAAAAGTGAACAATTGTTTTGCAATTGAACAATTGTTTTCAAAGGCAGTCGCAAAGGCTGAGCACCTTTTGTTGCTGGTTTTGCCTTCAATGCATGAGGGATTCAGACTGCATGTATCCACATTCAAGTGAAATATAAGACAAAAGTAAGCACCTAAATTTGTTCGCAAAGTGTTTTACTAGGAAGTAGATTTCGCATCAATTATGCATTTTCAGTCTAATGAATTGCAAGCAAAAACTTACAGGTGAAATGATGAAACACTAAAGCAAGACATCAGCAATCATATGAAATGTAGTTTCAAACAAAAACTAAGGCTTTTAGAATTAAATAAAATATGCGAACTAAACACTAAAGAAAACTAACTTTGTAGTTTTGAATAATTTGAAACAACTTCCATCATATTTGCTAAAAATAGAAATTTGCATTTGGGGGATTCCACACACATTACAGAATGTTGAATCAAGAATGAAACCATGCATTTATGCTTGATCAAATATCAATGGTACTTTAGATACATAACAAGTAACAACTTTAGATTTGCTGCAAGCTTTTGAGGTGACAGCCACATGGCTTCTACTCATGATTTTGCAATCATTCAGACTTAGAGATATTTGGTTCAAGTTATTGTTCTCTACCATGGTGACACAGTCAAACCTAACATGAACTTTGTTAACTTCCATACAATTTACTTACAGTATAAAACAAGAAAAATCATATGCCTACCTTGTTGAACTGTATAAGACGGTTGATTCGCAACAAAGCAATGAGATGCCACTGTTGCATGCTCAGTGGAGAGTCAAGCATTGTCAAAACAATCAAATCTCCAGGGAACCAAGACAATAGATCCAGTGCAAAGCTTGTTTTCATATAATGAAGAGCAGTTTGGACAGGATGGGTCACTTCAATTCCTCTTTCATTTCTGAAAGCAACATGAGCTCTCACGTATTGATCAAGCATCGATAGAACATCCAGGATATATTGTATTATTAGGAGACTGCTGAATGGCATCATTCCAAACTGAAAAGCAGCAAGTAGAATGAACCAGATCAAGTCACTAGAAAATACAAAACTGTAAAATCTTTCACGTCAAGTTTAAAATCCCAACAGTTTCAAAATAACACACTGACATCTTGGATGCCCTACATGATCAAGTCACTAGAAAATGCAACACTGTAAAATCTTTCACGTCAGGTTTAAAATCCCAACAGTTTCAATATAACACATTAACAACTTGGATGCCCTACGTGGCTTTAACTAAAATCGCATTGTATCTTTCAATCAGAAGTGTATATTGGTGCCATTCCTAATCTTTCCCCAACTAAACAACCCCTGAATGTGTCACATATCACCTGCAAATAGTTAACCCCAAAACTTTTTATTATGCACTAAAATGCGCCATGTTCAGAACCTGATGTGATGAAATAGTTTGTATATCAGATTTGGAATCAGCATACTAAATTCATTCCAGTTATGCAACTACAGTCAAGTGGGGTAAAAAAAATTCTCAATGTTGTGGTAAGAATAACTACCCCTTACAAACTATTGAAAAGAAAAAAGGTTTCAAACGAATTGGTTCTACATAGTCATTCATTGAGACACTGTGTGTAACATATTTGTTTCAACCCAATCTCTTAAATAAGGTTAGCAGATTTGTTTGAAAATTGATGTTGACATTAGATAGGACCAAAAGTTTCAAACAAATTTCATGAACATTTGTGTTGCTTTAGAAGTACATAGCATAAACATGTCAAAGTCGGCATCTGCTTTGGTAACGCATGTCTGTGCATAACCATACCAACAAAAATTTGACAACTTCACATTTTGAGTTTTAGATGGTTTTTAACCAAACAGATGTATTGACTTGGGCAAAAAATAACCAGTTACAGACAAGATTTTTTACCCTATGTTTGCATATTGTATAATTTTACTGTAAAACAGATAAAGCAAATTTTTCTATAGTACTGCTCTGCAAAAAATCAGGAACCTTCATTAATTTTTGGTGTTTCAGCTGTATTGTAAATGTATTTGATTACAATGATAGCTAGCAATTGCCAATTGCCCTGTTTTGAGTCTAGAACAGAGGTTCTTAAACTATTTTAAGCACGTCTCCTTTGGCATTAGTCATTGATAATTGTGCCTGAGCTAATCTCACAGTCAAACACAAAAAAACAGTAAAATATTTTATTTGCGATCATCCTGTTTTTCAACAGTATGTTGCTTTCACACCCATGCCCCTCTTACAAACCTTTCAAATGCCTTTCTGTTCAAGACCCCAGGGTCTACACCAGCTATGTCCAACCCAAATGGCTTACTGAGCCAAAATTTTTTTCACTATCTTAACCAGGGCCGCACATTGAATGGCCTACTTTGTTGTTAGCAAACTAAATGCAGCTTAAGCTGATGCACTCAATGCGTTCAAATCCTATCTGTAATGCTAACAGACATGATAAAGTGGTACTGAAGAACACTCACATCAAAAATGTCTAATTCAAAATGATCAATATAAGGACAGGTTTCCAGTTTACAGGAGACTTTTACTACAGCGAATACCTAAATTGGACTGCACAAAACCTTCAACTGGGCCACATGCGGCATAGCTGGTCTACACCATAAAGTAATAATGCAGTGGTGATGAAGCCTCATCATAATTGCATTTTTGAACTGCATCAAAATAGTGTTGTGTGGAGGAAAATAATGGTATGTTGAAAGGAATCTTTATTGCTGGAATCACGCTACAGTAGGTTTACCCTTAAGGGCCAGATTATAAAAAATACTATTTAGTTGCATGCAGCAATTGATATAGCCAGATATATTAAGTCAATAGTCAGATGAAAAAAATGCAAATCCAGATAGAAAATATTTTTGACACATGTTCCTCAAGACAGTGAAACAAATCTTGAGGCTATTTGAAGTCTAGAGGCAGACCAGCTTGAAATTTCACCCTCCGAAAAGGACAATAATTATGAAAGGAAAAGATTTTACAGACAAAAAGTCTTTCTATAAAGTTTTTAAAAAAAGTTAGTTACAAAGTGAGAAAAAGAAGAAAGGCATGTTAAAAGAAAAATTTGAATCAGATGAGGAACTTGTTCGTTGAACCAGGTACCAATGCATCACAAAATTATCAGTTGAAGTTTCTTAACTACTACATACCACAGTAAAGCTGAAGACATAAAAATCAGAGACAAGTAAATATGAGAAAATTTATGCTGTTTTTGAACAATGACTAAGTCTATAACTGGGAACAGCTTTAAAAAGTCTTCTTCAAGGATGTCGATGATGAAACACCAATAAGTTTGGAACACATCTTCTTGCACAAAATTGAGAGTGCAACTAATGCAAGTTGCTTGTTCTGAGATTGGCCTCCTGTGAAAGACATGGGCATCTTCTTCTATGTATTAAGTATTATTTTTATGGTCCAGACCAGCCGATACGTACAGATGCAGGCAGAGGAATGGCATATTTAATGTTCAAGGGAGAGTATGGTGTCCAAAAAGTTTACCCAACCTTTGCAAGTTTGGAAAGGAATACTAATTACCTGCTCAAGACTGCTTGAACTGAAGTGATCATTGTAAATTGCTGTTTTTGCATGAAAGCATGTTGTAAATTAACCATCACAAGTCTACATTACGGTAAAAGACTTATTCAAAAATGTGGATTACTTTTAACACTTTGAGAGCCGGTCTTCGAACATATCGTACCTGCATTTCGGCCTAAAACCAGCAGTTTTCGGTTGCCTTACCAACGCCATAGCTCCTCCAACGATTGCGCTAGAGAGATATTCAAACCCTAAAAAGATTCGGCAAGTCTCCTAGTCTGCACTTGAAAAAAATGTTTTGGTTGAGGGTTTCGGATTTTTTGTGAGTGACATCACAAGTGAAGTAGTTTTTGGCCATTTTTGCTCGTGTTACCTGTCCTAGGGCCCAACTGCTAGGCCAAAGTATTTCGCTGAAGCTTTTATTGGAAACTAGGCTCGATTCCAAGCATTGACCAATATTAATTCTATTCACAGGAATATTGTCTTTGCCAAAGAGCTAGAAACTTGTAATTGCCTCACGTTCTTGATGTTTTAATTGAGAAAACATCAACAGGCTTTATTACTTCTACCTACAGGAAACTGATGCATACAGGTCTGTACTCAAAATGGTCGAGTTTAGTTCTATTGCACAGGAAACGAAGCCTTGTCAACTCTTTACTCCGCCGCGGTTATGACATTGCCAGTTCCTACCAACTGGTGCACATGGAATTTATGAACATTAAGCGAATGTTATCTTGCAATGGGTACCCCAACAATTTTTTGGATCATTGCATTCTGCAATTCTTAAACAGAAAATATGATGTCACGCAACAAACTGATGCACCGGCTGAACCTTATCCTTCACCCAAATATGTTTCATTGCAACTACTGTATTTGGGTTATGCATCTGATAACATATGACAGGAACTCAGCAGCTTTATAAGACACAAGGGTGTAGTGATCATGAAGCTGTGTTGTTTTCAAAGTACTCAAAAGCTTTAAAACCGGTTCTCGATTAAGGACAGGCAAGCTTTACTCAACCATTTTAACGTTGTGTACAAGCTTGCGTGCTCATGCGGTGTCTCCTATATTGAGCAAACGCAACGCAATTTAATAAATTGTATAGAAGAGCATCGAACGTCACTAAGCTCTTCAGTATGCAGACACTTGCAAGCCAACCC
>JGI24021J15306_10012590_pt1 | contig 10511 bp, 7 predicted proteins | sample Ectturendosymbi1_FD_15306 | JGI IMG/M metagenome (IMG submission 15306) | reverse complement strand
AGATCACAGTTCATGAAAGTACACAAGCACTCTGTCATGGTTTACGATTTAGCCATTCTCAATGTACTAACCAGTGTTCCTGCCTGTCACTTGCCTCTCTTCAATGAATAGCTAATTGCCTTCCGAATATTGTGCTTTCTGTACAGGAAGCTTTATTGTCTTCCGCATGTTTTGCGCTTTCTCTAAGTCCCCCTGTGCAGTGTTGTTTCACTCACCTTTTCAGCTATCCTGAATACCGCATGGCCTATGATGAAAACACAGATTTGTGACATATCTCTCTTCGCTTGAAACTCCGGAGGCCTTAAATGTAAAATAAGTTTCCAATTACTTGATTCTAGAATTAGATGTGTCGTAATCCCACAAAATATTTACTACAAAAAGAAAATCTAACAAATCTGGCTGTTCTGGTGTACACTTATATGAAAATGGGCTACATTGACCTAACTGGTTTAAACCTGTATGGAAATCTGTTAAATTAGCTTTATCATGGTTTAAACTTATTCAAAAATCTGTACAATCTGGCAGCACTGTTATATGCTTATATGAAAATATCGCTAAAATGGCTACACGCCTGCACTTTTGATATACACTTACATACAAGCATGAAAATTACCAAAAATCTGAAAATAACCACACCCACTATATGTAGTAGATCCTTTCGTAAAAGAAACTTAAATACTGTACAGCAGCTAACCTGAATTGCATAGACTTTTGTTGATTTTTCCCAAAACAGCATGGAGTCTCCTGCGACACCGAACAATGTACCGCAGTGTTCCAAGTCTTGCCCAAAAAGGTATTATGTCTCTTGCCCTGTGACGTCACTTAGACGGGAAAGCCACTTGTATCTTAAATGATGGGACTGTGGAAGAAATGGGAGGACCTTTGCCCTGAACAAATTTTCCTAAATTCCAAGGCAACAGCAGTCACTGAGCCAGAGGTTTCAAAAAATGCCAAAACAAGATTTTTTCATGCCAACACCATCAAAAAAGGCCAAAAAATGCCAAACTATGACGTACATGCCAAACATAATTTTTTCATGCCAAACCACTTTAAAAAAGGCCAAATTTATAGAATTTGGTCTTAAAAACGCCAACTTGCAACTTGGGTTTTCGAACATTCCATGGAGAGCAACAGCGTAACACTTGTATGAGCAAATATTGCCGATATNTATCGGCGGAATTTTGCCGATACGATACATTGGCAACATCGTCATATCAGCCGATATATATCGCCATGCCGAAACGTCGGTCGAGCTCTAGTATCATTGATTTCCCTTTACTGANGACACTTGGGTAAAGCTTTGAACGTTTTATTCAGCTTTCCTCGCAAGTATTTGATTTAAAGAAACCAGAGCTGAATCGTTTCGTTGGAAAAGATGAACCAAGGTGGTGAGCAAATGGCCAAGCGGATTTTCGTTTGTCCAAGACCTGCCATTCTAGTTGCGGAATCTTATTCCAAATTGTTTTTCTAAGGCTAAGTTGCTCTACTGCATCATGTCATCTTAAATCTGAAGCAAATTTGCGTCGAACTACTTGCTTCGGTGTAAACTCTTTCTGCAGGTTTTGGAAAAACGTCACCACGTTCATCAATAAAGCGTTTTCACAACATTGCGTCACTGTGGCATGCAACAATTACGTTTTGTATTAACAGAACATTGACGGACGAAGACGTTTCGGAGCGTTCGAATTTTTTTGGGCAGCCTTTTCCTGTTTGCTGTACCTTTTAGGCGCTTGTGTGTACGCGGGATTTCTGAGTTGTTCTCGCTTCAACAACTATACATGCAGAGCGAGATTGGCAGGTAACCATTATGAGACTGTTATATTTATTGCCTGGCGTAACAAACAAGCTCAAGTTGCATTGATCGTTAGAATCATAAAACGACAGCGACCGAGCAAAAGCATATTCCAAACTCCGATCATATTTGTGCCACAAGATAGGTGTAACTTTGGTTTTGGTCAAGTTGCCGTCTGCGGAAATACCACTAAACTATCGACAGTTTGCAGTAAGAACTTCACAAAAAATTTTTTTTTTCCCGAAATGTAAGCAAATTTCACTTCATGAGGTATCGCACTCTTTTTTCGAGTGTGTTATCAGAATCATCCTTACAAACGAAAGGAAATTATGCAAATTATTTTTTCGTGGTCTATACAACAGATGTAATTTTGATACCTTATGCAATTCTACAGCCATCGAAGGTGCACCAAAAACCAATCACCTTTAAATTGCCAACGCGCAAAGTGAAATGCTTCGAAACAAAAGGTTAAGTTATGTCGTGATTGACAACGTGTCTGTCATATAAAAAATCTTATGTAAATTTAACTCGGGTCCCACTTGATACAAATAAAATAATAAGGAACGGAAGGTGATTTTTTAAAGTAATTGTGTGTATACCTTTTTGTGTTGCTTCTGAAAAACGTAGAGGCATTATGTGACGCCCGTTTCACCACATGATGAAATCGTTTGCAGCTTGTTGGGTGGAGTTAACAGCAGGTTGGCTAGACGTCAGTCGAACGTATCGCCACTGTGAAACCAAACTGGGCTAGATCCGCTGTTGGTGGTTTTTACTTTTTTGCAATTTTTAATGTCTTGGACAAAGCTCTTTCTATCCGGCTTGGTTTCTTTGCCCTATCTTGCTTGGTTAAGAAAATAGCATAGGGTTTAAGACCAATTTCTGAATTAACTTTGAAAACAAAACTAGTCTCTTTGTCCATTAGTGGACATAAACCCTCAAGAAAAGAACAGTCACCAAAGGTCTATGTCCACCAAAATGAAAATAATGGGCTTAGATCTTTGTCACTTTGCCTTCAGAAGTCCATTCAAGACATCATTTCAACAAACACCAAATCAAATTTGCATAAAAATTTAAAGCTTTTCTAAACTAGCGAATCAAACTGGTTAAAGAAAACCACTGTGTTCCCAATCTTTTTTGCTCATGCCTAAATCTGCCTAATCACCTCTAAAATCCTGGTTGCACCCCCATGTGATATATAAATGTAATGATTTAAAAATTGAACTCTGTTTGAGCTAAGAAGCTTAAAATGCCATTGCTTGGTTGAACAAGCTTCCAAAGAACATAGCATCCATGAAAAAGAATGAAATAAAAAATTGAATTTGAAAATTTAGTCCCAGACCTCACTAACCAGNCTCAATGCCTCCTTTAAAAGAGAATTGCTTCCTTGTGCAGCGNANGTCTCATGTTGCGAACCACTCCACTGCACAAGATAGAAATAAAATTTGATNAACCATTAATGTAAAAGTGAAACACTGCAATATGTAGAGTATTTTCTGCATTACATATGCCTGCACATGATATCCAGTGTTGATATTTGCACACTGTATTGATCTCAACTGTATGACTAACAGATGCTCATACAAAAAATGTTTAACTGCCAGTTTAGTAACAGATATAAGTCTTGATGTAGTATGCAGCTTCAGGCACTGGAAGTTGCAGTAAACAAATGGATAGGACTAAATTTGATTCACATGTTTAAACTGAAGTATGGTGNTTTGATGATATTAAATCTGTAAAAACTAACAGAACATCTNAGTAAACAATTAGAGAAAATTATAGAGAAGCAAGTATGTATGGAACTCTAACAGAGAAGTCTGGAGATAAATGTTTTTTTTCTGGGACATTGACTAAAAGCAGTTATGAAATTGGTAATCTCCATTTAGAAGAGTTCACGCAGAAAATTTATTCATGAGAGAAGTACGTAAAGAGATCGATATTAATACGAATCAAATATTACTAATTCAGATGATTGTAGTGATTTAGATTATGACACAACAAAAGAACAAGCAGTATGTTCTAGTGCAAATGTATATTGTTCTTTTACAAAGCGACAGGAGGTATATCTGTGCTCAAATGGCACATCAATCTTTTCTATGCAACATTTTCAAGCTACTTATACAGCAAACTGTTCTTGGACAGCTTGTCAACTTTAACAAAAGAAGATTTATTATAGTCAGGGTAATAAAAGGTTGCTTTAGATGATAAAAGTTTGATAGTGATATTCATTACATTAGAATTCTTTGGAAAAACAGTCCTCAAAATTCAGTGAACTTGACATAGATGACAGAAAGTGGAAAAATGTCAAAAAAACATATTAAGCATTACGTTTACACATGGTTCTTTTATAGACAACACTTGGAAATCTGAAAGAAAATTATGATAGTTGCAGAATGAAATGCAATACAAAATTTGCAGATGAAGAAAAATGCATAAATCTCAAGTTTTGGTCACTGGCACATATGAATTTGCAACGTTTTTTTATAACAAAATAGGTCACTTTAAGAAAAAAGCAAAGAACAGGAAAACGAAGAAACGCTTAAGACAGGAATAAAACAAGTCAAACATTTTGCACATTATTTCAAGCTCCTACATGCATCCAATGAGGTGTTGGTGAGTGCTTGTCAAAAAAATGTAACACACATAACATAAGCAAAAAAAGAATTGATGCTGCTTTAAAAAAGTTATCTGAGACTGGAACCATTGAGCAAGATGTAAGAGAAAAGAACGGATACAGTGCAAAACCATTGAGAAGCATCTCTTATTGATATCATGCAACATTTGTTGGGAGAGATGCTAATTGCCAATATTCACCACAACGCACAATGAACAAAATGCATTGATTGCACGAAAATAGTGCATAGAAATAAGATATGAAAAACAAGAAAATTACAAACCAGAAAACATTTAGGACAAAATTAGTTTGAAGTTTCACAAACCAAAAACAGTTTTTGTGATTTGTGCTCTAGTTTCAAAAACACACCAGAAGTTGTCATGTGTCTTTAAATAATACATTTGCATTTATAGTGATGTTGAAATTTTTAACATTACGTCAAACTTTAATACTCAACTGAGAAAATAAACTTTAGTGCAACCATATAGAAACATTTCTGCATTCAATTTTTTTCATTTTGACTTTGTACAATTGGCACATAATGCTTATTTCGTATACAAAATTAATTTTGAAAGTACGTTCATTCGTGGAAATGCCCTTTGCAAAATTTGCTTTGCATTACATATGTGTTTACACTCTATGAGATTAATAATATCAGTTTATTTCGCCCGTAAATCTAAATTTTTGCTTACAACCTTAAATTTATATAGAGGTTTATGCCCATGCATAGAGTGAGTCAGCAAGAATGTAAAGATTGTTAACAGGTCTGTGTCCAACAGCTGGTCAAAAAACAAGGGTTGTACCAAGAGTGATTAAATTTGGTTGACTTGATATGCACCACTATGACCTACAATTGGTCAGAGTTGGAAGAAGTATTGTAGCTGTATCAGGTTAAAAGGCAGAAAAACTTTTATAGCCCAGTTTGGTTTGACAGTGGCGGTATAGCCGTGATTTAAATATGGTACACTCATCACAGTAACGCCGCTTGCTTCTTAGTTTTTCGTCCCTTCTGAAAAATCTTATTTCATGCCTGGAATAGTTGTAGTTGGTGCGCCCATGTTGTATTCTGCTTACATTTATGCCGCAGTTCATAATCGCCATCGTCTGCAGAAGAACTGTCTATCTCTAAAACATCCCTTGTGACTTTTAACCAAGGATAAATTGCCTGTAAGCCTATTTTTACCACGGGCACCTTCTTACTGTGGAAGATAAGTATTCTAAGTGAGGAAATGTTACTGAAGTTTTAAAGGTTGATGTTTTACGTCGTCCGTGGCAAAGTCTCCTGGCAAAGTCTCCTAGGCAAAGAGTAGAAAAGGCAACAGAATAACTTAGACATAAAACCAGGCGGACGGGATGGCATTCGGGAGCAGTGCCCTCCCAAATTTTGTTGTTCCCAGAAAAATTTGTTTTAAATAAATAATAAAAACAAAAATATTTCCCCCCTAAAAACGTATTTTGCCCCCTTAAACCTTAAAACCCTGTTTGTTCAGTGATTCGAAGAAAACGAGGATAACAAGCTGTTAAACAGTGTAGTGTCTCAACTAAATTTTTATCTCCTGTTAATGCGTTTCCAATGAAAATATTGCCAATTCTCTGCTCGGTATTGATATGAGATTCGGCTTATTTTCTTGTTTCAACTACAGTAGAAGTTTAAAACAAAACTGTGTTGTTAGTAAAGCATTTGAAAAAATCACAAAGCATTTGAAAAAATCATAAAAATCGAAATGCAGCTGCGGAAGAGATTGCAGGCTTTGTGAAAAATGCCTTGTAGAGAAATTACACGAAAGTTTACAACTTGCTGTAGCCTAGCCCATGAAACCAATTTAGATTTCTAAAGTTTAATTAATAACGAATGTACACTGTCATCCACACCACGATTTTCAAAACCTGATGAAAAAGCACCCAGAACTGCTTCATGTAAAGCAAACCTTCGGCTACTTTTGTTGATTGTTGCAATTAGCGATATCTTTTAGTTATTTATCATTGTTGTACTCACTGAAACGATCATATAAAGAAAATAAATGCACTTGGTATTTTTTCTTAAAGCCCACACGCACCTTACATTATAAAATGTTTTGAGTTTTAATAAGCTGGGCTGCATCTTCATTTTGTCTTCTTTCCTTCCCAGGCGATATATGCGGCTTTGTTGCGGCTGTACTTTTCGGCGTAGACGCCTATCAGCTGCGAAACCACCGACCCTATTGGTTATTTGGCTCAAGACCGCCACAGCAGAGATGATTTTCATTCTCCGTCAGAATATTAATACTTGATTGCACCCTTGTGACCGCTTGTTTGCAAGTTGCAAATTTCGCATGCGTGGCGCCATAGGGTATATTATACATTCTTTGCATATCAAAATATATTTGCGTGATCAAAGAATGGCCAATGACAAAGATCGAGGACAGTACTTTTTGCTCAATCTTTTGGTAAAAACTGTGGCGCAAAGTCGTTGGGTAGAATGAACTTCCTCATTTGACACACAAACAGGTCTATGTTGAAAACCTTTTCTAACGTCGATGCCGATCGTGGGAAATGTTTAGTTGTCACTGTCTTTTTGGTATTTGCTTGTTTTTCGACGCTTTTGCAAGTTACCTCTTTACTATGACGTTCAAACTGTACATCGAACACGTCACCTATGTGAAATTCCTGGTTATATTATAAGAATCAGAACGCTAAAAACCTTCGCTGTCGCGGTTGTTTCATAGAGAGGTGAAACATACCGACTTCTTTTGTACCCAATTCCCGGCATCAGGCCCGTAGCCACGGGGAGCAATCGGGGCCAGTTCCTCCCTATTTCTTTGTGCCCCCCAAATTTTGTTGTGCCCAGAAAATTTGTAGTATTATTGTTTCTCTTTTGTTATATTTATTTCAAACATATAATAAAACAAAAATCTTGCCTCTCTAAAAACACGTTTTGCCCCACCAAACGTTAAAGCCTGGCTACGGGCCTGCCCATCATAAACATGCAGCTACCTACGTGGCAGCCACGTGAGTTTCTCCCAGTCAGTATGCAAATAATTTTGAAAAGCTTTTTGTAAGGAAATTATATATCTGCAGCATTAGCGAGGAATGGAATAAAACGAAATGTTTGTGGACGGATGGCTGGGATTTTCCCAGAAAATCGTTTTCTCATTGGATACTGCCGACTAATTATTGCAAGCTATCTCTAGAAACCATAGCCGTCGGACGGGAATTAGGGGGGAAAGGCAACCCTGGATTATGAAATTTTTTGCAGAAAATTTGTTTTCTTTGTTTTGAGTGGGTAAAATGAAATTTCACCACCTTTGGCCTACCCTGGAAAAATATTTTGGACTATCCCTGGAAAAGTCCACTATATTGGCTCCCTCCTGAAAAAAATCCTTCCGATGCCCAATCACCCATGCCAGAAACTGGACTTTATTGAGATTTTCTGAAAAGGTCTCAAATATTTATTTTTTACGTTCTTGCATATCTGCTATATATGGATAAATCGAAAAACTGTTGAAGCAAGCTACATTGCGCATAAACAGCGATATACTAAAACGTTTCATGTGCAAGTGTTATGGTGACGTTTCTAAAGACTCTGAACTGTAATATAATCGCCAAGACGTTCTCCAGCATACAATTTACTCTGAACGAAAATAAGGCAAATAAATTGCTGCACAATACAGCCCGTTTCATACTATTTCCAATTTAAGGAAATGTAGGAAATTTGATTTTTTTTTAACAAGAAGGTATAGGCTACTTCATTTGAAGTGTCACTGCGGGAACTCTGTTTTAATGACAACACATGCAGAGTATTTTCTGTTATCATCATTAGTGAATTGCAAATTGAACTGCAATGATCTTGCTGCAAGTTCTTATGATCAGTCAGGAGAAAAGTGCTGTGAAAAATGGAAAACGCGAAGGGCTGTTCAAAAATATCGATAACGTGAAAAAAACTGCTGCAAGAAAATCTTGACCTGATGATAAAGTTTGACTTTTTTTACCTAATAACTTTCGAGCGGCTCATGGTATCAACGTGAAATTTGTTTGTGGATGTTTAATAAACTTAAAAAGTCATAAAAGTTTTCACTTTATTGACTTTTGGTTGCCCGAGACATTATCCATGCGAATTTGAATATTCGTCTTTCCAATGGAAATCCCAAAGAGATTGATATTTTGTACTATCAGTTTGTTGTATGAAATAAATACGTTCTGCCAGGGCCACAACCAGCTGATATTATCGAGGGGGAGAATATCGAATATTTTTCGGGTTACAAAATGATTGTAACTTGTATTTTCACCTAACAACTATACATGTTTCTGAAAATTTCGTGGGAGCAATTGTCCGGTTGCTAACCCTGGTTGCGGGCCTGGGTTTTGCTCTGCTGTAATATTAATCGCCAGTTTCGCATGACTTTAATTAAGTACTTTTTCGGAATGGTCAATTCCGTCAAAACGTTGCAGGTTAAGGAAAGAAATGCAACTATCTGCGCTTTGCTTATTTTGTGGTTCGTTTTCCAACGGTACAAGACCGTCGAAATTTATATCCTGAAAGGATTTGGAAAAATAATATATGCACTGGAAATATTGGTTCGCGTATTAAAATTTTCCACGGGAATTACACACTGAAAAATGGATAATTTTATTCTACTTATTGAATATTTAAGATAATTTTATGATACTGAGGAATTTGAGCATCGATGTTACATTCCAAATATCTGCTAACCTGTGCAAGCAATCGAACTTATAATATTTCCGCGATAACTTTGTCTTCACAAAAGAATTCACTGCACTCTGTGAAGTACAGTAAGTGTTTGTCTCCAAGGAGAAAATTCATCAATTGAAAAAATGTTTTCTGCTGGTTCAGGCTAAGTAAAAAATCATGTGAATCATAGCTAGCATAAAACTTGAAGTTCATCAATGTTAATGAAGCCTTGACACAAAATTATTTTTCAGAGACGTTTCGGATCGCTGTCATTCCATAATCAAATAATTCTCTGATTGACAATGATGTGAGAGTTATCTTGAAATGAGAGTTATCTTAAATTTTTCACCAAATAAAACAGTTTCTTTATAAACTTTGGTAGCATTGCTAAAGTTAAAACTAATGAGTTTATTTACTTACCCAGGATGAACCTGCACATGGCCAATAGAAAAAAATGTATACAGCCCAGAAACACGCCGCAAGTACGATATTCCCGCAAGTAGAACTGCTCGCACATTTTGCTGTAACGTAAGACATACAAAAACTGCTCCCAAACGCCTCAGCATTTAAGATAATCGGTGAAGAGATCTGTGAATTTTGTGGTTTACCAGGTCGAGTGCGAACACCCCTGAAAACTTGGCCTGAAAATCAATCAGTGCTTAAGAAATGCTTTTTAGCTATTCATAGCTTAATTATCTCACAACGTTAGAGACAAATGTGAAATAAACTGTAACCACGTTTTCCATGCGAAGTCTGAAACGTTTTTTGATCAGAAAATGCGAGGCAATTCCGTGAATCAGTGCCGAGGAATAAGGCTCCGGGACCCAAATTATGTTGTGCGAGTGTTTGACTTATGGCTTGCTAATCTATTACGAAAAAACTCATTGCTGTTGTATTCTTTTAACTGTATTTTGAGGTATATGCTTTTGTGATGAGGATGCGAGGCACGCGAAATAAAGTTAGTGACATCTGTCAGCAGTTTAGAATTATGCTAATCTTTACTTTTTGAAAACAGACACCAGCGGTCCACAGGCGTAGGGAAAACTCTCCTGCTTGCGTAAGAATTACAAGAGAATCCACAAAGGGTTTAAATTATTGAAAGGTGGTGTTCATCACAGACCACTCGTAACCTAAAATTAAGTAATTACCTTACAATTTTACCGCAAAACAATAGCCTAATTGTAATTTTTGTAGATCAATAATCTCAGCGATGAAAACCACTACATTTCACACTTCAATGTGAATGAGCCTCTAGTTTTTGAAATGGTTCCCATTCAAAACAGACCCGTTCATAACAGACCCATTCATAACAGACCTGTTGAAAACAGATCACTTTCATAACAGACCATGTTCATAACAGACCATGTTCATAACAGACCCGTTCATAACAGACCCGTTCGTAACAGACCACGTTGATAACGGACCCCTTCTTAATGTAT
>JGI24021J15306_10012586_pt1 | contig 10512 bp, 8 predicted proteins | sample Ectturendosymbi1_FD_15306 | JGI IMG/M metagenome (IMG submission 15306) | reverse complement strand
TAACCAAAAAAGTACAAGGCACTATAGTGGCTCGCGTGGGCGTTAAAGGAACCAGGGGTGGCCAAACTGCGGCTCTTTGAACCTTTGCATGCCGCTCTTAAAGATTTCCGAAACATTGTATATTGTTTTTCATTTTTTATTTCTATTGCAAAGTACAGAAATATTGTAAAATGGTACTGCGGCAGCAAGCGTGCCGTGCAGTATTACTTTTGCAAGTCGTTCGAAAAATAATTATGATGTTACCAGGGTCGATTTACCGATAGGCTACGTAGGCTTAAGTCTAGGGCCTCAAGATCCAAGGGGGGGCCTCCAACAAACTGTGTTACGCATGGAGTCAATTGCTAGTATACGATCAGATCGATAAATATTCATCAAAATTTATTATTCACGAATTTTATTTTTATTCACCTGATCAGATTTCGTGTTGATAACGCCAAAATATTTCAACTAGTTTCCATGAATCTCAATACGATCGTTGGTCAAACCGCATGCTATTGTGTCGATATACTCAACAAACTTTGACTGCATCCTGTTTGCTGAATCGTACCGATTGTTACTTACGTGTGAATCAGGCAAAAGAACTTGTGGCTTTTCGTGTTTGAAATGCACCTGATTACAGCTTAAGGTTGTACCGCAGATAAGAGCTATGTGTAGGGCTAGTAGTAATGTCCTACAATAAAAACATGCTTGCTTCTTGTTAGGAATACTGTAGTTTTGTTAGCGTTTCTATTACGTAAAGCTCGTTTGGTATTTTTACATGTGATTGTTTCGATGGTATTTTTACATGTGATTGTTTCGATTTTAATTTTCTTTATAAACCAAACCATTCAGAAATCAGGTTGCTATTCAGTACTTGAGCAAGTTTGTTCTGCTCCCATGCTTAGGAAATCAGAACCTTGATAAGCTTGAATAGCAAGCAAAAGTCACTTTGCCAACTGGAAACCACAGAACTCTTCTCCAAAGAGACACTCAAAGAGACAAAGAAAAAGAGAAACAGCAAGAAAATGACAAAAACGCGTTTGGGTCTGTTGGTGCCTTGGATAAGTGGTTCTTCATTTATCCAACCACGCGGACCCTTATTTCTTAGCTTGATGTTCGCTAACAGCAAGGTCTTTTTCAAAATTCAAGACAAATAAAGGGTCGCAATATTCCAGGAGAAGTTGTCAACACTAAGCATTTGGTGCAAAAGTGACAAACTTAGGCAAACAAATTTTACTAAATTCCAAGATGATTTTGTTATGAAAGCCAGGAAAAAATCACTTTGATTGTTTACTGTGTAATGTTCAGCCTTGACTTGATTCGATGATTGTAGCTTTTTATTTCTTAATACGTATTTTAATAATCAGGGCATAAGGGAAGTTTAAAGCAGTCCTGTCGCCATGGGGGCATTGGTGGGCTCAGCCCGTCAAAATTGAAATATGAAACGTTATAAATCAGTGGAGATTTTATCAAACTTTCAGAATGCCAAGTCCACCTGCGCAAGACTTTCTGGCGACGGTTTTGGTGCAAACCACACATCTTAGCAGTCTGAAATGGTAACAAACACGCCAATCGTGAACCTAGCAGTTGCAACCATTTGGGTGCGTTTTACTTGACATGTTTTGCTCGTGTGTGTGAGATTTTTACAGCCGTGGTAAGCGAGCCGCAACGTGGTAGTCGCGTTGTGCTTTAACATCTTTATGCCGCCACACATGTGCACTGTGCAGTGTGTTTGATTTTTTCAGCACAGACAAGAAAACACACATTTAAAACTTTCAAAAAACGTAGGCTGTTTGTTCGGTCAAATATTTAACCATGACGTTTTCGGTTTGTTCGCCTGTAGAAATTAACAGTCCTGTTCCCGCCATCCAAGCACGATTTCAACAGTTCCGTATCATTGAACGCTTTTGAAGGAAGGCAACAACAAGCGCCGTGATTGTGGGGCACTCTGTTAATGATTTAGAAATTTATATTGGCCGTACGTTTAGAGCGTCAACATCGTCATTTTCGTCTTTGCGAAAATTGTTAACGCTTTTCCATTTTTTCCTCGTAACAGTGGGAAGGGGGTCTTACCAATGGATTAGCCTAGGCCCTAGCATCAGCTAATTACAGCCCCGGATGTCACAGAAGCGATAGATTGCAACTAAATTCGTGTTTTTAGATTTTTATGTTGCGGCTCTTTGTAACTTGGGTTTTACGATATGCGGCTCATACATAGAACAGGTTTTGCCGCCCATGGCTTAAATTAAAGCAATTCCAGGCGTTGCTACAGCTTTAAACTTTCGGCGAACTTTGGAGCATCTGCATCGACATGCGAGAGATCGCTCTTAACGCTCGAAAACATTTTTTCGGACAATAGGCAAAGCATGCTTGATCATCGCAAACCCAACCTAACCTAGCTTGCCGTTAAGAAAGTTCTTATTAATCAATTGAAAGACGATTGGGAATTACTTCAGAACCTGATGTTAGAATGTCTTATTTCGCTCCCACTGCCAGATTTCCGCTTGGTGATGAGTGATTGTAGTTATAGCTGGTGCGCTGTCACAGTGTTTGGCTCCTCTCCGTATTGACCGTGCTTCTCAACTGACACCTAATGCATAAGGCGCGATGACTGACCATTTTTTGTGTTCTTGCGTTACTCGATTATCGCTGCGATATGGATCATGAGTCTGACGCAAAAATAACTATTATTATTGGAGCAATAGTGATGGCCGGTAATCTTTCGCTGTTTCCACGACAAAAAAACACTGGAAGATTTTTCAGCCAATACAGTTGCAAAGTAACTCTTAATCTATACCGTTGCCAAGTATGATTTTAAATCTTTTGGAACGACTGAAAATTATAGATTAAAACTTTGTTTTAGCAGCTGATGGGCAGAAACTTCATGCTGCTCAGCTGGAAAGTAGGAGAAAGCCGAAAAGGCTACAAGCAATGGAAAAATAAATGCACTATTCAAAACAGTTTTCCAAAAAATATATCGGTTAGTCATTTGTACCTCATGAGTATCTTACCGTTGAAACGTAGTGGTTGTGCATGCGGTATCGAATCCTCATCATTATTTCATTAACTTGTATTCTCCACCAGCGGCCTTGAAGTGGGATCGAAAATAAAGTCAGATCTGCAACGTAAGACATGAACCTTTTTAACTTCTTGCAAACTGCCCGCTTCACGCAAAACACTTTACGCGATAGCAACGCATCGGAGATATGTAGGTTCCATTGTTTGTTTATGTCTGGCCTGTTCAGCAGAAGTCTTGCTCCTCTTTTCAAAATATGGAGCTTAAACGGACGACTTCGGTACAATAGTCATATTTGAACAAAGCATAAGAACATGGGAAGATGCGCTGCTTCGCAGAACGGCCTGAAACTTATTTAGAAGCGAAAAGTCACATTTTGCACATGACTTGGAACTGGCGAACTGGGGCAAAATAAAATTCTTAGCAGAGCGTTGGTCCCCTTCCCGTGGCCACGGTTTCGGTTGCGATGAGTGGCAAAAACAAGAGCATTAAAATAAGTTTCTCAATCTAATCTTGCAGCGACAGTTTTTATCAAATAAATTTATATAGCTTATGTCAGGATCCACTGCATTTTTGCTTTCTGTTTGACACTCAAATTTTCGCTGTATAAGTATTTATAGAATGCTTGTAGAAGATAATTTTCAGCAACACAATGTTGTGAAACGAACTCCTCAAGTAGGGAGTAAACTATGCAGCTTATAATTTACATGAAAAAATTAATACAGGTAAATAAAACGCAGAGCATTCGAATCCACTGATTTACAAAACCTTCGCTGCACCAAAACGAGACACCGCCTAAAAAGCAGATTTTCCGTAAAAACGACCACTTTTCGATAGCGAAGCGAGTAATTGGCAATCATACTATAGACTGTTTTGTCTTCGCCCACCATTTTGCGCATGAACGGATTGGACACACAACTAATGATGTCTCGAGAAGTAACGCGCTATAACAGAAAAAAATGAACAAGACTTGGAATTCATCACAAACGACCCCAAATTTGCGTTAAGTACCGTTATTTTAGAGAAATTTGTCAAAAAATTTTCTACGAGACCGCATCGCACAAAAAAAAGCTATTTCATATACGCTTCGTTAACAGCGGTAGAGATCTGCAGACTGGTTTGAGTCCGTTGATAACTTGATTTCAGTCACGGTCTTGACACTTGACAGTATTGCAACTTACTCTTTTTATACTGAACAAATATAAAGCAAAACGACGTATAACCGAACAAAGTCGATGTTTATTGTTAAGTTGACATAACGCGTTGAAAGGAGTTGGAAATATAATTTTGCGACGCTACACTCAACGGTAAATTTGCTTTCGATCTGGCCTCGATTCATGAAAATGTTTGGCATTGGACTGGAAAAGTCCAACTAATTTCATCGTTAACCTGATAAAATTCTACCTAGGTTTCGTCTCTGTTTTTGCACAAAACCCTAGCAGACAATTTTCCGCATGGTGGTTTTAGTTGCACCGGAAGTAATGAGACCTTGGGAAAAGTTTACACTCGACCAAACCAAACAAACTTCACTTGTTTGAAATAGAAGTGTCAGCTGAGCTTATTCTGTGGCTCGCTGGAGGTTGCTCTCGCAAGCGAAAAACCTGTAAGCAACAAAACTTCTGCATATTGGTTTCGAAGGCAATCAAGACCTTTAATTAACGCCATACACACAGTACTAAGCAAGGATAGTAGTTTTCAAACCAGGACAATCTCCTTCATTTCCTTAACATAAAAAAGATTATGTTTGTGTGTGAATTAATAAAAACTGCATTATTTTGCCATGCACGTCTCGTCCAGGGTAGGTTTTGCAATAGCAAGTGTAAGGCTCACAGTATCAAACGTTAAGGATAACAAGCAGGTTCCGGCCTTACATATCCTGGTCTAGATAACGCAACTGCTTTCAATACTTGATAATGATGTTACGCAAAAAGACGCAACGTCTCCTTTAAGTCTAATCGAAAAAAGAGGACACGTGGTTTGCTTTTTTTGATGTTTGCCAAGGTTGGGTTCAGGCAAAAAAAAAAACGAAACAACACTTTTCACGATTTCAAAAAGTGAACTTACCCAATTTTTAAAAACTAACTGGTTTCCGATCAGCATCTTTAACCAAAACTGAAGTCCTTTGATCTTGACACAAAAGAAAAAATGCTTTGGAACTTGGCTGTGCTTGAAATGTCATAGCAAATGTTGCAAACATAAGCAGAGGTGCAGTAGAATACACTGCACATCAGATGTCATCTGGGACTTTACAACATACACTCGGTGATTTGTCACTGGCCCAGTTTATCGATGAAACTGACGGAATTCTGACTCCTTTTTCATACGAAATAAGAGCAACCATACAAAAATTTCCACGCAATGGCTGAAGAAATGCCTTGGCGGTATTTTCAGGTAGTTGCTGGGAAAAATATAGGAACGGTTTATGCGGCTTAAAACCAGGTTCTTAAAGGTGGCAAGCACTTAAAATCAGTTCATTAAAAGAAAAAAAAGCTTGAATAACTCTTTTGGAAAAAAACACTAATGAACTGGTGCAATTCCGTTTTGCACTCTAGGCATGGTGTGCTAATGACGATGAACAAATTATTAACGAACCATTCAATTCATTGAACCTCCCCATCTTCCACGCTGAAGGTGAAAGCCACCCTATAAAATAATTTCGGTATAAATCGGTAGTATTTTTCGCATACTGCCTTTTCCAGCTTTCCATCCATTGATCTTCATCACGCGTCAATAGGATAATCTGCAAAATGACATATTTCATACGTATTAGGTCATCGAAGTGCAGATATCACTAAGAAGTTATTGTTGCGGCGTCAGCTTAATTACGAGCCGTGTGTGAGCTGACACTCACAGAAGGTTTGAAATGCGCACGCAACGACCTCGCCGAACTGACACCTCGCAAACTCCGCGCATCACTGGTCTGCAGATTTTCTATTTCCTACAGAGATTGCAAGCGGGGCGGGGAACAGTCAGCACAAGCCTTTTGCTGTCACGAATGAAGAAGCAAAGTCAACAGCGATTGATCGTTGGGTAAGGTTTTCAGCGTGACAACAAAAGGTTTGTGACCCACCTCACAAATTCAGAACCTATCTCTTGCATTGTAAAGAAGACTGAGAAGCAACAAATGGTCAATTGCTTTTAAACCATTTGCACCCATGAACCTTGACAGCTTTCCAGTGTTGCCGAGAATGTCTTGTACTGATTGATGAGACACATTGTTTTTACTAAAATGTGACCATCCTGCTAGTTTCTTTCTGTTATTTTAATCAAGGTGTATCATGCCATTAATGTCAATTTAACAGAATTGATCATAGCACAAATAGTGTGCTGTGTCCTTAAACCACCAGAGCATTGCAGTAACTTATTGCATTTCATGTCTCTCTTCTACACTTTGTTTTAACCTTGGGTTTTCAAGATATTTAGGCCTTGAAACTTGTCAATGCAGCTGAAATAATCAGGGTTCCTACACAATTTTGAATATAAATTTCCAAACTTTTTCAAGGACTTTTCCATACTTTTCCAAATCTAACATTTCCGTATGACCTATGCAGATCATATAAAGGCACTTTAATATTTAACATGATATAAGCAAAACTGTATCAATCTTGAATAAAATATTATATATGAAAATGTATGTCAAAAGATCAAGTCAGGAAAATTCCATACTAACAGACCAAAAATGTTTTTTCCAGACTGGAAAATGACAAAAAAATTTTCCATACTGCGTAGGAACCTTGAATAATGTAAGCCTGAGGGTTTGCACAGCAACTAACCTTATCCCACAAGCAAGAACATTGAAATCAGAGGTGACTGCAAAGCATGACAGATGTATTTAGCTAATGACTTAATTCGCATCACCATTGCAAAAATTGTGCCTTCTGAAGAAACCAAGCATCAAAGTTTAGTTACCTATCACTGAAAAAATATTTGAAATGGCCATGTATTTCACACCCAGTTGGAACTCCAGAGACCAGTGTCTTATACAAGCATGCACACAAGGTAAAAAAAATATGGAAATAAGTGAAACAAAACTTTAAGTTGCCAATACATTTTATTAACTCTTCTGGCTTTGCTTTACATAGGAATATAAATGCAAAACTATCTTCCATGAGAAAAGGCTTACACTCTAAGCAACATACAAACTGACGTTTATATGTTCACCGCTTTGTTTGATGATTTTAAGCAATAGTTTTCATTAAATTTATAACTGATAAAGCTTAGGCAAGACAACACTAACCACACCTTGCAGACACTAAACATTTCTAGCGTTTTATAGAGAATCAACTTATATATAAGCAACAATTTCACCAATTTATGATAATCCTTTTATAGATAAGAGTCAGACACTAAGATCTTAACCGAGAATATATTTTGCCTACAACATGGGTATCATCAGCTCTTATTCAAACAGAATCACTGGCTGGTAATGTACAATTTAAAAAAAAATTCTTATATAGTTTTGAAAACTACAGTACCATTTTACATTAAAAAGTAATCTATCGAGTGATCTCAAAGAAAATTTCATAACCAAAATTAACTGTGAGAAAATCTACCTGATTAAGCTTGGGCAAGTTGACAATAACCAGTACCATTTAAAAAAAACATTTAAAATGTAATCCACCACGGTAACATATTGTAAAAAAAATACGTTTACGATGTATATAATTCCTTTTGTAAAGTAAACATTTAAAATGTAATCCACTATACAGTAACATGTTGTAAACAAAACTACATTTAAAATGTAATTCATTGAGCGATCACAAGCCAGGGTTCATAGCCAAAATTAAATGTTTGGAATATATATACCTGATAAACCTTAAGTCAACAATAAGAATTCACAACTTCTACCACAACAAAAGAAAAACTCAAACCAAGCAAATATCTGAAAGACCAAATGATAAAGGATTATTATTGCCATGATAAAATTCAACAATACATGGAAGAATATCAATCACAGATGATATGACAAGGAGACAATCAGATGACTTCATGGCCCATTCAGCTATTGTAGCTTTATACATATGTTCACTTGGTAAACATCACATTATTGATTCATTGCTTCAGAAGAATTCCTTTCGATAGACACTGTACACTGAGATTTTAAAGTTTGAAATACACGTACACACAAAAACAACTGAAAAGTATCACGTATGAAACGCACAGAAACGTAGAGCAAGAGTATACTGAAAAACATTTATGCAAACACACATTTCAAAATTGCAAACAAGTGCTAACAAGTAGCAACAACTGAAATATCATAATAATCAGTCTTACACACCCATGTTTCAATGACCTGATGTTATACAGATTATTAAAATTAATTAAAGTAATTAATATATATCTTAGACTTAACAATAAAGCAAATAAGTTACAGCAATAATATAAGATACTCTATTGCTACAGTGTGAATTATTAACAGTATGTACCACTGTAAGTATATGTTATGAGTCTAACTTACATTTGAAAAGTAAAAAGATGCAATACAGTTTTCTACAGCACTACAGGGACTGATTTTTTATATCCACTAGGACAACTTCCTTAATTTTAGTTCCAGTATCATCAATAGATGTTTTCCTTAACTCTGCTTGCTTGTGCGCTAAAAATAATTGTTTCACTGACAATAACACATGCTTCACATTTTGAAATCTATCCAAATAATTTTTGCTTTGCTGCTTTGTCATCATTTTTTACTACGCCCACAGCATATAATCCATATTGATGCATGAACCGTTGAATTTATTATTTATTCATTGTAGTAGGTTAACTGTTGACAAACACATTTCTATTTACAAAAAAGGGTTTATTGACAACATGGTCTGTTAATCATAATGATGAACCTTATAAACAGAAATCTGCTATTTAACTAACCTTTGCATCAGGGAAAGCTTCATGAATTTGTTCCCAGAAGAAGTAAGAGGGAGAATCTATAACAACATCCACATTTTCATACATTTGTCTGAAGTCAATAGCAGTACTTCCTGTAGTGAAAATTTTCATCCATTGTTCATAGTGAAACCAGTAGTGCTCAATGAAATCATATACGTTGTAGCCCAAAATCCTCAACGCATTGTTTGTGCTTTTTGTGCCAGTCTTCTGGTATCCAGCAACAATAACTTTCATTCTGAGCTTCAGACCTACAAGACCGTGCCTAGCCTACTTATTCACTTTATTCTTTAAGTCTAAATCCACAAAGAACAGTGAGTATCAATAATNTAGGCAATTCGTCAAGTGAGAGACAAGACCAGGAGAGAGGTTGGATAGGCTCGTCACNAATCCCACTGTAGTTCCTACACATTCTCCANACTGTTATACTCATAGGCAGTTTTTTTGCAATTTCTTGCAAAGAAATTCTCATTGGCAGTTTCTTTGTAAAGCAGCTCAAAAAAGCAGGGGCAGTGGACTTGCCATACACACCACCAGAGGTTTCAATTAGGACAGGGTGAAAGCAGTAATATTGTGGAGGTCATTCTCATGTCATTTTAAGCAGTTTCCGCACCCCATGGCTGTACACTAGTAGTCAGAGGGAACGCTGCCCACATATTGCCCTTATCCTGACTACCGCAAGCGCATGGCTTATGATGAAACTACAGCGTTGTGACATATTTTGATATTTCACTTCGCTTGAAACTGAAACTCTGAAGCTTAAAAACATAGGCAGTGAGAGTGTACACATGCAATTTTTGGTGTATGCTTTGGCGCACTGAGTCGTTTTTGGTGCACAACTGTCATGAAATGTGCACAAATTGAAATAGCTGAGTAGACTTAAGGAAATTATATTTAGGGTTGGGAATTGGCAAACAAACAAACTTGGCAATTGGACTATGAATGCGGAACTACTGTAGCTATAGTGATGTATGAGTAATGCCGCCATTTCGGGTAAAACGAATACGTTAGTTTCAGAGTTTTGTATGATGTTTTACTCACTGCGCAAACGGAACCGATTACCGAGTTACCAGTTTAGTAGTAGATTCATTAGTTGAACAGTTGGTTTTCGCGCACGTGCTCAATAGCTTTAAACGGATTTGACCAATGACCATGAAAGCAGGATTACACAATCACTGGACAGTCTGACAGTTGCATGAAATAACTGGACACCTGTAAATACCACAAGATCACTAACATTGCTAAGATCGCTAAGATTGCTAAGATCACTAAGATCGCAAAGATTGCTAAGATCGCTAAGATTGCTATGATCACTGAGATCGCTAAGATTGCTATGATCACTGAGATCGCTAAGATCACTACTAAGATTGCTAAGATCACTAAGATCGCTAAGATTGCTAAGATCACTGAGATCGCTAAGATCACTAAGATCACTAAGATCGCTGTGACTCGCCAAGAGCACTTAGACCCCCTCTGATTAAGCATTTTACTGCAGTGATCAATGCAGTTTGGATACCCATATCTGATCCGGTTCAGTTTTTTCGAAATCCAGTCCGATACGGTGCCAGTTCTGAATCGCTAAATCCGAAATTTGAAAAACTCTCCAAGCAGTGGCGAAACTGACGGGGGGCAGG
>JGI24021J15306_10012584_pt1 | contig 10513 bp, 4 predicted proteins | sample Ectturendosymbi1_FD_15306 | JGI IMG/M metagenome (IMG submission 15306) | reverse complement strand
TCAAGCCGGGGAATCGAACCATCATGATTCCCAGGGAGAGAAACGTCTTTGTCTGCCAATTGCCAACGCCTAACCCCTTAGACCAAAGAAGCGCTTCCCNCGTCTTTACAGATCGAGGCGTTATATGTTTCGACTNAGCCCTCAGGCCTTCTCCCTTCGCATTGCTGCGCGGCGTCATCTCACATCCGTTTGATAGGTGCTTTCCGCCGAGGAAGTTCCCTTGGACTTTGTCGATACGCTTATCGAATTTATCTCTGTATGTAATGGCCCTAGCGCCATTACAAAGGTAAAATAAGCAGCACACTTGTACAGTTAACTGTACATTTTTTTAATGAAACAAAACGAACAGCAACGAAATTTGAAGGACTTGAAAAAAGGCAAGAATAATTCGAACAGTTTGTATTAATTCTACTGGTTATCTTCTTCAGCTCTGTAAAATCGCTATATTTTAATCAATTTTTCTGCTTTCTCTGCATCCAAGTTGTTTCTGATATTGGACCATACCAAAACACATGTTGAAAAAATACACTATACAGATGCTGAACTAGCAGGGCATGTACATAAACTTGACGTGAAACTGCAGAGTTTGTGTGGAAGTGGCTTTTCTCAGTTTGCTGTGCACATTCTTGCCAAGCACTTTGGAGTCAATTGACCAATAACACTTTGCGAAAACAAAGATGGGGTTCATTTCTTTATCCTCAAATTTGAATGCCATAATAGGTATAACAAGTTGTTATTGTGTAATTTTAAAAATAGTGACATTGCATGATGCAATAAAAACAATTCAGAATGGGGTTCTTGTGTTTTTTAAAAAAGAACAAAAATCTGTTTTTTTTCAAAAAAAAAACAAAAAAACGGATTTGAAAAGCTAGGTGGTTGTTTTTCCTTAAAAAAAGGAATTTTCTCAACCCTGATTGTCTTTCAATCCTTTTTTTATTTTCCCTTGATCGCACTATCTGGAACAAGTCACGTCACTATCAGTTTTATTGTAGGTCTAGCTGAGAGTGTAGGTCCCTGGTAATGAATAAGCTAGCTGAGAATTACTGGCATTTGAATACGTAAAAATTACTTTTGACAACGAAACAAGTTCAACAAAATTAAATCCATGCAGCATGTACAGTATTAGTAGACTTACAATAGGAAAAATGATCTAGTTATAGCATTAAGATTTTTGTAATTTCACTTTTTGGATGCCCCCTGCCTTGGACGCCCGGGGCCGGGGCCCGTTCGCTCCCCTCTGCACGCCAATGGGTGGGTGAAACAGTTTCCACCAAAGTATATATGGAAATATTGGGTGCTTTTTCGCCTTTTTTCCATTTATTTTGGCCATAAAGATTTTTCGCAGTAGAAGGGAGTGATGGAGTCTCGAGACTTGGTCTCGGTCAGACTCGTCTCGAGACCCATTTTTGCGAGTCTCGGTCTCGAAGGTTTCAGGTCTCGTCTCGGTCTCGAAGGCTACAGGTCTCGGTCTCAGCCTATTGTCTTGAGACTTTGAATATCGTAAAGAAATGGCTTAGTAAGACTTCTATGATTCAGTGAGTTTTTTGTCGGTTGTGTTTGCAGGAAAGAAACAACCAAAACAGGTCAAGATCGAAAAAAATTCAACTTACTGGTGATGACGAAATTTTTTTGAAAATTTTCGGCAAAATCCACAGAGTTTGAAGTCTCAAGTCTTGGTCTCGATTTTCAAGTCTCGGTCTCGGAATTTTTGATGAAATCTCGGTCTCGAAGTTTTAACCAGGTCTCGGTCTCGAAGGTTACGGTCTCGACTACATCACTGGTAGAAGGAATAAGTTGTCAAGTGTTTCTTCAACCGAAGTTACGGAGGCAGCGCCCTAGGATCAGGGCCGGTGCATTCCAGCGCCCTAGGCAAGATCCATTTTTCCATTTTCAGCGCCCCATCATAGCTTATGACGTCATCCTTCTCAATCAACCGTGCCACGATCTGTTTAAACGTAAACAAATACATTATCTTTGCTCTTTGTACATCTTCAATTTTCAGGTGCATCCTAGGCACGATCCATTCCATCATCCCTCCACCCAAAAAAAACTTTTAAGGACGATTTTTTTACATCAAACTAATTTATTCGATGCATGCCGAGTTTATTTGAACACCAAATTCATCGTATTATCTATACAAGTAACAGGCGTCACAGCATTCACCTAAACAAAAATTCTAGCGTAGGCCTCATAAACTTTTTTACAGTCTGGTGTCGTAACAATCGACGACGTTATCCATGCACAACAAAGCTCTGACATTCGCGAAGTCACTAATGCTGGTTATGTGGCGTACCAGCTGATGGTATCTTTGTTGCATAAATTAAAGTAGTGCCTCCCATAATCTTACTGCGTAACTAGTCTACTAACGCCAATAATGCTGGCGTTTCGGCAGAGTGACTACACTTTGATGACTGAAACACGATTTCATTGAAGGCTTCGAATAAACCTACTCAGGTAAAAGCGGCGCAGCCAGGAAAAATCAAGAATGAAGAAATGACAAGAACACAGGTGGTACCCTTAAGATTTTGCAGTGAGCCTGATAAAGTATGGCCTGGAGGGCATGCATTACGGAAATACTAAGGGCGTTTTGTATATTAGAAAAGTTTATTACATGAATAAAATTTATACACAACTGCGACATAGATTACCTAGTATATGTGAAATGGGAATCAATGGGAAAAATATTAACCTTCTGCAACAAACCTGAAATAGTGTAGGCTAGTACGTTTATCTTCTCATAAACTGCATGATCGTTTGTTTCATTCACTTTCATCATATTCATTCCCTTTTTGGTGTACGTACGTCACTTTCTGAACCAGCGCAGTTGTATTTTTGGCGCCCCCTTTGGCCCAGCGCCCTAGACAGCCGCCTAGTTCGCCTAATGTTAGCCCCGGTACTGCGTAGCGGATGTCTCAAACATGTTACGGTTCTCGTCAAGCTGCTACAGCTCTGCTGGCTTCTTACAAAGGCGCGACCAAACCAGGTCTGAAATGTAATCATGCCTCATGGCGAAACCATCGCAGCTAGGTCTTAAGAAAATGTCTTAATTTTCATTTGGTTATCCATGACTTTCCTAGTGCAAACAATATGCAGGCATTGCAGCGAAGTGGGAGACATGACTTCAAGCTGAGGGTGCAGGGATGGGGTAGTATTGTAATTGGGAGAAAACACTACATTTACAGTAGAGTACTGACTGTATGTCCACGGCAAAGCACCCACATTTCTTATTTACAACAGAAACAAGTTACGTTTTGTTTGCTGTCAATATTTTATGACTGTAGGCTTGAGTTGTTGAAACAGTGCCAAAGTGTAAGAACTTCTCTTCACACATCGCTAACAAGGTCAAGTTGCCCCACTTCAGCCTAACCGTGGTCTAGAATATATGAAATCATTACTGCGTTTCTCAACCTGTGGACCATAACGCAGTTTTCGAGTGAGCCACGGAGTTAGGACAATAATATGTTAGGATACAGTTATCCAGACATCTAATGATGATGATATATTTGTCCGCAGACACGAGGCCCATAGCACAAACACACACTTTCTGTAGAACGCAGGTTGATAAAAACGTACAGAACAGAACGCTTTACAATGGCATTGAAGGCTGATTGACAGGATTACAGACACTTAGGCTAGGGGAGATTCTAAAGGGGGCCAGGGTGGGCCATGCCCCCCAGATTTTTGGCTGCACTCCTGCTTGGGCACCCAGTTTTGTGCTTGATTTTACAATCAAGTTTGTTTGATTGACATATAGGCTACATCAGATAACTTTCAGCCAGCAAAATTTTAATTGAAGCCCTCTTGCCTGCATTCAATATTTCCCAAGTGCCTGATAAGCGGGGTTGTTGATTTTGACGGCCGGATGATGCGGGATGTTGATGACGACACATAGCAGTGGTTGCTCGGATCCTGCGTAAAATTTAGTCGATCGTGGTGGTAAAAGGCTCAGTTCGAAGCTAATAAACGGTGGTAGGAATAGAAAGATTGATCTATCGTGCATTTCAGTGTGAGGTAGAACTGGATTATATTACTGTCAGCAGATTGTTGCTTGTCCCAGTAGCAAAATGTTTGCGACAGCATAAGAATTGAGGTCAGTTAATTTATCTTGACTATAAGCGTGCGTTCTGCTGCCTTGTGCATATGACTTCGAAGCATCTAAGGCAACCGGTTCGTGACCAGTTTTAAGTCAACCCACACATGTCCTGCAACCTCGTAAAACTTTGTAATGACTTTTTGTAATGGTTTAGGAACAGGCCCGTAACTAGGGGGGGAGAAGACCCCACTAAAACTTTTTTCGCCTCCCTTGAAAAATGTGTTGGACCCTTCGCCCCTCCTAGTTTCCCAAGCTGATTACGGGCCTCTTTGGGAGCAATTCTTTCCGGCATTTCAGCTCTTTGTTTGACCCGCAAGGTCAAACATTTCTGTCAGAACACTTGAAAGAATTTGCAAATGCATATTGAATTTGCTAAATTGATTTAAAACATGAAACACCTCTGGCAAAGAATTTGCTTCGGAAAGAGTCGCAGCTGCCCACATCACTCGAACAATTAGTTGTTATAGCTCCTTTCAAAGCTGCGTTTGATTGTTTATACAAGCTGTTACCAATCGCTGTAACTCTTCCCATCACCAGCGCTTCATGCGAGAGAGTTTTTCAAAAATGAAATTAGTGAAAACATTTCTTAGAAAGTCCATGACCAATGAAAGATTGGGTAGCGATGCTCTACTTTCAATTGAAATAGTACGAGCTGAAAATTAGGTTTAGATGGCTTCGTTGATGAATTTGACAGTCGACATGATAGAATGAAGTTATACTGAGTTGATATGAAATTCTGACGTAGACGGTGCAGGGATTTGTGTAAGAAACGTATTGCTCATTGTCTATTTGCTTCTTCTGGTTTATTTGAGGTGGTGTGTGTTTCGCTTATGACAAGATGGTTATAAATCAGCGATTCTCAATCTTTTTTGGCCCACGGACCATCTATTTTAAAAGTATCTGATGGGCCACTTTGCTATTCTGAAACCTCATCAACAACCAGTCGAAACTTCCACATAGGTCAGTGAACGTTTTATCAAAGATTTATGGAACTCTCTGTGGATAGGTGGACTACCTGGACCAACGGTGTACGAAAGGGGGGGGTTGAGGTTAAAACTCCCCCCTTGAGCTTGATATTTTACAAAAACTTAATTACCTGCGCAAAGAAGATTAATTGTTTTCACATATTTTTGCTTGTTAATTTGTCAATTTAATGCAAATACCGCACGGAATGATTTTGTATACAAATTTCAAGGAACATTGTAAATGGGCCAAAAAGTAATAGGTTTTGGTGGGAATCTGGATCATCGTCTGCATCCAGAAAACATCTCACCACTTTTTTCAGACCTTTCGTCCACTACGCATGTTTAAGATTGTGTTCCGCGATAGTTCACTTTGTCCGAAACAATTGTCTTTGCTTTGTCTGCTATGGCTGATCAGTGCATGCGCTGACCGCATCGGCTACCGATTTCTGTAGCATGATAGAATTGTTGCACGAGCTCAAAAACAGCAGTTGCTAACACAGAAGCATTAAGGGAAAAAGGAAAAATAAAACTTTGCTGGACGTCTATACATAACAAAAAACCGAAAGTTTTCTTGCGTACTTTATGCGCATTCTCAATCCTTGTATAGTTTAGCAAGATACGATCTTGCAAACCGGANCTTGCGTTAGACAGTCCAGCCGCGCACTTTCTAAGCTCCACTGCTCGTATTCAATAAGACATTCGCGCAGCTTGATTTTGCAGTTGTAAATCGCTCTGACGCAGTGATGAGTGTGTTTTACTCCCCTGTTTTAACGCGCAGCCTGGTATTTTTGCCATTATGAACTGCTGTGTCGTAGCATTGAGTTTATTTTCCTCCGATATCGTAACCTGAAGCGCTGATAGTTTATATTCAGTACAATCACACATAAAATAAGGGGAGTGCGTATAGAAGAATGTACATATTGTGTCAACAAATTTCGCGAAAACGTTGGTTTGAGAACATGAATATGACGTCAAATTGTGACGTCACAAACAGCGCACACCAAATACAAATTGAAATGACCACCATACGCCACAGAATGAAACCCCCCAGGAAAATTTTCTGCGTACGCCACTGACCTGGATCCCGTTGAGAATCACTGTCATAAATTAACGCAGGGCTTGCAAGTCAGCTTTTGAGGATCAGTCTGAGAAAAATTTAGAGTGAATATGAAATTGAACGACTTTGTTAGGAATATCTGCTGAGTAAGTTTTATGCCTGCTGTTACGTCATGTTACCAGGTACACGCCAAAAACGCCGATACACGCTACACATACTGTGGCGCGGCTTTGCTAGTTTAGGTGCCGCTTGTCGACTGGTGCCGAAACCTCGCTGTTGTTAACTGCTTAGTGCATTGAAAGGTCCTACCCCCAGTGCTGCCACAGGCTTCTCGGTAAAAATCACTAGATGCACGAAAAATTCACTAGGTCTGAAAAAAAATCACTAGATTTAAATTTTTTGCGTCGAAATTAGCAGTTTTGCTTGAAATGATGTAGGCTATTTAGTTACTTTATTGCCCAAAAAAACTTTACATCAATTGCAAGTTTGTTGAAATGGATCATGTTGAAGCCTGGAAAGTCTCATACTAACAATAATCTTCAAGCTTTTCTCAAGAGCTGAAAATGACACCACCCACGAGTATCAAGAGTAATCAACCTAATAGGTAATTCATTATTCCCATTGCAGTGTTCCTGCTAAGAAATGAAAATAATGTCATGGCCAATATTGCAGCAATTAACAATAAACAACACGGAGGTGCAAACAAATTAGAAACACTTGTTCATTCTTTTACTGCAAATCTTCAAGCAAAAATTCACGTAATCGATTGTTTACGGATTAAAAAAAGCTGAAAATCTTTGAAAAAAGGCTGCAAAGTTGAAAAATTAGAAAAAAGACAACTGATTTTCTTCAAATACATACTTTGAAAAAAATTACTAGATTCCAGTGAAAAAGCACTAGATCACGAGATGAGCCTAAAAATTGATAGATCTTTTGAAAAATCACTGGGCGTGACACCAGTGCTTACCCCACCCACGCTGCACATGGTATTACACATGTGATAGTAGTTGCATAACATTGCTATTGTTACGTCACAAAGTGTTCGTAAGCTACCACAAAAACGGATTAGTCAGTGTCATTATTCTGTTAGCAGGTGGTTGGTTTATTTAAAAAAAACCTGCTTTGCGGTAAGAACAGTTTGACGAAAATAGTTGACTATCACCAGCCTACTTGTCTCTGTGTCAGGATGGCATTCGTCGTCCATTTCGCTTTCATGTGAAATTGTTGTCACTTTTGNGCAGCTGTTTTCGTTCATGTGGGGCCAGCACAATTTTGTATAGCAGGCGTGCACAACATACGACCCGCGAAAGNTTTTCATGCAGCCCGCGAGAGCTTTCTCAATTGTAGAAAATGTTGCAAAAGCTCGAACTCGAATAAGCAATTGCCGTTCCAGGAATTCCTACTACAACTGAGTCTCCACATCAAAATGAAATAGACTTTTGCGGTCCGCGGCAAAAATTTATGTTAATAATTTGGATCCTCGAGCTTTCTGAGTTGTGCAGGCCTGGTGTACAGGAAATGGTGTCACGTTTTGCATGTGTAGAGTGTAGTGCTGTGGAAGTTGCATCTTTAGCACATAATATTCGACATAGCAGTGCAAGTGTGCGATTGCATGTAGTGGTGCTTAGGTGCCTCTAGTGAAGAATAACGTTAGGTCACAATTAACGATATTCAGGCCCTTCGCCACGGGAGGGGCTTTGGTGGGCTTAGAACCCCCAAACAAAGCTACAAGCCTCCCTACGTTGAAATATGAAGCACTGTAAATCAGTGTAGTTTTGTCAATTTTTAGAATGTCAAGCACCTCTGCGCAAACGTAAAGCCCGCCTATTGAAGTCTTTCTGCTAACGGTTCTAACGATAGTCACAAGCCTATGTTGGGTTTGATAGCTTTAATCATAGCAAATTAATCTTCATTACAGCGGAAAGTCCACCATGCAGGAGAGACATTTATGTTGGCCCCCTACTTTTTTCCTTGCCCCCCAGTGGCCCCTCCACTTTTTAAATTTTAGAATCGCCACTGACTTAGGCCTACTTTACCGAAAGTTTTGCAGCGGCGTTGGAGGCCGAACCGCAGGGTCACAGACACATTCTTAACACTGTTGTTCGCTAACCCGTAACAATTGGTACAACACTGCTGCAAGAGCCGGCGCTAGCTCTTTTTTAGTGGTACGGCCAAGGTCAGCAAAACCGTGGGTCCTGGGAACTATTACTCCTCAACGCAAGCGGTTCTTATGCCACTTTGTACTCTCTAGAAAAGATGATCTTTTCTAGCCATTCATAGTAAGTCATGCCCCGTAAGCACTTTTTACCAGTGGCATAATTGACGGGGGGCAGAGGCGCGAATCGCCCCTTTGGCAAATTAATTGTAGAAACCGGGCCACAACTGAGCTTATATTTCGGTTGTAGTATTATTTTGTTTTTCAGTAGGTTTTATTTTTTGCGTTTTTCGGAGTATTTTCCGGTGATTTAGGGTTTTGGTTTAGCCATCTACATCCGGATTCACCATATTTTTTCATTTTTTACAAGTGTTGGCTAGTGTGCCCCCTCCAGCAATCAGTGGGCCCCTTTCAGCTAAGTTTTCCCCCGGATCAAACCCTTAGTTATGCCATTTCCTTCCACCACAACGCTGTTGCGGATCTAAATCCAAAGTCCAACCTGAAATGAAAGCTTGAACTAAAGCTTTTCTACGTAAAGGCTATTCCTTTCCTCGCTGTTCGAAAAAATTGGATAGAGCATCGCTCTCGACTATTGTATATCTCGAATTTTGCAAGATGAAAACCATTGCCTGCAGTGCACACTACAAATTGTTGCTCTAACTCTTCGACACGTGAGTCAAAAGACATAGCCTAAAGATAAAAATTGTCTTCCAGTAAGTTTAAGTAACGTAACGCGCCGACAAAATTCTCAAACTCAACACAAAAATAAACCAATTTTCGCAGTGTGTCCTCTCTACTAGAAACATAATTCACCAATTTTGTCTAAATCAAGTCTGTCAACCTGTTCTTTATGAACATGCAAAATCATCAAATCGTTGAAGTTATGGTTGTACGCATGGTCTCTGAAAGAAACTATACCAGGGGATACGAAGACCGATATAGAACCCCTAGCTTCAGGAGCCCTCGTCGAAACTTGTATAGCTTGTTTGTATAGTAATATAGTAATCAGATTATAAATAAAACAGCTAGCAAGATAAGATATAGAAATAGATTGATTGTTATACCAGCAACTGGCTTAGACTAGTAATTTTGGGCTTGATTGCAGAAAATTTTAGCGTGCTTATTTTCATTATCCCGGTTCCCAGCAACTACAGGGCCCGGGAAGAATATATCTCTTGTATCTCCCTCTCGTAATCCCTGTTTGTATGCAAATAAGTCTTATCCGCTTTAGTGCTGAGAAGACCTCTATGATGTGGCATTTGTGGCAGGTCAAACCAAAAGTAGACCCAAAACTTTGCAGACACCGATAAATGCAATACTCACAGAGACTGGCAGTTTCGGCAAAATTTTTGTGGCGTCGTGAATAGAGAAATTAGTAGCAAACTCGTTGCAAACATCTTTGCAGAGTGATTTCAGAAGTGGGTGCTGTAGCCTACTTCAAGTTCAAGCTTCATGAAATTGTCTCTTCTTTGCAGATATCCAGCACTGTTTCTACCTGATCATAATATGCAACGCCTTTGCATGCTTATAAGATCAATTCCTGAAAATTATTTTATACACGATGACCAAGTTGATTAAATAGAAAACGTTCTTCTGCATTTGGCGAAAATCTAACCGTCTCAGCTTTGACAGCTTTGCAACATACAAATCAAAATGCAAAATCATTTCCCGTTTATTGAAACCATTTGAGGAGGTCAGACCAAGTTGCTTTGTTGTGGCCTATATCGAAAAGCCAAGCTGCTCACAACATATGTTTAGGCCGCTTTTGGTAAACTCTGCAATAACACGTCTCACGTGTTTCCCAGTCAGCCGACTCGACAGTACGAACGCCTTTGATGTTTTCGATATCCTTAGTAGCTGCATCCNAAAAGGGAGTGCTGGGTGGAAATCAAACGCGCCGAGGCTCATTCGCTCTGTGCCAAGTAGGAACTTACTGCAAATATGTAACACCGAATCGTCATGTAATCGTTCTAAGTATGAAAAAGAGGATGATGAGTCTGTTAAAGCGAAGTTATAACAGTCGTGCTAATGGTGCGATGATAAGAAAAGGTGAACGTTAAATAGTACAAAGTGAACTGTATAAATGTAAGAAAACGGTGACGTGTTAATATGTAAATAACCCGTTTTTGTGTTTTCCAGAGGCATCAGGCGACATGAATATCGTAGAAAAATTATATTTGTGCTATAAAGGAATGGCACGAACACGCAGTGTCTTCAGGCACCCGAGATATTACAAACCTGAT
>JGI24021J15306_10012583_pt1 | contig 10513 bp, 7 predicted proteins | sample Ectturendosymbi1_FD_15306 | JGI IMG/M metagenome (IMG submission 15306) | reverse complement strand
AACACATTCAGACTGTCCAAATTCAGCAAAATAAGCTTTGCATTTAATATTTTCGTCCCTATCCCTATGCAAGAAATGGTTTATTTAAAGGCTATACAAAACAGCGCCCCAATGGGCGTTTCTGTGTCGGGAACCACCGATCAAAAAACATATATGAAAAAATTTAGGGGGGATTCATCCCCCTTAGCCCCCCTGGATCCGCCTATGCAAACCCAATGACCCTCGCAGAAACGCAAAGCTCCCCTATTGGAAACTTTCTGGGGAAGGTTCTGCTCCGCAGTAGTGTTGTAACAAGTGTTCCATGTTAGCTAACTTTAGTGTTAAGAATGTGTCTGTAACCCTATGGTTCTGTCTTCAATGCAGTTGCAAAAAGTGCCTGTAACCCTGTGATTCCGCCGGCTTCAATGTCTTGTAGGCTGTTACGTTCTGTTTTGTCTGTTTTTATCGACCTGCGTTCTGCAGAGTGTCTGTGTTCATACTATGGACTTCGTGTCTGCTCATAAACAAATAAATAAATATGAAACAAATGTGCGACAGTAGACCTAATTACTGGGAGAGAAAATGTTTCTAAAGATTGGAATTGTATTATATCGATGTGTCTGACGAGTTTTAATATTCGTTTTTGTGTTTGGTTATGCATGTTTTTGGCATTTTTGGGACAAGGTCTGGCTTTTTTTCGTGAACACAGGTTTGCAAACCTGGACGGCTCCACACGCTTCAGAAATATTTCAAATGTAAACTCAGCTCAAGCCATCACCATCTCCGTCATTAGCGAGCTGCGCTTAGTCACGTACACCGCGATGTTGTTGAGGGTAGGCTAATGGTCTTAACATAATCAGAGCAGTAGATATGGTCATTCCGTAAGGTAAAAATTTTGAGTTTCGTGCAGTAACAAACAAACTGATGCATATTTATTAACTTACGCGTTACGCTCTGTTGTATTGAGTAGTGTTGGCAGTTTTCTAAAAACTGGTGTGGCGATGCGCATTCACAATGACTTGCATAAACGTGGGCAGCCTAGTGCCAAGTGTTGTAAAGCGCGCAGTACGAGCGTGCATTACTTCGTTTCCCGGTACATCATCATGTTTTCGAGAGTGAAATACGTGAATACAGTGAGCTTCCAATAGTGCATCAGTAGCACTTGGCTCTAGCTTTTCACTCTGTTGTTGGGTTAGCGAAGAACATAACTTAATCCCATTATGGTCAACGTACTGGTCGGTGTTTCTGGGAGTGTTGCAACCGTGAAGCTCCCAATGTTAGTCAACCAGCTAAAGTGCAACCTTCCGTCAGCAGATGTTCAAGTTGTCTGTACTCAACATTCGACGCACTTTTTTGATGTAGAAGATGTAGATGCCAAGGTTAGAAACTAATTTGATGCCACACCATCTTTGAAATAGCTTGAACATGCATGCTGAACTTGCTAGATTAGACAGATTATGAAAATGAAATTGATTTAGGCACTACAGATTTACTTGAAAATTGTTTCAAGAGGAGCAGAATGAAAATGAATTGAAAGTTAGCAACTGAAGGTTGTTTTGTGAGCCCTGACCCTAAATAGGCTGCCAATATGCACAGACTTAGAATGTGAGGACATTTTTTAAGTGCATTACAGTTACTTTTTCCATGTGATACGTTATACTATCAAGAAGAACTGCTCATTATTTACATCAAAAAAGTTTCAAATGAATCTTCAAAAAATTGGAAATTTTGTATAAATGACTTGCTTTTGTTAAACTGGATATCTTATAACAGCGAGTGGACTAAGCCTAGTCTAAAAGTAACTTTGCCTTTTATCTCAAATTGTCACCTTGAAATTTACTTCGACATAGCGAAATTATTCCATTACCTACAAAAATGCTGAACACTGTTTTTTTTTTATCTCTGTACTTCAATACCATTACCTGCATCTTTTAAAGAATAAACAAATGAATTGTCTGAAACTAATACTATGTTCCCTTTCAAATACTAAGTAGGCATCAAAGTTATCTGAAGCCCAAAAGAAGTTGGTTTTAGTAAAAAATAATTGTGATTACCCTAGGCAGAAATAGCAAGATGTATTAAACCACTTTAGAAGTGACATTTGATTATGCAGTTTTTGTAATGAAATGGCCACAGTTAAACTACAGTAGTAGCTCACTATGGATGTTAATTTTATTTAGAAGATCTTGTCGAAGCTCAAGACCAAAGGTGATGTTATTTCCAGAATCTCTTCTGCTGGTTATTGCATGTAGTAATTTGGGTTTATTGGTAAATTATCACCTTTAGATCCCCTTTTGATTTTTTAAATACCTGTTCTCATTTCTTGTAGAAGACTGTGAAATTAAGTGCTATAGCCTATGGTGAACAAATTTTACATATTGATTTTGTTATGATTCACACAGAAGGTATAATGACCTTGACTTACATAAAAATGCACATGTTGGCACACTGAACGATTTGAAACCTTAAGTTGCCACACAGTTGGCAAAATGTTGCCAACCCTTGTGGAGTGTTCTTATTTGTGAAAAAAAAAACAGTTTTTTAAGGTTCATGACATCTTTTTGATGTCCTTTTTGAGAAACACCAATAATGCCAAAGTTTTTATTTCCATCATTTGTCACTACTCATTTTTATAAGTTTGTAATACAAATTAACCTATGTCACAATATTGAGGTTTAGACATTTAACTGCAAGTTACAAAATAACTAAAATGATGAGGTAGTTTCAGTATGTTGTTCGATAGGGTTAGTGTGTAGCAATGTGATATATGCTTCATTAAACTCCGTTTATGATAGACATAGGAAGGTGATGAATAATGAACATGCTTAAAATACATGTGGTTTGCAGCAACATTTCTGGTGACTATACAATACTTGAGGATTGAATTATGGGTACACATATCGTCAAAACTTTAGGCATAAAAGGCAGCTACCTCCTGCCCCTATATATATATAAAGTTTGCCTAGAAAAGAAAATGAAAGATGATAGAATATCACAAACTTTAGGATGATAGAAACAATGACATTAAGATGTTAATGTATAAGCAACTTAAGTATGACAGAAAAAGGATGATAGAATATTACCAAATAACTGTAGAATTAAATAAAATTACTTTATGTTAGCAATTGCTGAACATGATTAATGAAATTTAACAGCTTCAGGCATTACACATGATTCTATGTGGGCACTAACTGCCATTGATATTCTTGTTCCTTGCTGTTCATTGCCTATTTTCATAACGTTTAAGGGGTTATTACTTTTGCTTATTGACTGTGAACTTCTGTAGCTACAGCAGGGATCTCAAACTCAAATTGTTCCAAGGGCCAAATCAGGACCAATAAAGCAACCCGAGGGCTGCATTATGACACTGATGCAAAAATGGCAGTACCTGAACAATACAGGAATAGGTATTACATTTTATTTCCTGCGAAATGTATTGTGAGTTATGGGCAAATAATTTCTAGCTGCCTCTACGTTTGTTTCATAGAAACAGGCTCACTCGCTGGCGGAGCACTTTTGAGCATCGGTGAATAAATAAAAAAATTTAAATGTTGATAGTGTGTAAATTCCCAAAACACATTGCAGGTGTGTTTGAGACCCCTGACCTACAGTATGTTGGATCAACTAACTCCATCACAATCTTTTGAAACAAGCCACAAAGTGAATAAAAATCTGTTATTTTTGCGTGACAACAATTGCCCTTTCTAATGATTAATAACATTTAAAAATGAAATATTTCTTTATTGCTCTAGTGACGCAAGCGTTCACAACCTATTTGCTATTGCTGACCACATTACAGCTGCCAATGAGCCCAAGATGTATATATTTTTTGCATTGTTTCTTTTCTGCTTCCACACACAGACCCTCATTCAGTATATGAAGAGCCCTCATACTGTGAACAAAGAGTTTTTATTAATGCATGGACCCCATTACTTTTAAATTGCATGTGCATGGCAGCATAAATTTTTATCAAAGGCCACATGGTACAGCCGCAGCTTGTGCACCACTGGTCTCATGTAAATCAGGTGTTTTTGTCAAGTTTTAACAAGATTAAAGATTGCCTTGAAGGTGTCAACACTTTTTTTCCAGTAAGACTAGATTTGATAATAGAAAGTGCCAGAGGTCCAAACAGCCAATGAAGGCATTACTTGCACAAGAAAAGATGCAAATGAAAACTGTTATTTAGGTTTCTCATTTTATCAGAGCAAAGTCATGCAAATATTTATTTACAGATAATGGCTTACCAGTAATCTGCATTTTTACCTGAAATTGAACACTTACATCGATGCAGCATCCTTCATTAAGAACTTGCTTTTTTGTTGTAGACATGGCAGTTAAGCTGCACAATCAGATTTACTGATTCTGTTTCACCTAATCACTATACAGTAATATTGGGACCAAAACTAGTAGTTGGCATTACAATTATTGTGTGATGTTGGTTCTAACTTTTTTTTGTGTGTCTACTGAAAGGCTCTGCCAACATGAGTTTTAAAAAAGTCTGCCTACTGGGTTGGTATGATTTTTCATCTTTATTTTCGTTTACAAGCAAAAAACAACACATTTCAGGACAATGAAGCACATGCCATAAAAATACAACAGGTTGAGCTTGGCCAACACTTCGGACTTCCCTCACCCAGAGGGTCTACGCAATGAATGGGATAATTTCAAGCTGGAATTTAAAATTATTCCACCAAACTAAACTGTACATATTCCTCTGTATTTTAGATTCTGTTAAATGTTTTTGGGATTTAAAATATGTGTTATGGCTGATGTATGTGCTAAGACTTGTTGATGAATAAATTTACTGTTTTGCTGTGCACTGATGTTTGTTGGCATATTTTTTGTGTGTTTTTAGGTGTATCAAGATAGTGACGAGTGGCAATCTTGGACTAAAATCGGAGATCCAGTTTTGCACATTGATCTACGAAACTGGGCTGCTGTTTTTATCATTGCCCCGCTAGATGCTAACACCCTAGGTAAGCTAGCTCACGGAGTGTGTGACAATTTGCTGACTTGTGTTGCCAGAGCGTGGGACAATCAAAAACCGCTGATATTCTGTCCTGCTATGAACACGTTCATGTGGAAACATCCAAGTACTGAAATCAATATAAACATCTTGAAACAGTGGGGCTATCTTGAAGTTCCTCCAGTGGTGAAAAGACTTGCTTGTGGTGATGAAGGTGTTGGAGCAATGGCTGCAGTAGATGATATAGTAAACTGTGTTGTTTCAAAAGTGTGTTAATAGCAAAATTTTGACATGTCTGTGACTGATGAAAAAGCATCTGTTACCGCTGTGGTCAAAGCCAACCCGATTCGTAAACGTTTTGGCCCCAAGTCTCGCGTTACTTTAGCAAACAAGATACCAGAGGAGATCTTGAACGATCCAAAGCTGCAACAAGCTGCATCACTTCTGCCCCCTAATTATGAGTTAGAAATTTTCAAAACGATTTGGAGAATCAAACAGGCTGGGGCGAAATATGTCGCTTTGCAGTTCCCTGAAGGACTGCTCATGTTTTCTTGCATCATATCCGATATAATAGAAACTTTTACGGACGCTGAAACTGTGATCATGGGCGACGTTACTTACGGTGCGTGTTGCGTAGACGACTATTCTGCGAGAGCCATGGGATGCGACTTCATGGTTCATTACGGCCACAGCTGCCTTATTCCAATCAGTCATATGCCGGACATGAAAATGCTGTATGTATTTGTTCATATCAAAATCGACAACTGCCATTTTGTTGACACCATTAAGCTTAACTTTCCAGTAGGTTCGACGATTGTGCTAGTGAGCACAGTTCAGTTCATCACGGCTTTACAAGCCACAAAGAATGAACTGAACAAGTGTGGCTACGAGGTTATTGTGCCTCAAATCAAACCGCTCTCACCTGGTGAAGTTTTGGGCTGCACGTCCCCATCGCTGAAAGGCGTCAACGCACAGGCCTTGGTTTACTTGGGCGACGGGAGGTTTCACTTGGAATCGATGATGATATCAAACCCAGACATACCGGCTTACGCGTACGATCCTTACGGCAAGGTGATGACACGTGAAAGCTACGATCACCAGCTTATGCTGAAGCACCGGAAAGATGCGGTTGATAAGGCGACGGGTTGCCACAAGTGGGGTTTGATTATGGGTACATTGGGTCGCCAAGGGTCTTCTAAGGTCCTTAATCATTTACGAAAAATTTTACGCAATGCTGGTAAGGACGTCATAACTGTACTCTTGTCAGAGATCTTTCCAGGCAAACTGAATCTTTTCCAAGATGTGGATGTGTGGGTCCAAACGTCTTGTCCTAGACTCTCTATTGATTGGGGAACCGCTTTCGAAAAGCCATTGCTAAACCCGTATGAAGCTTCGGTTGCTCTTAAACAACTGGAATTCAAAGACAAGTATCCGATGGATTTCTACGCAAACGAAAGTTTCGGACCTTGGACGCCGAATAATGTCGCTCACAGGTCGGACGTCAGGCGCGGTGTTAAAAGCAAAACTGAACGTTCAACAAAACCGAAGGAAAATGCTGTCTTGTCAATGTGATGAAATCAGTGATGTTGACATAATATGAGATGGTTTTGCGCGTTCATTTTTGTTCACTCTCTGCATTCTTAACTTTACGAGAAACACTGTAGCTTATTGGGAAAGCTGTTGGTATGAAAACAGTAAACTTTGACGGTCTAGCATTAAGTTGTGTCGAAAATCAACAACGAAAGAAAAAATGTCGGAGCTATGTTCCTCATCTTGTACTTTGTGATTAGTGTGTTATATCCCCCTGAAAACTTTTTTCTCCCCCCTGGAAATATGTGTTGGGCACAGTTTAAAACTATTGGATATCGTTTAAAAAATTTGGACCCCTCTCAGAAAACTCTTCGCCACCCCTGGTGTCCCGAGCTGGTTGCGGGCCTGACTTTTTTACAGATTAAGTGTGGCTGGTTAGCAAATGGTACAGAAAAAAAATTGTTTTCGTATGGACGTACGTGTAATAGTAAGGAAACAGTGCCTGAAATCGACGTTTCTGTTTTGAACTTCTGCTCTTTATAGTTCTGTGAGAACGCCATGCCTCTTGCAGCTTCAGTACGCTCTGGGCACGAAGGTTGCCATAAGCGGGAAACAAACAAATTTTGCGATTGGCAGAGGGGTGTAGAGTGTGCGCGAGTTGTCCGGCAGCGCTTGGGTTTGGGTTTCAATAGCTGGAAGTAATGAAGTGTCTTGCCGCCGCACTATATTTCGTGCGCCCTACAAAAGCGATATGAGAGATCACAGAGCCGCAACGAGCTGATATTATCGTAGGGGTGGGCAAAACACTTGTAACTTGTACTGAGGGTTTGAAAATTTCGGGGAGAGTAATTGCCAGATGACCCCCCCGGTTGCGGGCCTGAGAGATCAAGTTTTTGGTAAGAGCACACCAAGAGGCATCTTGCAATAGTGAAGTTCCGATGCTGAAGCACAAGTCCTGAAATTTGCGACCGGATGGTCCAACCTATAGTGCAGACAGCGCGTGCATGTCTAATAATGTTGCTGCAACTATTGGATTTTTGTCGAATTTTTTTCCTGGAACACCGCAACAGTGCAGCAACATTTCGGTGTTATAAATGATATCCGAGGAAAAAAGAATTTCCAAGCCGATTGGGGAAGAGTTTTCCCTATCGGTTTTGACGATTGAGAACAGGGCCGCAACCAACTGATATTTTTTGGGGGTCAAAATGATTGTCACTTCTAATTAACAACTAAACATGTTTTTGAAAATTTCGTAGGGCCTAGTCCCGTGGTTGCAGGCCTGAATGGGAAACTCTTTCAATTTTGTTTAACACTTCCTTAGTCCGGTCTCACCAAAATTTTGTATGGCCAGCTTTAGCTCTATTCGATGCTTAGGTTATAGTGACAACACTACAAGCGAACGGAGCTCTAGTACGACCACTAGTTCATCATTCACTTGTCCATGATTTCCTCGATTTCTTGTCAGTAGATCATCTATTAATTGCACAATTAGACCTTCAGCAACGTCTATAAACGTGATCAGAGCTGAGAGAAATGGTATTCATGGCCGTTCATAATCTATGTCTGGACTCATGTGTTTCCCCCAGTATATTTCGTATTGAAAATATTTCAACGAAGCAGTAGGCCTCAAAAATCGTCAAACAGCGTATGGTATTAATTGGACTCCAATTCGTTACTTCCGTGTTGCAAACACCAATGTAAAATCGACTGAACGACAGGGCTGTTTTTGAGCAGAGCGTTTGCGCAAAAACCTCAGATCACATTTACTCCATTCACATTGGCTTAGTATGTGAATTCCTGACATGATGTAGCATTCTTCGTAATGCTGGAGCAAGTCGTGCCAACCTGTAGGAAGTCTATAGCTTTCGAAACGGCATGCTTATGCAAGGCAGTAACCAGAACTTCTGACAATGAAATAGTTCAAAATTGCCAGGTGCATATTTTTTCGTTCATAGGTCTGAATTCATACTGCGATTAACTCGTCTACAGAAAATTTTGCTGAACAAGCTGGAGCTACGTTTTGTTCACTGAGTTATCAGATGAGAAGCAGAAAGCATTTACCTGAAGGCCAAGCTTTAACAATTCATCTCTATTTGCTACCCTGGTTTATAGACTGTGTTCCTTTTGTGGTCTTGGTCTATTTCCCAACACGCATCGAAACCACGCGCCCGGGGAAGGAAAATTTTGAATAAAAAAGTCCACTGATGTTATGCAACAGTCATAGCCGGAGGAGGTGAGAGAGCACTCACGACGATCGCTCTCCTGTCACCGAAAACTTTCGTAAAAATCAGGCCAGCGTTTTCGTATAGTTGGTGAAGTGATCAAAAAATATTCATTCACCAGTTCGTGATATGCCATGGATATTAGTGGTAGTTCACGTTATGTTTCGTGTTGGGCACAAACAGGGCCTTCGAAATATTGGTTCAGGCGATACAAGACTAATTTGATGCTTGCCATATAAAAACATAAAAAATGCTTTATGAATGGGTATTTATGGTCCGTTGTCCGGAGCAATGAGATGGTAAGCTATGGTCGTACCACTCCCGCTCCTGACACAACCGACGTCATCCGGAAATGTTTTGATAATCAAATATTTTTGGTGTTTTGTACTTTTGGCAACCGCTGTTCTTATTGTCAGAAATTGTGCAGCCAGCAGCCTAGCCTATAGTTTGCCTGGCTAGACTTGACATGTTAGAGTTGCATCACGTTCAGAACGTAAGAGCATATTCACTTAGGAAGTCGTGCCTAATTGGCGTGAACAACTGTTTGCAGTGGCGCATCTAGCCTGGAAAAAAAGGGTCTGTCGCGGAAGGGCAGCTTTTAATATCACTTTTCAGCATAAAACTACACTTTCTCTTAAGACGAGACGTCGACCGAAAAATTTTGTGATGTTACCAAAGTTTTATATCGGCAAAATTCTGCCGATATACAAGATATCGGCAATAATTGCTCATAAAAGCCGCTACGCTAGTTTTCTGCACGGAGTGCTCGGCAATCCAAGTTACTGCTTCGTCGGATTAATTAACGCAAATTCTCTGTACTGTTCGTTACGACGCGCAGCCCTCCGACTGCATCACCATCAAGCAGTGCGCAATATTCAGACCACTCTGCAATCGTCCCAATAAACTGGTCTATGACGTGACATTCGCTCCCAGGTTTTGCGCGGTAAGCAGATGGTTGCCTGCGAACGAATCCGTGGTTTTTGACTATCTCAGTGCCCCAGGTTTCCACAGAATTCCATGTTATACGCTTCTTCATCGAACTGAAGTATTGTCTTTCAACTGTGGTTTGAGTGTTGCAAAATATCGGCATCGGTTATCGGCAATGAAAAATAACAACATCGGTATCGGCCCAAAAAAAGCCTTATCGATCGAGCTCTACCTAAAATCCAATCAACCGGGCTTGATTAGTAGGGCTAGTACGTAGGCGGATCCAGGATTTTTTTTGGTGGGGTGCTCAAAGACGAGTTCATCCTGATGTGTAATGAGTGCACAGCAGCGAAGACCCAACTGCACAGGTAAGTTGTTTTAACAAACACGGCTAAATCGCATTCTCACCGCTACCCAGGCTTACTTGGACGATTCCGGAGGAGAAGCGGCTTTCAAAACAATTCAGAAATTATTCTCAAACTTGCCTAACCTTGAAAAAGTACCTTGTTGAATGTCGGAAAAGTTTTATTATTAGCAAAGCAAACACAGGTCCACTCCAAAAAAACGCGCGGGCAGGCATAGAAGCAGAGGTGAAAGTACGCCGGTACGACGTTCCGGTTAGAATTTCTGGTTGGTTGGTATTATGACGCTGACGCAACAATGGCGGTACCTGAACATTACTAGAAACAGCTTTTACATCTAATTTCCTGAGAAAGGTATCATACGTTCGTTTCAAAGGAACTTGTTCACTCCCAAGCCGAGCACTTTTAAATACCCGTGAATAACCCAAATAACGTAAATTTTAATTATTTGAAAATTCCCAAAAAGCATTGCGGCCCGCACAAAACGCCCTCGCGGGCCACATGCGGCCCGCGTCTTTGAGCCCCTG
>JGI24021J15306_10012582_pt1 | contig 10513 bp, 7 predicted proteins | sample Ectturendosymbi1_FD_15306 | JGI IMG/M metagenome (IMG submission 15306) | reverse complement strand
ATGAACGGGTCTGTTATGAACGGGTCTGTTATGAACGGGTCTGTTATGAACGGGTCTGTTATGAACGTGGTCGGTTATGAACGTGGTCGGTTATGAACGTGGTCGGTTATGAACGTAGTCTGTTATGAACGGGTCTGTTATGAATGGGTCTGTTATGAACGTGTTCTGTTTTGAGTGGTCTGTTATGAATGGTCTGTTTTGAACGGGTCTGTTTTGAACGGACACCTTGACACGGATGTACATTACTGTTACTTGCAGCCTAAAAATAACAACTTTCACTTGTTGTTTGGCAGCTTTAATATAATTAAAATAGCCTATTCCATTCATTCATTAAATTATAATGCAAGGGTAGTATCTCTATGTTTGTGTATAAATAAGGAAGGTACACCAGTGGTGATGCAGTTTGAATGAAACACTGAGTTTGTCACTTTAGCAGCACTGTCATCATGGTAGTGTAATGTGTGCTGTACGATTCCTGAATGGTTTTCGGTTCAGCTCTCTTCGTGGCGCCTCTCCTTTTGGAAGTAGTGGTTACACTTTTCATAGGACTAGTTTATCTTAACTTTTTTTCAGAAGTTTCCAAACTTATGTGTTCAGATTTACAATTTAGGTGTAGGGTTTGTTAGGTTTAAAGGTTTATCTTAGGTTCAGGGTTTAGGTTTGGCAGTGGCTATAGATACCCCTGTGGATCTTGAAATTTGAAAACTTATTCATACCACTTGTGACGTAACAGTAACGCACAACGAGAGTGCAGTAGGCTTGGTAGAAACGAAGTAAACATAAAAGATAAACCCTAACCGTAGCCCTAATCCTAACCTAATGTTAACCTTCAGGAATGCTAACCTTAACCTAATGCTATCCTATCCTTAACACTAGCACCTAAAAGTAACACGTAAGCCTGAAAGAAATAAAGCAAAAGAAAAAAGAAAGTCGACGATTTGAGAGTCGAACCGAAAACCATTAGCATAGCAGCCATAGCGCATAACCCGTAGGCCAGGAGATCCGCGCTGTTTGAATGACAAACTGACCCTTATTGGAATTGCATCAGGCCAGGCGTATCCGTAGTCACTTCCTTTAGGTTTAGGATTAGGGATTAGTATGTTTCTACCAACCAAGCTTGGTGCAGTCTAGTGCACACTCGTCATACGTTACTGTCACATTCCAGGCAGTGCATGAATAAGTTTTCAAATGGTGAAGGTCCACTGGTAGACCTGTAGCCATTGCCTATTGTATATAATAATGTTTCTGTTGTTGGATGTTGTGTTATGTTTACGTTAATCGTAATGGCTTAGTGTAGTGCAGACATTGCTCAGACTTTGTCTGAGCACATGGATCGAGGGGCGCATCTAGGGGGTCTGTTTGGCTGTCATGACAGACCCCTTTGCACCGCAGCTAGGCTACTCAGCATTAAAGCTGATGATAAATATTAAACGCTGTCACTGCAGGTCTCTAATGCGGGTGTTTTGGAATAGGCAACAGCCTGCATTTCCCTTGTAATGTTGCATAGTACTATTATGAAAAAATAATGTTACTGCCTTGTCTAAATGGCACCTGCACAATGACATGAAACAATCGACGTTTTTGAACACTCAAAATTGATATTGCGTCGAACGCACGTGTTTCTGAATTTCCTCCTCTGGCAGTGCCGGCTCTAATGATGTCAGAATTTCGTACACTGCCACACACACGCAGGAGCTGTTTTGTAATATTTCGTTTCATGGCGAGAGGACACCGTGTGTCTAATCGCGATCGTTTTGTTTCGCAGTTTCGGGCTAACTTTTATCAGCTGTCTACACCTAATAGGTTATCACTAAATCAAATAAGATTAGACCTTCCTCAACGTCATGCCAAGTAATGCGGTTCATTTCAATTTCAACTATATATTTACGAGGAATTTCTCATAATGAAAGGCGTGACAGCTAGCCTCAGAAATTGTGGTCGCATTATCTGAACAAAATATCAGCCAAGCGTCATATTTCGAAAATAGCCTTTTTGGAATTGAGCAGTTGATGATGTTGTTTTCTGTGCAAAATGTCCTATATTGATTTCGAGTTAGTCACTTTTACATTACAATGTAAAATCATCAAAGCAATTGCAACTCAATAGTTCTTCTCTGCAGTGATTTTGCAAGTATATTTATAACGCCGCCATCTTTGATAGACAACGCTCCACAGACGCAGTTGTGCAGGTGATTATCAGTTTTGATTTTATAAGTGTATGTAGGTATGGATAAACAGCTCTAATTGCTGTATGGCTGGCATTTGCTGAATGTTCGACAAGCTAAGTATCTTTTCAGCACCATGTTCCTAAGAATAAACATCGATTGTGATGTAATAAATGCGCTGCGACTAAAAGCAATGATTTGGAAATCTTTCCTTGTGTGTTTCGACAATGAGGTCAATACCACTATCTGTTCTAAATAGTTAGTTGCGCCAGGCTACTAGCCCTACTAATCAAGTTTGATTGATTGGATTTTAGGTAGAGCTCAATCGATAACGCATTTTTGGGCTGATACAGATGTTGTTATTTTTCATTGCCAATAACACGATGCCTCTGGCATCGCACCCAGTGTGTTAAGTGGTATATATTCAAAATTTGTTATTTTTAGTGAAATGTACAAGGCAAGAGTGTATGTATCAATAAAATGAAACAGCAATGCAGTTTCAGCCAAGCCAGCAGCAACTTGGGTTTAAAGCTTCGTTGTGGTTTATCGATTTATTTCTGAACTGAACTACGAATCCAGGTAGAAATTTCTGAATGCTTGTCCTCTAGCGTATATTGAAAGCATTTGAATTGTTATTTCAATATGGCATCCTCAAGACACCAAGCTGTTTCTGGTATCCTGAAAGATTTTGACTGGCAACTAAATGTGAGTAAACTGGAATTTATATGCTAACTTTGCCTTCTACTCATTAAGTGTAGTTTGGCAGATTTTTTTTTAAATTCAGGATACATAGAAAAAAATGAAATGAGGACCATACTGGAATATGTGGCAAGCGCTGAGAACTAGCAACTGCTGTGTTCTTTGATTTTCTTATGCTTTTAACATGTTACTGCTTTTTGATTGATTTCAAAGATGTAATTATTCTTTACAGTGGCTGCATGAAAAATATTTTTGATGATGCATTACCACAACAATAATGTACAGTGTATGCACATGTAAAAATAGGTATTTAGAAACTTTGAAAATTTTAAAGTTCTACCTAATGCCATGATCACGGTGAAAATTAATGGTGCGTTTAAGCACTTTCACAATTACAGTGTGCCCAAATGGTTTTAGATACTGCTTGCTATTAATACTGTAACATCAATACTCTGAAATATTTTGTTTGAACTCTCTGGCATTGACTTGCTTTTAACAGATGAGATGACTTAGTGAAATTGCCTGTTAATATGGATCTGGGTGCTTTGCTCAAGGGACTTTGTGCACATACCAATTGCATGTTTAAAATCATGTGTTTGGGAGTTCCTCTGAAGTATTACTGACTCACCAGACTTTGTTTTATTGTATATTGACAGCTTAGTTACATATAGTGTGATATGCAGGCTGTGTGTCATGATTTGATGCATGCTTTGCACAACTGACATTTGCATGCGCCATAATCTAATAGCCCTCTTTTCACCCCATATATTTATCACATGACTTGCCTCAACTACATATATGCAAAGGAAAACTTGTACCTTAAAATTATGCACTTAACTTGTGCAAATCCTGCTTCTGCTGTTGCCACAGATATGACTGGCTTAACCACCCAGGTCTATGCTACCTGTGGTTGGCAAGATGATGAAGCAGTGTAGATATGGCACTACTTACCATCAGAGCACTTCCTGCAGCATTCCGTTGCTCTAATAAAGTTCCACTGGAATCTCCCACAGTCCCTATAAATGTCGTCACTGCTTATCACTTTAAATGTCAACTGTAGGTGGTTTATGATTGTCAAATGCCAATATTGTAGTTTTAAAATCTGTGCTGCCTAATAGTCGAAATGCAAAGCCTTTTTAACGTATCATTAGTTAGTGATCATATTTTATAATGCATTAACCATTTGTGCCCATCATATTAAGGCTTGTGCAATTTTCAAGTAGCAAATCTCAGCTTCATGCGCTTCTGTTAGTCCATCCTCCTTTGAAGTTTCTCCCCTGCAGTTAGGTTATTAATCACAGAGCTTCAAAAGTCCTGGAGCATTTCGCAAGTTGTAACTAACCATGTAATCTCTGCAGCTTTGCCTTGCAAGTGACAAACTTGCTACGATCAATCAACCCCTGGCAAATGTTGATCTTGACTTGATTACATCAGACCAAAAACAAATCAGTAAGGCGTCAGTTGAAATGAACAAGGATGAACTGGAAAAACTAGTGGCTGCCTTGGAAGAAGCTGGCAAGGTAGTTATGGCTCATGCTTAAATTGTCATGTCTGTCCAGTGGTGCTTTGTTATCGCCAATGTATGAAACGCTATCGCCTTCTTCAAACTAACGTGAAAATGTCTGAATCAGTGTTACAACAGTAGTTTCGCACAAAGTTCCTGTAGTCCACCCATAGGTGTAGCCGGTGGGGAAACATTGCCCCCTCAAGTTTCTAGCATTTCTTGTAATTTTGCGTTTTGAGAAGCTGTGTCCAAAACAAAATACTGTTGCTCGCTTAACATTAAAAGATTTGCCCCCAAAAATTTTTGGGCTGGCTGCGCCACTGAGTCCACGCACGTTTTAAATCGACAGTCGCAATATGCATTGATACAATTCACGAGCTGTTTTTGTGGATTTCGAGCAAAACAATTCTTGTAGCATTTACCCCAAACAGTGTTAAACGCATGTGAAAAAGTAACTAGTCTCAACCACGGCAATTGAGTTGAATCCATTGGCAATTGTTAAAAATAGAAAATTGATTTCACGTAACACTAGGCTTCCTCAGTCCTGAAACTGCGTGTGGCTTCACAATGTAGAATGTGAATGACTATGTGACAGAAGGTAAACTTACCATGTGAAGCAGAATTATAGATTCTGATGTCATGCCAACTGACAAGCTGTTGCATTTCGCTCTATCAGAGGTAGAGCAGTTTTACTTACGCAGTGTTTATGACATTTGGTGGATGATGAAATGACCGAGAAGTCAGCAAAGGACAAGAAAATCTTTTGAAGAAAGTTCGATTGTTTTGTGCCTCCGAATTTATTGTGATTTACTTTAAGACGGTGTGCTTTTCAAAAGCTTCTGAAACGATAAAAGTCGAAGTGTTTCATTTTTCATCGCATCCCTTTGAGAATTTTGTAGAATTTGTCATTTAATGATTTGATCATCGTACACTGCTTTATAACTTAGTATATTTTTCAGAAATTCCATGTTGAATTATGCTTTTTTGCAGGCACTGCAAGATGCAAAATCATGATAAATTACAATTTTGTGTGGATGACTTGATTGCAAAAGAACTCATCCCAAAGTTTATGAATCCTACTTTAAGTTGTCATTTCATTGCATAAATATACAAGTTACCAGCTTTTAAACTGATGAAGAACTGGCCGTAAAACAAGCAGTACAACTTGGAAAGATCTACCAATGACTGATTCAACAATGCACGGTATACCCTTTTATCTGCACCATTGAAAATGCACACAGTAATCAAATCGTGACTTTCTAGCAATTATGCCGAGCACCGAAATCACGCCCAATTTGGTAAATACAAGAATCGATCGAATAGTCACCACCTGTTCGCCGCGTCAGCTCTGTGAGGCTTTGTTCTTCGGACCATTGGTTTGTGAAGAAAAGCAAGGGTCTGACCAAAGTGGTTCCTGTGGCGACACTCGTGCAGAGACCGTATGATGAGATTGTCGCTGAGACGATTCAATTCGGCAACTCTTGCCTGTGCTGCAGCAACTGTACAGAAACTCGTCAAGACGTTCACCTGCTATTCCTTATGCATTGAGCTTTTTTTCATAAAACCGATTCTCTATTATCCATACATTGCAGAGAGTTGTCCTCAGCGAGATGTACACCTGTACTGCTTATTCCACAAAAACGTTTGTAAATGTATATGTTTTTGTGGTAGAATCAAAACAGCCAGCGTATGAGCAAGTGAGAACGTTTTCCTCCGAGTAGCCTTTCTTGCGGTGAACAGTGTTGTTGTCGCCAAGATCTACAGTAAAGCTTGTGTTTTTAAAATAACAAATGACAGGCTTCCACTTTTTACGTTTACTAAAATCCCTCCTGCTTTTGCTCCCTTTCTGAAAGAACTGACGTAATTTATGGAGCCTGCAGAAATTCTTATTCTCCATCAGACTGTAGAGGTTCGAGGACCCAATGTAGGGTTGCTTTTGAGGAAGGTCGTCGCTGCATGCAGAATTGCTGCTTTCCCTAAAAGCTACAAACAACGAGGCAAGCCTAGTCGTCGTACGAGCGCTGTTCTGACTCCTGGCTAAACTGTATCACATTCTACGTTGCCAAGCCGAAGTAAGGCGTCAGCTCTCACCCTTTCTAAAAGTTGGTTTTCACAGATTTCCTGGTGTACAAATCGTTATTTACAAGAGGATGATTAGCCTGTAACGTAGTCGTTCTCTGTGTAATGTCTGGTTTAGCGTTCGACACGAAGGGGAATTCCCAGCATCACAACAAAAAATAATGTTCCACATTACTCACTTTCTGAAAACTGCATATCCATGATTTGCATAAAACTGCTCTGCGGTTTTAAATGCAGTTCAGACGAATTCTTGTTGACTTCAACGTTAAACGTCACTCTTTCTTTGCCGTTTTTTTCACGACAGCGAACAACCAGACATAGCTTCAAAACATACTCGTCAAGGACGACTCCCATGAGCGAAACGTGAGCATTACATCATCAGTAACAACGTCCTTCGCATGTCTTTTTCGTTTCTTTAAAGTTCGGCGCCGAATGATTTATAGGAAATTTTGTAAATGTTTGTGAAGATGCTTTGCTGTCAACAGATTGCCTAAGCTGTAGTTCCGTCGTAATGACTCCTAGATTTTTATCCTATTCAGTGGCACTACAGTGGAAATGCTAAACTGTTAAAAGTGACCATTGGCCAACAAGAAGTGGAGTCGCTATTCGCTTACATTTAGGTTATTTAAAGATTGAATATGTCGATCATTCAATTATGCTTCAGACCCCTGCTAAAACTTTAGCATAAGCGCTCATGACCGACTGACTTAGACTTGGAAGCCCAGTAGCGATTTTCCTCTCGTCTTGCCTTGCAAAAGCATTTCTGCGTTAAGCGTTGTGCGCTTAAATATGTCGTGTGCAATCATTTTTACAAGTTGAGTGAAATTTTTGTGTCGGTCAACAAACGTATTCAAGCGCTTATAATATCTGCCGTGTTGCTGCGAATGCTGTGGAGTCCTGGTGTGCAAAGAAGTCACCTGACAGTTGTTCAGGCGCGGTGTTAGCTGCTGACATTTTGCACCGTTCTTTACCGAGAGTTTTCAGCTCGCGGCAAGTTTAAAAAGCGTAACATTATTTTTTAAGTATTTTGTTTGTTTTTTTAACATAATTTTTTAAGATTGTCTTACACCAGGCTTGCAGGGCACTGCGACTGTCAACCGCTGATTTGCACCGCCGAAGGTTCCAACGCTACAATCATCAAAACTAGTTGCTTACTGGAGGCAATGACCTTCAGGTCGTGATTTAATCGCATGCTATTAGGGAAGACTATTCGGAAGCAATGTTCCGCCAAGTTTTAAATCTCAGGTTTCGTCTACAATACCAGTGGTCTCCAACCCATGATCCGCGGATCAGTTGGTATCGGGCCGCGAAATTTCCATGCGAGTCTTAGCGGGCACAGACATGCAGCAGCCGTATCTGATGGTTCAGGCCCGTAACCAGGTTTTAAGGTTTGGGGGGGAAATACATTTTTAGGAGGACAAGATTTTGTTTTTATTATATCTTCAAAACAAATTTTTCTGGACACAACAACATTTGGGGGCACAACAAAAATTTTTTCAACAGCTGAAATAAAGTTACCAGTTTGAACCTGTGATGGTTCTTTCTGTTGAAGAATAACAACCGTCATAGAGTACTCCCGGTCGCGGGTACAAAAAGGTTGGGAGGAGGCCCGCAACCAGCTTGGGACACCAGGTGGGGTGAAGAGTTTTCTGAGGGGCCTAAGTCACTGTCAGTTTAATTGATTTGCAATGGCGCCATAACAATGTAAACGCTGTTTAAGGTTCAACCAAAACGCGTCACGTTCGCAAGCGCACACAGAGGCAGTGGGGTAACTGATGGGTGCTGTACGAACCGCCCACCTGGCAAGCTAGTTCTGCATTTAGCCTTCTTTTCGTTTTTAGTTCGTTGTTGTTTTTTTAAGCTTATCGTAATGTTTTCCGTTGATTTCGGGTTTCAGCATAGCCATCCACATCAGAATTAACTATGTTTTCTCAACTTTTTTCTGAGTGTGGGCCACCTTCAGCTAAGGCTCAAAGCTTTAGTTGCCCCATTGCGCAGAGAAGTGTGCAAAATTCATCAGATTGTCCTGCAAAGCCAACAAAGTGTTCTGACAAACCGTCCTGCGTCTTTGCTGCAAAAAAATTAATATTGTCCGATCCGCTCAAAGAACAAAATATCTTACTCAACAATGAGGACACCCTTGACAGATAGATAGAATATTTCAAGATCTTCTGAACCCAGTCACTCATACATCGCACACACAGGGAGTAAATTTGGAGCAGGTCCGTAGCCACGGCGGGAGCATTCAGGGTGCAATTCCCCCAAATTTTTCGTGTCCGGAAAATGTTAATTAAAAAATATAATGAAAACATAAATCTTGCCCTCCCAAACCTTAAAACCTGGCTATGGTACTGATTTGGGGGATGAAAAAACCATAACTGCAGACCTAGTCTTCCTAGCTGTCAAAACATTAAAGGCTGCAGGCAGTGGCGTAACTAGAGGTTTGAGCCAGGGGGGGAAACTTAGTTGAAAGGAGCCCATATTTACCACCGTTTCGGTATGCCATAATTAGCTCCCAAAAGCTCATATATGTTATTCTACAAAAACAGAAAAATTGGTCGGGTGATGTTATGAGCTTCAATTGCGTGAGTTTGAAGCAGCATTTAACGTTTTCATGTAACATATCCTATCTAAAATTGATACGCATCAATGACTTGTGACTGGGTAAGGTAGCCTTATGTTTTGTTGTAAGACCTACCACAGACCAGAATCTTGGTAATTAATTCCACTTTTCTTATAAGCGCAAAATGCTTGATGGGGCATGGGGTAGATTCTGGGAACTACCAGAGTAAACAACAAAACAAAGGTAGTAAGTCCAAAATGGAATGTCTTGAGCAGTTCATTGATCTCTCCGCATCAGTGATAAAACCACATTCATTTAGCAAACTAAGCAAATAATGCCAAACAATTTTATCTACATATGGAGCTACACACCAAACAATTACAAATAGGCATGAACAGTGCCGTAGGAGCCCAACTCTGCCCCCCACAAAATGAGGGCTACTCAACTGGCGGACCGTAGTCAAACAGCAAAACGAAAGAAATCACTGCATGGTGGCACAGACAGTAGCACACATGAAAAATATTATATAACAACCATGAAAATATCAACAATGTCACATTATAGTACAATAATATCAAAACGGCTTGGAGCGAGTGTTTTGGCATGCAAAAGCCCTTATGTCATCATCCAAATCTAGAGTACGCACACATTAAGCTTCGAGTGACAACATAGCTAATGAGGATAGTCTGCTATCTGTCATATGAGACCTGTTGAAGGTTTTGATCAGCTTCAGTATTCTGAAATCCTTTCAGCGTTGGCAACAGTATCGGGGCAGCTTAGCATATTGCAATAAATACATTAGGACAAACTTCATCAAGACGTGTCTAGAGAATAGAGCTTAACAAAAGGAATTTGGTCGTAAATCATTGTCATTTGATTGATGACAATTATTTGGAGATGTAATGAAATGCAAATGTTAACAAAAATTTGCAGTAAATAGAACCAAGCCTATCCTTCAGTTATGAAAACACTGACCGAAGGAGCAAACCTGAGCCGATCAAAGCAATGCGCCACGATGAACGTTCTTTCGTTAGCGCTTAAGTGAACTTCGCATGAAAAACATGCGCATCGTGCTTTTAAAACTGGCCGAAACACGCACGCATAAATCTTTCTAATGTCTACACTTCTGGTGCATGGCACATGTTTAGATTAATAACATTTTGTATCTCAAATAGGCTATAAATATTGACAAATATAGACCAAGGGAGCCTACGTGGTCGCAACATGATCAATATCCATAATCCACTAACTGCACTACTTGGTTGGGACAAGCTTAGCAGTGATTGCTAAATAAAGTCTTCTAACTACGCTATTAACTCCATCTTGCTGTCTGAACAGAAGGCTGCGCAAATGTGCAACTTGGCCGTATGCACCAAAGGTATCCAGAACAAAATACGAGAAGACTACCTGAGCTAGCCATGATACATTTTTTCACAACAATCACTCCACAAAATTCGTTGATCAGGTGAAGTCTGATTTCTGGACGCATACAACAAAGCATATA
>JGI24021J15306_10012581_pt1 | contig 10513 bp, 9 predicted proteins | sample Ectturendosymbi1_FD_15306 | JGI IMG/M metagenome (IMG submission 15306) | reverse complement strand
GGGGGGAAGATGCCCCAAATCCCCCCTGGTTACGCTCCTGGTCCTCACGTTGTACTTTAAAGTCTTTAAGCCGCCACACAAACTACATAGGTTCGGTGCAGTGTGTTTGTTTTTTTTAACACAGATAAGAAAAAACAGATGTGATTCTTATAAAAAACGTAGGCCATGTGTTTTGTCAAATATTTCAATTGTGGCGATTTCGGTTGGTTTGCCTGTAGCAGTAAAAGTCCTGTTCTCGCCAGCTATATTGGATTTCAACAAATCCGTGCAACTGAAAGCTTTTGCGTCAAAGACAGCAACAAGCGCAGTGATCGAGGGCACTCCAGTAATGATTTATAATTTTTTACTGACCGTACTTTCAGAGCGTGATTTTCGGACTTTCGCAAATTGATTCACGCTTTCCATTTTTTCCTCGCAACAATGGGAGAGGGGGGCTCACAAGTCGATTAGCCTAGGGCCTCAGATCTGTTAAATCCGGTCCCGACAAAGCAATAAAGCAATGATGTATCCATTATAACTTCAATGGTCTCCAACTATAATACCAGAGATGAGCAACCGCTTCTTTAAAAATAGCATTGATCCTGCTATCGCTATGGCTAAATTTAATGGCGGCGCTACCGCCCCTGCTACTGAATAAAAATAGTAGTGAGCTATCGTTACTGCTATTCGCTACTGCTCCTTTTGGTGCCCTTTTAAAAACTTTTTTGGTGTTGTTTTACTCAGGAAGGTTCTATTCTGAAAAACCTACCCTTAAAATGTTTGTATTGAAAAAAGTCGCCAATTTTTTGGATGTTCTTTCGTGATCTGAAAATAATAGTTATTCAACAGTTAATGCAGGGGTCGGGAACCTATGACTCGGAAGCCAGATGTGGCTCTTTTGATGACGGCATCTAGCTCGCTTGCTATTTTCTTAACACGATTGTTACAAATGAAACTTTTTCTGCAAGTTTCCCTCTACCAGACGATAAAGCCATCAGCAACACCATGTAGCACCAGAAGACGCATTAGCAGTAAGAAGTATGTTATTAAAGAGAAAATGTAGTAGACACTTACCATTGTTTAAAATTCTTGGTTTTGCTTAAAAATGCACACGTTACTTAGTAAGTTCGTTGCATTAAGTGTTGAAAATATTATATGGCTCTCACGGAAATACAATTTAAAATATGTAGGTTTCATGACTCCCTTAGCCAAAAAGGTTCCCGACCCCTGAGTTATTGTACAGCAAAGATTTATTTTACAGTGTATGCACATACACATGAAACCAGGTATTTGAAAAATCACTCAAAACCGTGTCATTTACAATATTTTTTTGCCGAAAACTTTATACAGTAGTGCTGATCCGTTCTTGGCAATTTTTAACTTTAGATGTGGCCTCTAATATGAATAACAATTGTCATTTTATTCTAGAGCCTTATCACTTTGAAACAAACTAAGGAATATGTCAACTAGCTGTGACAATAGCAACAGTGATGAGGTATAATTGCACCCTATTAGATGGTTGTTTCTGGCAGTGGCCGCCATGTTATTCCTGTTAGTACTGTTTCTCAGCCGTGTACATTACACAAATAAACAACATCTTTATCCTGTATTTCCATGCCAGTTATGTAGCGGTTGACTGGGGAACAATTGAGAACTTTGCAGGATCGCTGCTTGCGGCAGTGCCGGTTGCCTGGTTGACTTACACCAAATACCTGCAATTCAGACGATTGGTAATAACTACAGCAAGTTTGCTGTGCTTTTCTTCTGCAATCAAAATTGCCGCTTTTGCTGATGCAAAGTTGTTTTCTCTGGTAGTAATCGGTCAATTTTTCAATGGTGTTTGTGTTGCCCTGCATTTTCCGATGAGTCTGGCTCTAACAATGGCTTGGTTCCCATAGAATGAGATTGGAACAGCACTGGGTGTCTTTCTGTTTGGAGGTTCAACTGGCCTTATGCTTGGTACGCTAGTTCCAAGCCAGGTCGTGATGCAACCACCAGCTAACGTAACAGGCAGAAACAAGATATAGCGCTGTGTTGATCTTGAAGCAATGTTACTGATGTGGGGATTCCTTTGACAATTTCTTTTGTTTTGCTGATGTTAATGGTTTGGCTTGCGGCTGCTGACCACCCACCAAAACCTCCTACATCGGTACAAAAGGAAATGCGCAAATACCTTGACAAGCAATCATCATTTCAAGATTTTTTATTAACTTGTAGACTTTTATTGAAAAATAAAAGCTTCTTGATTGTTCTTATCGCTGGATCTATCATTTATCTCATCAATTCAGGTGAATATACAATGACGACTCAACTGATGACGAAAGTATTACGTGGTTCCAACTATAATGTAGACATCATGAGCATTACTCAACAATCCTGCTGCCGGCTGGCGGTGTTATTGGTTCATTGGTGGGAGGAAAGATTGTTAATATGTCAAAGCGTTATAAGGTTCAAGTTGTAGTTATAGCACTTCTTGTTACGTTAAGTTCTGGCTTAGTGCTCACTGCATACCACTACAACAGTTTTCAAACGATGTTTGCAATGAATGCTGTGTTTGGGTTTTCCGCTCTAGCGTATACAATATCGCTGATCGAAATTCTGACTCAAACTACTTATCCAATCAATGAATCCTTTGTTATGACAATTTTTAGTGGTATTGTCTTTGTCGGTTGCTTTGTCGCTATTGTACTAGATGAACTCGAAAGGGTGGTGTATAACAATTCTGGAGGATTCTGGATGTTGGCATTTCAAACTGGGTTTGCTTTCATAGGCTTACGGCTGACGATCACATTATCAAATAGCAACAAACGGTTTGATGCTGAAACGATGTTAAGGGAAGATGCTCAGGTACCAAGAGAAGACTCAAGTCTGCTTCATCAATCCTGACATTTTGTAACATTGAACATCGCAAGAATGACGAAATATCGCGAAAGTGGCTCAAGTTTTACCTTTGAAAAAAATAGTAAGGTTAGAATTTGCATTCAAACTGAGAGTACTCGAAAGCATTCACTGAGTGGTAAATTTTTCCTGCAAATCAAAGTTCCCCAACCTGCTTCTCCGAAACACTGTTAACAAGATAGTTCCATACCGGCTTTGGTGAAACCAAACAAATCAAAGTTATTGAAGCTTTCTTTTTAGAACCTGCAACTGCTGCCTTATTAGTGCACTTTTTCTGACCGTTATCTTTGTAGGAACCTGTGGTTCACTTCTGATTATTCGTTGCAGAATCTTCGCTGTCAATTAAATTCGGTTCGAATGTCAATCCTGAAATTCAGATTTTAACGTATTCTTCATGTTGCGTTTCTTGTGTTTGCAACAGTTTCTGACAAGCTGTAAGTTTCAATCACATAATCCTCACACTGAAAAGTTCTAATAAACTGTGTTGTGCGGGTTCAAGCCTGAACTGTCTCACACCAGTAACACAACATGGGCGTAGCCAGGGGGGCAAAGGGGCCATGCTCCCACAATTTTTAGAAAATATAGCCATTTTGTGCTTTGAGAGCCGTTTTTCCAAACAAAATGGCGTTACTCGCCTAAAATCAAACGATTTTGGTCACCCCAACTTTTTTGGCCCCACCCAAATTTCTGGGCTGGCTACGCCACTGTAACACAAAGCAATTTAATAATACTTTGCACATGAATCACCTTGAGTTTTGAAGTAGACCAATATGCAATCGCGGCTTGCGTGTACAAATACAAAAAAATGAAGCATTTCGGGACATGTCACCCACAAGTGGGACGTACCTAGTTGCCTTAGTTTCGGGCCATTTGTTGCATCGCCGTATGCCTTTTCTTCGCAAAAAGATGTGTTTTATTTCATGGAAATCATTTTTTTTAATTGGAAGTTGTTAGTGAAATCCCATNTATTTTTATTTTTCGCAGGTGAAAACTCATAGGCGGATCCAGGGGTGGGGCTAAGGGGGCTGAATGCCCCTTAAATTTTTTCAGATGCGTTTTTAATCGATGGTTCCCGACACAGAAACGTCCATTGGAATGATTTTTTGTATAGCCTTTGTTACGGCAAGTTTCTCTTTAATTTCAAATTATTCCGCTATATTCTCGCATTAAGTGTCGCCGTTGTTTCAGCCCTAAGCGCAAGGCGTCTCACTTGATTGCTACGCTTCGTTTGTGTGCTGGCCGTCTGTGGTGGTCAGGCAGTTAGTGAGTGGCTTCGTATGGAAGTGTGTATACTTCGGTTTAACCGACGACGACGACAACGACGAATTAATTTAGGTTTCGTCCATTCGTATATGTGGTCTTTTTTCTGGTTGACAACGAGGGTTGTACCACTGTATTGTGTGTAGCAGCTTAGGCGACGAGCGTCGCGCTGCTTCGTGTAAACCGTGTATCTTGTTGTGTCAAACGTCTTGAACCGTAAAAGTCGAGTTAAACAAAGTTCAGCAACAACTGATGTTACCGGCTGTAACAGCCTTCAAGAAAAACATTTGTTGCACAGGGATAGGGAAGAAAATATTAAATGCAAAGCTTGTTTTTCCGAATTTGGGCAGTCCGAATCTGTTTATTTCACTATAAATGAAACTTCTAATAAACAAGTTTTTATATAAAAAATATGGTCCCAATGTTATATAAATACGTAAGTGTTTGCATAAACAAAAACAATCACAATTAATTATTTTGCTGAATTTGGGCAGTCCGAATGTGTTTATTTCACTATAAATGAAACTTTTAATAAACAAGTTTTTATATAAAAAATATGGTCTAGTGTTATATAAATACGTAAGCGTTTGCATAAAGTATTTACATTACATATACGTTATATAAACCGCACGTATATAGGCGTAGCCAGGGGGCCATGGCCCCTCCGGATTTTTAGAATATCTAGTCATTTTGTGCTTTAAGATGCAGTATCTCGTACAAAATACTGTTGATAGCCTAAAATCAAACATTTTGACCCACGCAAAATTTTGGGCTGGCCATGTGACTGCGCACGTAAGTATATAAACTTTTGCTTCATTTCGGTAAGATTGGGCTTCTTGTGGACAAAATACAGTATGAATAAGCAGCAGACTCAGAACCGTCACTAGAAAGTTTTCAATAAGGGACTTTGCGTTTGTGCAGGTGGCTTGACATTCTAAAAATTGACAAAACTCCACTGATTTACAATGTTTCATGTTTCAATTTGGGGTGCTTGGAGCTTTTTTTGGGGGGTTAAGACCACCAAAGCACCTCCGTGGCGACGGGACTGAGCAGACTGCGGACAAAAGTTGAATAAGCTGTAGATCATACTATTTTTTTCCTACAAGCTTTTGTGAATGAGTGTAGCTCATGTTATTAGTTAAGCGAAGGCATTAAAATTAGGCTACAACGAATTTACAATGCAGTTAACTACAGGCTAGGTTAGAGCGCTCAGTGACAGCGTAAATTCCAAACCAGCAAACCTAACCGTAAAACGTAGTCTACATGTTAGGTATGCTTAAAATGAAGTTCACTAGATTAGCTGCAGGCTGTGCCAAAGATGGCTACTGATTTGCAACAGACCTGCCAGCAACAATCTTCAGACAAAAGTTCAGCTCAGCATTAAATCAGATGCTTTTTTATCGACCAATATTCTGCGGCCAGCTACAGTCAGGGGTGGAATTCACCTCAGATTAGCGTCTGTGGGAGCAAAATTTTGACCATTTTTTGGGTTTTGAGCCACAACTTTGAGCGTAAAAAAGTTCGCATTGGGCTGGCGTCCAGGGCCAGGCAAAGGCGCCAAAAATGCACAAACTTGCTCTCATTGTGACGTAACACACAAAGAACCCAAAATCCAAGCCGAAAAAATTTTTGTTTCGATCTCAAGTCAAAGACTTGCCGAATCCGTAGAGGGTTTGATCAACTCTCTAGCTCTATTGGTCGGCAAGTTATGACTGGCCAAAATTTGGGCCACTATTGTGGCTTTGCAGTCCTAAAAGGGTTTTAAGCCTTTTTGGCCTAATGGTAAATCCGCGCCTGGATGTGACTTCTTGGCCCCCCACGGTGAATCGGCATTTGGGGAATTATGACCCCTTGCTCCCGTCTCGTTACGCCCCTTATAATGTGCAATAAAAGCCGGAAAATTTTCTGAAAATAAACAAATTTTCGAGTCCGAACGTCACGAAGTTCTATTCCATGAACATCTGCAATTTTCGAACACAATACGGCATAGGTCTTGCACAGATTGCCAAGAAAGGTCACTGGCGGCATTTCGGGTTTTATCGTGTAGTTTTGTGTCATTTTTATGCCTGCCCCACGCGTTTTTTCGGTGTGGACCCATGTTTGTTTTGCTGACAATAAAACTTTTCCGACATTAAAACAAGTTACTTTTTGAAGGTTAGATAAGTTGAGAATAATTTCTGGATTGTTTCGAAGGTCGCTTAATCTGCTCCGGAAACGTCCCAGTCAGCCTGGGTAATGGTGAGAATGCGATTCAGCCAAAATGTCTACAGTTAACCGTGTTTGTTAAAAAAAGTTATCTGAGCAGTTGGGTCTTCACTGCTATTCGGTCAGTACACATCCGGGTGAACTCGTCCTTGAGCCCCCCCCCTAAAAAATCCTGGATCCACCTATGAAACTGACTGTTTAAGTATGCAATAATGCTGCTCTATGTAAAGACAATATTTTAACATTTAATTTGATAAGTATTCTGCGTCAGTGGGTGATCCAGGGGGGCATTTTGGGGTAATTTCTCCCCCCATACGGCTGTGGCGCCCCCTTTCATACAAATGCTCCCCTTTTTGGTGACTATCGAAGTAGAAACACAGGCAAAAACTACTCCAAACTAAACTATGTTTTACACTTTGTTGAACTTCACGCTTTACGTGCCGGTCTTTCACCCAGTCTCTATTATCGACTAGTAGACCTATCAACAATGCAGTTCTTTCATAATAATGCTATTGTTCCGTTATTTCTTACCCGCGTGAGAACTTCCTACGAGCGGCCTTACTCAGATTAGGCCATCAAATACTAATCACACATGCGGTTGCATTCGCTTGCATAGTTCTGGACTTGCTGCTCCTGCTGGGCTGTGCAAAATTGGTGTGTTTTGTTACAAAACCATAATGCAGCGTGTAAAAAGCTATCTACGTTAGCAAACAATTTGCCGCTATCTGGCAAAAACGCATGGAGCGTGCTCTATTAGCTCAAGGAAGTATGATGACCTACGATGCAGTTGTGCAACACTTCACTGGAGGGGCGTAACAAGGTTAGATGGCACCTGGGGCAAGAAGCAAGTTTGGCGCCCCCATGCTCAAACTTGATGTCTTTCTGAAGCAAATGTGCTGCATTGAAGAAAGCACTTGTGACATTTTTGGAACTTTTCGGCGCCCCCGTAATGATTTGATACCCGACGAATTGTGCTCTCTTGCCCCTCTCGTTACACCCATGCTTGACTGCCTCAACAGGCAAACACAACAAAGGATTCGATTTCTACTTGATAGCACGACGCGCCTCAACAAACCATGGTACTCAGCTCTAACACAGAAACTTCGGCAAAATCCCAACTAAACAGAGCTTAGTGGAATGAAAAATTGGTTTTGCACGGTCATGACAATTTTTGCTAAACGGTTCAGTATTTGCAGTCCAAAATTTGGAGGAAGATTGTACCTTCCGCCTCCACCTGGTTGCAACAGTGACTGATGGCTATGTGGTTTTGTTTCTTTTGTTGCAATTGCAAACCCGTAGACAGCTCAAACTGGCCACGAAAAGACAAATTTGGCATGGTTATTGAAATCTGCAACCGACAGCAAAAAGCTTACCTTGTTGGTTAGACCAGGGTGGCCAAACTTTTTGTCAGAGGGCCACATAAGCTTTTAGCTACTAAACATTGGTTCAACCACCGGACATCTCACGTAATGTGATCAATAGCGTAACTAGAGGTTTGTGCCAGAGAGGGAAAACCTAGCTGGAAGTGGGCCCACTGACCACTGTAGAGGGCCCACCATCCAGCACTCAGAAAAAAAACTTGAGAAATGACAGTGAATCCGTGGATTTTTTGACCCTTCCCCCATTTTTTGACCCTTCGCCACCCTTGTTTGGCTTTCGAACCTCACTTTGGGAATCGCTGGGTTACATCAGTTTTTCTTAAATTTAGTGCAGAGCCGTGGTGATAATCGATTGTGGCTTCTTTTTAATAAAATCAAATTTTCTTTAGCTGTCATTGTTTTTAATTCTAGATATATGGTAGCCCTGTAAACAGCAATAGCCGTAACAGCGCCATTTTCAAAGTAACGGTTGCCACAGTGGATTACATCTTATTGCAACAGTTATTTACTATGATTTTGAATCGTTGTGAAAGAATTCGTACGCGGGAAAGCGTGACTTTGGGTATCGTGGGAATTGGGCACTTCAGCGGAGTTCAATACTACTGTAGGCCTATGTATAAAATTTGCCAAAAAGTTGGCCAGCCCTGTTACCAAATGTCGCATTTTCTTTCTCTGAGCAATTGACTTAATCAGTTGGCGTGTAATTTAAAATGTATTGCGACAATTTTTCATGTTTTACGTACGTATTCTGTCTAGGCCAGGGGTGGGGAACCTACTTATTACTACTAGTACTACTAGTAAGTGCTAGTACTTTTACTATCTTTATTATCTTAATCACGGGCCGCATGGATTGTTCATTATATCGCTGGCGGGCCGTAACTCAATGAATTTTAGCCTAAAATTCTACCTTTATCTAACTATGAGGGAGAGTGACTTCTCTTGACTTACTATATAGTATCTATGTACTCGCTATCAATTTCATGGATGGAGCTTTGTTTTGACGCGATTTTGTACTACTCAGCTGTAACTTGTAACTTAAACTTCTTGTGGGCCATAACAAATGTTCATGCGGGCTGCATTTGGCCCACGGGCCACAGGTTCCCCACCCCTGGTCCAGACAAATGCATTATTATTATGCAGTTGGATACTGTATTCAATCATTGCATTTCAGAAATTGGACTCTACTTGCAGTACTGTATCTTAGTTAATCTGGTGCTTGTTCATTATTGCTTTATTTATGTAATATCAAATATGGTATTGATACTATGTTATAGACTGATTTACTTTAGTTGTTTAGAGCTTTTCTGAATGTTGTGTGAATATTGTAGCATAATGGTGAGCTTAAATGCTTCAAACTGCTAAAAATGATTTATTCTAAAAAGGAAGTGGGTACGGAATCACCCATGGATCTTGCTATTTGGAAATTTATTCCATCGTACCACCTCGCATGACGTGGTTCAAATAAAGGGGTCAGTTTGTCACTTGAAAGGCGTTGATAACTTGATCTAATATTACAACGGATATGTCTTAAGTCTTCCATACCAATGGTTGTGGGTTCGTCTCTCATCTTGGCACCTTGTGTTTTTGTAATAGTGACTGCTTGCACGTTTCAATTCTGTGCGTTACTGTCGCGTTACAGGTGGTGGTCGAATAAGGTTTCAAATTTAAAGATCCACAGGCGGTTCTGTGGCCACTGCATTCTAAAAAATGCAATGTCTGTTAGTTTTAATGTTTTGCTCAGCTGCTAGCAGCTTAAGTTCTGCTGGAGCTAACATTGCCATCTGCACCACATCTAGCTTTGTCCACATAATGCTGAGTTTGTTACACTAGAATACTCAACTGTAGCAATATGGTGAACCTGTGGTCTAGTAGAAGAAATGTCTAATTTCTTGCTACTGTACATGATGCAAGTGAAGTGTTCATCGGTTTGACTCTTACCATTTTATTGATTGTTTTGGCTTTGTTAGTAGTATAGTAGAAATAACACGTTCGATGGGAACACTTTCTATATACTTTTTTAAAAAGTTTTGAAAGCCAGACATGGGTTTNCTTTGGAGTTAAGGTTTTNGGTTAGGGTTCAAGTTTAGCGTTTTAGGTCACATGATAAGAATGATATAGTAATCCAAGCATATCGTCCTTNTAACATGACCAATGCAACCAATCAGATCTGGCTAAAATGTCAAAATAACTCAGGCAGTGTTTTTGCTGCTAATGACAAAAAAGACACTACTTTTTCTAAATGATAAAGCTATGCAAAATTGCCATGTATAATGAAATGATCTTGCAAGTACAAAATTGCTACTTTCACAATATTTTACTCTGCTCTTTGGTTTTTGACTAAGGCTGGGTTCAAGTAAGTAATTACTTAAGTACATACTTGAAAACCTAAGCCACATCTCTTGCTATAAACCAAACGCAATATTATACACGACATGCATAAAATATACTTTTGAGACGGATAGTTTTCTGGCCTATGCAAATAGCTTTGTCAGTTATAATTGTTGATTGTCATCCTGATTATGATTGGGAGCTAGAAGCTCATTCCATTAAATTGAATCATGGCTAACAAGTGTAAATTTTATCTGAAATGCCCACTATGTGAGTTAAAAATTGCAATGATTTTTATGTGCTTGCGTTTTTTAAGTCTGAGCAGTGCATGTCATGGAATATAGAATCCTTCAGTTTTCGAATCCAAAAATCAAAGGTTTTTCGAATACTTAGATTCGAAATAAATTTGGATTAAATACAGGGTGACTCAAAAAGATACGTACACATATTTTGTTCGATAAAAA